>Ga0163154_10003210_pt1 | contig 22981 bp, 16 predicted proteins | sample OliLakLV19MP9P1_FD_148649 | JGI IMG/M metagenome (GOLD analysis project Ga0163154, IMG submission 148649) | Freshwater microbial mat bacterial communities from Lake Vanda, McMurdo Dry Valleys, Antarctica - Oligotrophic Lake LV.19.MP9.P1 | ecosystem: Environmental > Aquatic > Freshwater > Lake >... | reverse complement strand
AGCCCTGGGCCTCGTCGCACTCGAGAACGCGCAGGAACTCGAGCTGGCTCTTCGTCTCGACACCCTCGGCGACGACGGTGAGGTTCAGGCTCTTGCCCATCAACACGATCGACGTGGTGATGGCGGCATCTTCGGGACTCGACGTGACATCGCGAACGAAGCTCTGGTCGATCTTCAGTGCGTCGACCGGGAAACGCTTGATGTAGCTCAAGCTCGAGTAGCCGGTGCCGAAGTCGTCGATGGAGAGATGGATGCCCATCTCCTTCACGGTGCGCAGCGTCTCGATCGTCGCGTCGGCGTCCTGGAGGAGGATGCTCTCGGTGAGTTCGAGCTCGAGCCCGCTCGGATCGAGGCCCGTCTCCTCGAGGACGCTCGCGATGCGCACTTCGAGATCCGGCTGACGGAACTGGACCGAGGACAAGTTCACGGCCATGCGCACGTGCGGGAGACCGGCTTCGCGCCAGGCTTGGTTCTGGCGGCACGCCTCGCGGAGCACCCACTCGCCGATGGGGACGATCAGGCCCGATTCCTCGGCGATCGGGATGAATTGACCCGGCGAGATCATGCCGAGTTCCGGGTGTTTCCAGCGCAGTAGCGCCTCGAAACCGACGATTGCGCCGGTCCTCAGGTCGACGCGCGGTTGATAGAAGAGCGTGAGTTCTCCGCGCTCCAACGCGTAGCGCAAGTTCGATTCGAGCGTCAGGCGCTCGAACGTGCTGGAGTTCATCGCCGTCGTGGAGAAGCGGATGCCGTGCAACTGTTCCTGACGCGCGCGGCCCATCACCTTGCGTGCCGACTCGTACAGCTCGCTCGCGTTCGACCCATCGTGCAGGTGTACGGAGATGCCGACGTTGACTTGGATGGCGAACTTGCGGCCGTCGAGTTCGATCGGCTTTTCGAGCTGTTGCTGGATTCGGCGCGCGACTTTGTAGGCCTCTTGAGTGCGCTCTTGACGCTCGAGCAGCACGGTGTACTCACGGCCTTCGAGCAAGATGACGGGGGCGCTGGCACTCGAACCCGAACCCTCGCGCACCAGCAGAACGTCGCGCAGACGCTTGGTGAGCGTCGGCAAGCAAGCGCTCATCGCGGCGGGATCCATGGGACCTTCGCTCGGTTCGGCGGAGACGACCAGCATGGCGGCCTGGCTACGACCCTGACGCGGACTCCGCAGGATCGCGTCGGCGCGTTGGAGGAAACGCTCTCGCGGAGCGGGCCTGGACGAAGCCGTTTCGCCTGTGGATTCCTCGGGTGAGAGCTGGGCTCGCAGCGAGAGCAGCTCGCGTTCCATGTGGGCGGAGCGCAGAACGGTGCCTGCTCGGTGCGCGAGCAGTCGGCCGACGACTGGCGCAACGATCCAGTCCATGGCGCCGGCTAGGGTCGCTTCATGACAGGACTCGGCCGTTCCGATCGCGATGAGCGGAATGCGCGACGGCGCGTCGCGCCCCTGCACTTCGTCGAGGAGATCACGGGCACTTTCGATGCCGCACTCGAGCAGCACGAGATCCGGACGCGCGGAAAGGCACACGCTCGCGGCCTCGGTCGCTCGCGGCTGCTCCACGATCTCCCAACCGGCGGGAATCAGTGTGTCGCGGATTGTCTGTCGCAGCGCGAGATCGCTGACGACACACAAAACCACGGGGGTGGTCCGTGTCGGGTCGGGGGGCATGGAGACTTCCTGGGAGCGAGTGGACCATTCGCTATCGTCCCGCTCTCACGACGCCTTGATGCCCACCAGCAGGGACCTGTGTCCCGTCCCATTCACGAGGTTCGCGGATGGAAAAGAGTTCCCGAACGGCCTGATTCCGTGCTGTTCCGCGGAGAGGCCGTGAAGGAATCGACCTGCGGCCTCTCGGGATCTCATTGCGACGCGTCGCGACGAGAGAGCCAGTGAATTCTGGCGCATCGGGCTTTCGTGTGGGTCAGCGGTCCCGTGCCTGTCCGGCGCCCCGCGCTCCAGGACTTCGACGCGAGCGCCGGTGTGCTTCGTGGTTCGAGAGCGTCGGCGCGCGAAGGTCGAATCCGCGAGCCGCGTGGGGCGCGCACTCACGGCGTGCGCGTTGGCGTGCGCGTGCGCGTTGGCGTGCGCGTGCGCGTTGGCGTGCGAGTGGGCGTGCGAGTGGGCGTGCGAGTGGGCGTGCGAGTGGGCGAGCGAGTGGGCGAGCGCGTGGGCGAGCGAGTGGGCGAGCGAGTGCGAGTGGGCGAGTGGGCGAGCGCGTGGGCGAGCGCCGCCGTCGGATCAGGCCCTGCACCCCGCTCGGCCTCCCGCACCTGGATCCGCCCGCGGTGCCTCGCTCGTCGCGATGCGTCCGCCCTCGAGCCATCCGAACAGGAGCAACCACGAACTCACTTCGGGCAACGGACGATCTCTTCTCGGCGTCCGATCCGTCCACCCGCCGAACCACGGGCCCGACGAATGTGCGTCGATGCCGAAGATGCGCGCGCCGTGCTTGCGCGCGTTCTGCAGCACGTAGACCAGTGCGTTGCGCACCTCGCGCGGCGTCTTCAGGACACGCGCGTGGTAGCGGTCCCCGAGGACGCGGCCCTTCCGTTCCAATGCGCGATTCAAAGCCTTCGCGACGCGAACGAGTAGCCCTTTCATGCCGCGCGCCAGCGCGATCTCGTCCTGCGCCTCGGCGACGAAGTGCAGATGGTTCGACTGTATCGAGTACTCGATGAGCCGGAACCCGAATCGGTCCGCGCCCGCGGCGAGCGTCGCGCGCAAGAGCGCGAGCGTGCGTTCGCGCCGCAGGTTGGGCAGTCCCGCGAGGAGCCTCGTCGTAACGAGAACCGGCGTGTGCCGCGTCACACGGTCTCGCGTGTCGTGCGGCACGAGAGCGCGGTCGCCCTTCGGTTTGCGACCTGCGCCGACTCGCGCGCCGCCGCGCCGGAACAGGTCGATCTGGCGAACGGATTGCGACTGCGTGTGTTCCATCGAACCTCCTTTCGATAGGACGCACGGCGAACGCTCGGGTCGTCGCAAATCACAGGAAAACAAGTTTCGATCGAATAACCTCCTTTGAGCTCGATTTGATTCCGCGGACATTCGAAGCGCAGTGCGTCACACGTCGCTGTTCGACCGACGCGCTCGAGTCCAAGGAACAGAGTCCGGACCGTTCGGCTCGAGCACCCGCGAGACCGCGCGATGATTCCGCGGACATTCGGCGAGAGTGCCCGGCGAGGTCGGCCTCCGTTCGTCCGACGAGCAACCTTCTTTCGATCGCTGCCCGCGTCGACCGGACGTGGATCGGGAACTCTCGCGAGAACGAGCTGGCTCTGGTGCCGCACCCTCCGCTTCCGCACTCGGCCTCCGCACGCCGCACTCGGCACTCAGCACTCGGCCACCACCCACCACCCACCAGCCCTCAGCCCTCAGCCCTCAGCCATCAGCGCTCAACATCAGCCTCAGCCTCCGCACTCAGCCTCCGCACTCAGCCTCCGCACTCAGCCTCGGCGCGCCGCACCCCGCACTCGGCACTCGGCAATCGGCAATCGGCAATCGGCCCCGGCACACCCGGCAATCGGCACCCGGCAATCGGCACCCGGCAATCGGCCTCCGAGCGCCGCACTCAGCACTCAGCACTCGGCACTCGGCACTCGGCACGCGGCACGCGGCACGCCGCACTCGGCCTCTGCCTCGACTTTGGCTTCGGCCCTCAACCTCGCCATCGCACAGTCGTGCCGTCAGACCGACGGAGACTTGTCGACACCCGTTCGTCTCGAGCGAGCGACCGAGGACGTCGCAACCGAGCTCGAGCGGTTCGGGGCGCGCCGCACAGGTCGCTCGCGCCGATGATTCCGCGCACATCCGCTCCACGCGTAGCCTCGCGGCCGCACGCGGATCGAAAGGAGTTGCGGAACACCCGGAACCCTGGTCGCGGAGACCTCGAGCCGCCCACGTAGGATTCAGGCCGCTTACCCGGACTTCGCCCCCGCTTCGAACGCTCGAGGGCGTAGGCGGCCCGATGCCTGGCCCTCCTCCGTCCAACCCGGTTCTCGACTCGACCGTGGCTTCGCAGTGCTGCCCACTACGCGGGACGGACTTCGGAGATCGCAGACGCTGCAAGCGACGGGACCGAACTTCGGTGGCGAGTATCCCGCACCACTGCTGAGGGCTCACACGACTTCCCGAAGCCCGTGAATTCCTCACAGGCTCTGACGCTCGACCGCGAGAGTTTCAGCCCAAGCTCGACGGCGCGAGGCCCGAGCGGCGCACGACTTCGGCGGTGAACTCGCTCGTCGTGAGCTTGCCGCCGATGTCCGCCGTCGATCGTCCGTCGGCGATCGCATCGAGCACCGCGGCGCGCACGCGAGCCCCGGCCTCGTTCTCGCCGACGTGGGCCAATAAGTTCGCGAGAGAGAGCAGCGCCGCGCTCGGATTGCACATGTTCTTGCCCGCGATGTCGGGCGCGGTGCCTCCGGCCGGATCGAACATCGCCACGAGAGGATTGCCCGCTTCGTCGAACGAGTAATTCGAGCTGTCGCCGAGACCGATCGACCCGATCAGTCCGCACGCCGCATCCGAGAGGAAGTCACCGTATTCGTTCGGGGTCACGATGACGCTGTATCGATCGGGGCGCATGACGATTCCGGCGAGCAGCGAGTCGAAGAGCTCCTTCCTGTGCGGAATCAGCGGGAATTCCCGCGCGACTTCGCTGACGGCCTCTTCGAAAAGACCGTCGGTCTCCTTCTGGATCGTGTACTTGCTGGCCGACACGACGTGCGTGCCGCGCCGAGTCGCGAGTTGGAATGCGAAGCGCGCCGCGAGCTGGCTGGGTCGGCGTTCGATGACGCGCACGGAGACCGCCGTCTCGCGATTCAGGCGTCGCCCTGGGTCCTCGTACGTGCCCCCCGTGGCGATGCGCACGACGTCGACGTCGAGACGTTCCTTGAAGTTCGTACGTATGCCCGCGATCGTCGCGACCGGACGATGGATCACGGCGAACTCGAGACGGTCGCGCAGGACGGCATTCGGGCTCTCGGCCGTCGTCGCGGTCGGGTACTTGATGCCGACCCGGTGCTCCTCGAGGAGAGTCGCCGCGTCTTCGTAGATCGCACGGCCGCGGCGGTTCCGATTCTGCTCGGAAAGGTCGACGGGGACGAACTCGATGCGGCATGCGAGCGCCTCGGCCACGGAGTGGACGCTTTTCGAGAGTTCGGGGGAGATCCCGTCTCCGTGGAGTTCGACGACGCGGTGGGTTTTCATGGCGAGGAGCGCGGGTGGATCCCAATTCCATCGGGCGAGCTGGCCTCGGCGATGAAGCGCGCCAAGATAGCCAGCATGGGATGCCGTCCGACAGGGGTTGCACGAGTTCGGGCGCAGGTCCGCGGTTTCGTGGCGGTCGCGTGCGTGGGACTCGCGAGCCCTGTGCTCGCCGAACGAACGCTCGACTGGGCTGCGATCTCGAACGGCGGCTTCGAGGAGCGCGGTGCCTCGACGAGCCCGCCGCGCATCCCGTGGTGGCGCAGCACGCGCGGGATCGAGCAGATCGAAACGGGCGCCGACGGCGCATCGCGACTACGCACGGGACCCGGCGAGCAGGCCGAGCAACCGTTCGTCGCGTTCGCGCCGCTCGTGAGCGGGCTCGTGATCCGTGGAAGCGTGATCGGCTCCGGCGTCGTCACGGTGGTCGACGGATCCGGCGCGAGCGCGCGATTCCCCGTGGGCGCCGCGGACGGAACGCCGCACGAGTTCGCGATCCATGCGGCACTGCTCGAGCGCGAGCTGAAGCATCCTCCGACGCCGCGGTTCCTCGTGCGACTCGAGGGTGAAGGCGAAGAGACCGCGCGCTGGGACGACGTGAGTGCGAGCGTGCGTCTTCCCTGCCCCGACGAGCCCGCGTTGCGCGCTGAGATCGTCGGCGTGCTCGACACGATCTTCGCCGATTGGGAGGAACGCGCGCTGGACGTCGCGGGTCCGCGCAAGACAGCTTTCATCGCGCGCAGTTTCGACGTCGTCACGGGCGCGGAGCTCGGTGCCGTGGACCCGGCCTGGGCGTTCTTCCCGTTGCAGGAGAACTTGTTCGACGCGACGCTCGGACACGATTCCCCGCGGTGGAGTGCATTTCTCGCGCGTTACCTCGAGGACATCTTCGCGCTCGCGCTCCACCCCGACACGGGCTTGCCCTGTCTCTGGAACGCGACGACCGATCAACGCATCGACGATCGTCCGCTGGAGATCGGGCTCGCGTTCGCTTTCCTGATCGACGTCGCGCGCGAAGGTCCCGAGCCGTTCCGCGCCCGCGCGCGCGCCGCGGCCGTGCGGATCGGCGAGACGGTCCTCGCGCACGGTGTGTTGCCCGACGGCGAGGTCGCGGCGAGCTACGTGCCGCGCACGGGAGCCGTGAACCTGAACGTGAACCGACTGCGTCGATTGGACGTCCCCTGCCAGCTCGCGCGGCTCGCCGTGTTGACCGGTGACGAACGCTTCGCGCGTCCCGCGCGTGAAGCGCTCGCGACGCTCGAGTTCGCGCACCACTGGGCCGGGAAGTGGGACGAGATCGATCCCGCCTTCGACGACGATTTCGGACACTACGCCGCGCGTTCCGCGACGATCGCACGCGCGAGCGGATCCGAACTTTCGTTTCACCGCTTCGCCGTCGAAGGGATGCGTCACTTCCTCGGACCGTGGCGCGACGCGACGCGATTCGGTGGCAATTTGGCCGCGGATCAGGTGCGTTGCTGGCGCATCGCAGCGGACTTGGTGCGTATCGAGCCAGAACTCCGGCCCGAGCTCGAGGCCGCCGTGCACGCCGCTCTCCGGGCGCACGTCCAGGGCGAGCAGTACGGCAACGGCGCGTGGGGCGACGTGACGATCTTCGACTACTCGCCGAGGACAGCCGTGCAAGTCGGGGACATGCCGGGGACGCCGCAGAACTTGTTGAACGGACTCGCGGCCGCGTACGGCGCCGACCTCGGTGCGACGAACGACACGACGCGCGCGCTCTACACCGCCGTCCTGCGCAGCACGATCGCGGAGTACGGCCGACCCCACGGATTTCTGCTCGGCCGGCGGGAGCGCGCGAACGGGGGCAATCGTGCCGATGGATCGCTGCGGATCCTGCTCGGGCTCACGACGATGCTGCGCGCGTTGGCGGGGAAGTCGGAATTGCGCTGACGGCCCGGTACCAGATCGCATGTGCCGTGAAGCGTTTCTCACGTCGAGAGCGGCTCCACGGTCATGGCCTCGACGTCGTCGTCTCACCGGAGTACGGGTACGGGGGTACGGAGTCAAGGTACGGAGTCAGGCTCTCCTCCGCCGATCTCGCCCGCGCCAAGCCGCGCAGCGTTCCTCGCAACGGGAGTACGGGAGTAGGAGTACGGAGTCAGGCTCTCCTCCGCCGATCTCGCCCGGAGTACGGAGTCAGAGTACGGAGTCAGGCTCTCCTCCGCCGATCTCGCCCGCGCCAAGCCGCGCAGCGTTCCTCGCAACGGCGAGATCGGCGGAGGAGAGCCTGACTCCCGACCGCGAACTAGCGCAGCTTCACGACCGCGATCTCGTCGCTGAACGCGCACGCGACCACGATCTCCGGCACTTTGTCGCCATCCATGTCCGAGATCCGCAGGTCGAGCGGGCCCGTTCCGACGCCGACGTCCGGCAGTCGTAGCAATTGCATGCTCGTCTCGGAGGGGCGCGCGAGCCACACGTTCAAGTGATGGCTGTTCTGCGCCGAAACGACCACGTCGTCGCGTCCATCACCGTCGAGGTCGCCCATGCGGACGGCGTAGGCGCGCAAGCCCGTCGGCCACGGGCCCTCGGGCGTCAAACCCTGCGATTCACCGCCGATGAAGCTCTCGCGCAGGATCGATAGTGCGCCCACGCTCTCGCCGCCGCCCACGTAGGCGACGCTGCCGTCCTGCGCGACCGCGATCGAGCGCGCCGACGTCTCCATCCGGGCGACGCCGCGCAGGACGAGCGACCCGCGCTCGACGACGAGGATTGCGAGGCCGGCGGCGGGCGCCGCTGCCGTCAGGCCCACTGCGATCGAGCGCCTTTCGTTTTGCGCTCCGAGCCACGCGAGGGAGTTGGGTGATCCAGCCACGTCGATCGAGGTCGGCGCGCCGAACTCGACGCGGCCGGGTTCGGGTGACGCGAGCCGCACGAGCGCGACCTTCGACTCACTCGGATCCGTGATCACAGCCTCGAGAGTTCCGTCGGCATCGACGTCCTCGACGAGCAGGTCGCCCATCGACGTCGCGCACACGAGCGGCTTCGTCTCGCCGCGCAGCCACAAACGACCGGTTCCGTCGCCGAACCAGGCGTCGAGCACGACGTTGCGGTTCATTTCACGCAGGAACATGGCGTCGAGGTGGCCATCGTGATCGAGGTCGCGCAACGTCACGCGGTTCGCACCCTCCACGAAACCTTGAGCGATGCCCTCGCCCAGTCCATCGGCCGTGCCGCGATGCACGCGAATCGTTCCATCGAGAGCGCACAGCGCGACGACGTCGGGCCGACCGTCGCCGTCGAGGTCGCCGATGTCGATCGAATGCGGCGAACGGCCCGACCTCGCGGAGCGCGCGACATCGAAACCGCCGTCGGCACGGCCGAACGCGACGCTGATGCGTTTCGCTTCGCCGTTCGCGAACGCCGTGTCCAAGTGTCCGTCACCGTCGAAGTCTCCGAACGTGGCGGCGGCGGGATGTTGACCGGCGTAGAACGTCGTCGTGGAGCCGTCCTCGCGCTCTACGCGGGCTCTCTGCCCGTGCACGGCGACGGCGAGCAACGAACGCTTCGGCGCGACACCGGCGTGCGCGAGATCGATCGGTACGGCGGCGGTCTCGTCGATGCCGAGTACGCGCAGGTCCTTGTCGAGCCGCACGAGATCGCCTTCGCCCGCCGCGACGAAGAACGTCGGGCCATTCGCTCCGCGCCAGCCGTCGAGCTCGTCGATGCGACGCGGAAGGCCGTTCAGTTGGACTTCGCCCTCGAGCTCGAAGCGGAACGCACTCGACGGCACGTAGCGCACGATCTTGCGCGTCGCTTGGGAACCGACGAGCACCGACCGACCATCCGCCGTGAAATGCACGCAGGTCGATTGCGAGTCGCGGAGAGCGAAAGGAGCCGAGACGGCACCGCCGGTCACGATCAAGAGCTCGTCTTCCAGCGTCGCGATGGCGATCTCCGGGATGCCGTCCAGCCCGAGGTCGCCGGCTGCGATCGCGCGGGGTCGCGAAGCGAGTTCGACACGGCCGACGATCGCGTCCGACTTCCCGAGGAACAGCGCGCGCACGTCGACGAGGACGAGTGCCGTTTCCGCGCGCTGTGCGATCGCGACGATCGCGGGCCCGCCGTCGCGCCCGGGCTTCCACGCTCCGACGCGCACGGGGCCGATCGAGAAGTCGCCGACCTCGAGCGTGACGCGCCGCGGAATTCGCACAGCGCGATTCGAGAGCCCCTCGACGACTTGGATCGCGCCGGGTCCGCGTAGGAGCGACACGAGTTCGTCGGCGCCATCGCCATCGAGGTCGAGCGCCAAGAGCCCGACCGCGCGTGATTCGCCCGTTTCGAACTCCAACCGCGCTCGCAATGCCAGCGCAGGCGATGTCGGAGCATCTTCGCACGCCGCCGTGAGCGGGAGCGCGCACAGGATCACGGACACGGACAAGAAGAATGCGCGCTCGATCACGCGCCGATCGTGTCCCGGGGCGGCGCGCAGGTCAACGCGCTGGATCCAGAGGTGGGGTGGGGGTTCGGCTCGGGCTATGCTCGCTTCGACCCCGCGCGCATCTCGCGCGAGTCCTGAATCCCCGAAAGACATGGAACGAAACGCGCGGAACGTCGTGCTGGCCTCCATCGCTGCCGTGCTCGTCGCCGGCATCGCGGGCGCGGCGTTCTGGTTCCTACGTGAGCCCGCACCGCCGCCCGTAGCCGTCGATTTCACGGGATCCGTGGGAGTTCCGGGGCCGACGACTCCGACCGAATCCGAGCCCGGCAATGCGCGCGGTGTCGAACTGGCCGAGGACGAGACGCCGGAGTTCACGTCGCTCGAAACGACGGTGATCTTCCCGCTCGACGTGCGGCTCACGCTCGTGCGCGCGGCTTCGAACCCGAAGGCCGACGGCGCGCCCGACCTCGGCGCCGGCGCGACGGCCAAGCTGGTCGGATCCGTGGTCGATGGACGGAATGCCGGCGTGCGCGCGCAAGTGCGTTTCCTCGCCGGACCCAACAGGGGTCGGACGCTCTACGCGGACAGCCTGGGCCGTTTCGGCGCGGATTCGCTGCAACCGGGCCTCTCCGTGCTCTCGATCACGGGTCCCGGCATCGTCGGCGCGGAACGCGAAGTTCGCTTGCGGCCGCAGCGCGAGACCCAACTGAACGTCCCGTTCGGACGACCCGCGCGCGTGTTCGCCGACGTGATGGACAAGGACGGAAAGCCGATCGTCGGCGCCGTCGTGCGCATGGACGGCCAAGTGCGCGACTCTGCCGAAGACGGCGGCGTCGAGTTCTCTACTGTCGCCCCGGGCGAGATCCTCGTCGTCGTTTCGAAGCCTGGATTCGCGAGCTTGCGTCAATCGCTCACGTTGTCGGGTGCGACGACGATCGAGCGCGGACGCTTGAAATTCCGCTTGGATCCCGGCGCGAGCTTGCAGGTATCGATCACCGACGCCCTGAACGCCGGTCAACAAGCACTGCTCTTCATCCTGCCGGAGGCCGTCGACGCCGAGCGCAAATTCCCGTGGCAGGACGTGAACCCCGTTCGCATCTGGCCCGGTGGAACGGCGATCGTCGAGGACTTGCCCGAAGCTCGCGTCACGTTGCGCCTTTACCACGCCGGCGCCACCGCGAAACCGGTGCGGCAATCGATCGAATTGCAGACCGGCTCGCGCGCGACCGCCGAGTTCGGGCTCGATGCAGCGCCCGTGGTGACCGGCGTCGTCTCGGATCGCGGCGAGCCCGCCTCGAACGCGATCGTGCGCCTCGAGGCACCCGATCGCACTGCGGCGATGTTGTCGGTGTTCGGACAGACGAACTATCTTTTCTTGGAGAGCGATGTGCTCCCGGACTTGCCGCCGGCTCTCCAACAAGCGTCGACGAACGAGAGGGGCGAGTTCCAACTGTCCGCGAGCGAGGACGTGTCTGGCGTGCGCTACCTCACGGCGTTGTCGCGCGACGGCAAACGCGTCGCTCACGCCGTGTTGAGGCTCGGCGATGTGCGCGCGGATCTCACGCTGCAACCCGTCACCGGGGGCGACGGCGAACTCGCGATCCAGATGCCCGATCGCATCCAGCCGTTGCCCGTGCACGTCGAGGTCGACGGCACGCCGCGCGATCCGATCGTTCTCGCGCTCGGGCGAGATTTGCGGATCCAGGATCTGCCCGAGGGATCGTGGCTCGTGACGGTGCGTTGGAACGAAAGCGTGTTGACCAAGGACCAACCGCTCGAGATCGCGGGTGAGACGCGGCTCTACGTCGCGCTGCCTGAAGGCGCGATCGTCGGTCAGGACGAAGAAACCCGGCGGCGCGCGGGAAAACGCTGAGAGCCCGTGGAGAAATCGAGTCCACGGGCTCTCAGATTCATGTAGCGACGCTTCGCGTCGCGAGAGCGTGTGATGTCTTCACACGCTCTGTCCCCGATTCGGTCCGTGAATCGCCGGCGGGTTCGAGCGCGAGGCGGCGTCTCTCCGACGCTGCGATCGGAGCCCCGATCGCGTAGCCTCTCGACCCGTGAAAAACCTGGTACTCGACGGAACTTCGCTAACGCTCGCCGACCTCGCACCGCTCGCACGCGGTGAGGCGATCGCACTTTCGATCGCGCCCTCGGCGATGACCGCGGTGCGGCGCGCGCGCGAGATCGTCGAGCGTCACGTCGAGCGGGGCGACGTCGTCTACGGGCTCACGACCGGCTTCGGAAAGCTGAAGAACGTCGCGATTCCCGTCGGCGATCTGGAAGAACTCCAAGAGAACCTCGTGCTCTCGCACTGCTGCGGAATCGGCGAGCCGATGCCGCGCGAGGAAGTGCGGATCGCGCAGGTCCTGCGCCTGAACGGACTCGTGCGCGGGCATTCGGGCGTGTCCGTGAGCCTCGTCGAAGCGCTCGTGCGCATCTTCCAAAAAGGCCTCGTTCCCGTGGTTCCTCGGCAAGGATCCGTCGGAGCCAGCGGCGACCTCGCGCCACTCGCGCACATGGCCGCGGCGTACTTGGGACACGGGGAAGCGTACGTCGGGAACGAGCGCTTGCCCGCGCGCGAAGCCCTGAAGCGGATCGGTGAGGAACCGGTGCGGCTTTCGGCGAAAGAAGGCCTCGCGCTGATCAACGGCACCGAAGTGATCAAAGCGATCGGCACGTGCGCCGTGCTGCGCGCCGAGAACGCGCTGAAGTGTGCCGACGCGATCGCAGCACTCTCGATCGAGGCGTTGCTCGGTTCACTGAAGCCGTTCGCGGACCGCATCGCGGATCTCAAGGGACACGCAGGACACCATCGCGCCGCGCGCAACGTGCGCGTGTGTCTCACGGAATCCGAAGTGCTCGCCTCGCACGTGGACTGTGATCGCGTCCAGGATCCGTATTCGCTGCGCTGCGTGCCGCAGATCCATGGCGCGGTGCACACGGCGCTGGAGCACGTGCGCTCCGTCGTCGCGATCGAACTCACCTCAGTGACGGACAATCCGCTCGTTTTCCCGGACACCAACGAGGTCGTCAGCGCCGGACAGTTCCATGGTCAACCGCTGTCCGTCGCGCTCGACTACCTCGCGCTGTCGATGGCGACGCTCGGCAACGTGTCCGAGCGGCGCATCGAGCAGCTCGTGAACCCGGATCTCTCGCATCTGCCCGCGTTCCTGACGCCGAAGCCCGGGCTCAATTCGGGGATGATGATCGTGCAAGTCGCCGCTGCCGCGCTGGCCAGCGAGAACAAGCCGCTCGCTCACCCCGCGTCCGTGGACACGATCCCGACCAGCGCGAACCAAGAAGATCACGTGTCGATGGGGGTGACGGCCGCGCGTAAGGCGCTCTCGATCGTCGCGAACGTCGAGGTGATCCTGGCGCTCGAGTGGATGTGCGCGGCACAGGCGCGTGAGTTCCACGGTGATTTGCGCGCGGGAAAAGGGGCGGATGCAGCGCACAAGTGCCTGCGAACCCGCGTTCCGAAGCTCGAGCGCGATCGCTTCCTGCACGACGACATACAAGAGTCGATTCATCTGTTGCGGGACGGGATACTCGTCGCGGCCGTCGAAGTCGCCGTCGGTCCGTTGTCTGTGTGAAGGAGACTTGCCATGAGAGCCGCCATCGTCGCTTCGTTCCTCCTCACGGTCGCCGCGTGCTCGGCGCCGGACCGCAACCGCCCGAACCTCGGAGACGCCGAAGTCGTGCCGCTCACGCATCAACCGGCGCAACTCGTCGCCGCGCGCGTGTGCGGAATGCTGCACGGCGCGAAGATCGGATCACCCGAGGACCGCGCTGGTGGGTGCACGAGCTCGGCTCATGCCAGTCACCATGCTGCCGATGGAACGGTGCACGTGTCGCTGACGACGGACTCGCGCTCGAACTCGATCGTGCTCGCCACGCCGCCAGGTTACGCAGCGGAGCTCACGCGCGCGATCGAGCTGATCCGCGCGCTCGATCAGCCTTCCACGGCTTCGAAGTGAGAGCACGATGAAGTCCGGCGTCATCGCGCTCGCTCTCGCCGGGCTCGCCTCGTGCGCGACGCACCCCCCGATTCGACGCCTCGAGCCCAGTCCTCCCGCGGGCTCGGAGTCGATCCGGCTCGTGCACGCGAATGCGCACGATGTCGCTCGAACCCTGAACGATCTCGACGCGGCGAGCTTCTGGAAGGCGATGTCGCGCGGTTGCGTCCTGTACAAGGCCGACGGTGTGAAACTCATGCGCGTGCCGATGACGGCGCAGCTCGAGGAAGGAGACCACGCTCGTATCGCGGCGATGAAGAGATGGAGTCCCGTCGAGCGGCCGGCACCTTCGGCCGAATCGAGTGCCGCGAAGCTGCGCGAGCATCTCGCCCGTCCCTCGACGAAGCTCCCCGGACCCGACATGGCGCCGCCTCCGCCGACGTTCTGGGTCTCTGGCCCGAGAACGCTCGTCGTCCTCGAGGCACACCGGGACGAGGAGTACTTCGACCGAGTTCGCGATTTGGTCGACCGACTGGATTCGCCGTCCGCCGACTGAGCGGGTTGGCGCGCTCGCTCCGTGAAACCACGGAGCTCTCTGTGCGCCTCTGGGCGTCGCGGCGCCTCGTGACTTGCATCCGATCCGAACGGAATCGGAGCGCCGTCGCACGCACGCCGAGTGGTCGCACGCGTCGACTGGCAATGCGGAACGAGAAAAAGGCGCGTGTCTCCTACGGCACGGCCCGCACTTCTCAGTTCCGCAAGCGCACGACGACCGGCACGTCGAATTCGCCGCCGTTCTCCGCCGAATCAAGTCGGGGCCGGCCCGCGCCATCGGCGCAGAATCGGTGCGGACGCCTCGCGGATCTCGGACAGGCCGACGCCTGCGCCCGTACCGGCAAACGCGGCCAGCGTTCCCGCCGTGATCGCGGCGGCGCGCAGCGCCGAAGCGTACGTCGTCGCGGCCTCGGGCAGAACGCGGGACAGCGCGACGCCGACTCCGAGGCCGACGCCGAACGCGGACAGCGCGCGCGCGCTGAACGACAGGAGACCCGTGGGACGCGCGGCGCCTTCTCGTCGCAGTCGCAGCGCGAGCGCCGAGTACAGGACGAGCGCGTGCAACGTGATCGCGAGCGCGCTCGTCGCCGCCAGTCCCGCCACGCCGAACCGTTCGCGCGCGAGACCGTAGACGGGCCACGCGGCGAGCGCGACTGCGGTGCCGAGGATCGCCGGCATCCACGTGTTCCCGAGCGCGTAGAACCCGCGCGCCAGCAACGGTTGCGCGGCCCACGCCGCGAGTCCGAGGGCACAGAACGAGAGCGCCTCGGCGACAGCTGCGATCTCCTCCGGCGCGAGCCGCGTGCGGCCGTACACGACGCTCGTGATGTCGGTTCCGGCCGCGACGAGCACGGCTTGCGACGCGAGCGCGAGCAAGACGACGCCGCGGATGCCGCGCGAGAGTTGCGCGCCCAGGTCCGCGTGCCTCTTCTCGGCCGCGAGCCGCGCGAGCAGCGGATAGGCCGCGAGTCCGGCCGCCAGGCCGAACACGCCGACCGGCACGCGCAAGAGCGTCTTCGCGTAGCCGAGCGTCGCGGCTGCACCTGCTCCGACGAGCGTGCCTTCCGCGCGCAGGAACCAATCGTCCGCGACGACGATCGAGAACCCGGCCATGATCGGCAGCGAGCGCAGGAACCACGCGCGCAAGTCGGGCTCCGCGCGCTCGATGCGCGGCGTCCAACGAAATCCGAGTCGCGCGCACGCGACGAGCGGCAGGAGGAACGGTCCGAAAAACGCGCCGACGAGCACGCCCCACGCGAAACCCTCCGCCGTACCGGTCGCGAGACCGCACGCGACGATGACGACGTTGTAGAGGACCGGCGCGAGCGCCGCGATCGCGTGACGATCACGCGCCAGCAACGCCGCGGAGAAGACCGCCCCGACGACGTGGAACAACTGTGCCGGGAGGACGATGCGCGAGAGGCGCGCGAGTTCCGCGTGCTCTACTGCGTCGAATCCGGGTGCCGCGAGCCGCACGAGTGCCGGCATGAAGATCCACGCGATCACGCCCAACGTGACGAGCGCCATCCCGACCACGTTCGCGATCGTCGCGATCGAACGCCAAGCCTCGACCTCTTCACCGCGGGATCGTCGCGCCGCTTGCAGGGGCACGAGCACGACCGCCATCGCTCCGCCCGCGAGCAGGTAGTTCACGAAGTCGGGGACCGTGAACGCCGCTTGGTAGAGGTCGGCCTCACCGCCGACGCCGAGCGTGCGCCCGAGTGCCGCCTCGCGCACGAGTCCGACGAGCCGCGAGAGCAGGATGCTGGCGCCCCAGATGGCGCTCGCGGTGAGAACCTTGCGACTCATCGCGCCGGAGTCTGCGTCTCCGCGCGGGTCGGTTCCATGCTGATGCGTGCGGCACGATCGACCGGACGGACGATCCGGGAACTCATCCAGCGCACAGGGATCCGTTCACATCTCCTCGACGTACTCGTGCATGAACTGGATCGCCATCGAACCCTCGCCGACCGCCGACGCGACGCAGCGGTCGTTCGTCGATCGCGATCCGGCGCCGGCGAGGGGAGTTCCCGTAGCGCGCCGTCGCTATCCTGACGGCTTCCCGCGCACCCGATGGACGCCGCCATGAACCGTTCGAGCCCTGTGCCCAAGTCGCCCCGCTCCGCTGTCGACTCCATACCGACCGGTCCGCAGCGCGCGCCGCGCGGCAACGTGCGCACGTGCCAGAGCTGGGGAGCCGAGGCCGCGCTGCGGATGCTCATGAACAACCTCGATCCCGAGGTCGCCGAGGATCCCGCGAACCTCATCGTCTATGGCGGGAGCGGCAAGGCGGCGCGCGATTGGCCCAGCTTCCAAGCGATCGTCGCTGCGCTGCGACGTCTCGCGCCGGACGAGACGCTGCTCGTGCAGTCGGGCAAGCCCGTGGGGATCTTCCGCACGACGACCGCGTCGCCGCGCGTGCTCATCGCGAACAGCAATCTCGTCGGGAAGTGGGCCACGTGGGAGCACTTCCGCGAGCTCGAGGCCGAGAACAAGATGATGTACGGCCAGATGACGGCCGGTTCGTGGATCTACATCGGCACGCAGGGAATCCTGCAAGGCACGTACGAGACGTTCGCCGCGTCGGCCGCGAAGTGGTTCGGCGGCACGTTGAAGCACCGGCTCGTCGTGACGGGCGGACTCGGCGGCATGGGCGGTGCGCAGCCGCTCGCGGCGACGATGAACGACGGGACGTTCCTGGCGGCGGACGTGGATCGTTCGCGGATAGAGAAGCGGCTCGACACGCGCTATCTCGACGTGATGATCGACGATCTCGACGACGCGATCGATCGAGCGGTGGCGTGGAAGCGCGAGGGCGTGGCGAAGTCGATCGGCGTGCCGTGCAACGCCGTGGAACTGCTCGAGCGCTTGATCGCGCGGGGTATCACCCCGGACATCCTGACCGATCAGACCAGCGCGCACGATCCGATCGGCGGCTACGTGCCGAACCGGATGAGCTACGACGCAGCACTCGCGCTGCGCGCGGCGGATCCGAAGAAGTACGAGCACGAATCGTTCCGAACGATGATCGAGCACGTGAAGTGCATGCTCGAGTTGCAGAGCCGCGGCGCGGACACGTTCGATTACGGGAACAACTTGCGCGGGCACGCCAAACAGGCCGGATTCGCCGGTGCTTTCGGCTTCGAGGGCTTCGTCCCGAAGTACGTACGACCGCTCTTCTGCGAGGGCAAGGGACCTTTCCGCTGGGTCGCGCTGTCGGGTGATCCGAAGGACATCGCGACGACGGACAAGATCGTCGCGGAACTCTTCCCGAAGGACCGTGCGCTCTTGCGCTGGCTCGACATGGCGGCGAAGCGCGTCGCGTTCCAGGGTCTGCCGGCGCGCATCTGTTGGCTCGGTTACGGCGAGCGCGCGAAAGCGGGTGTCGCGTTCAACGAAGCGGTGCGCACGGGGCTCGTGTCGGCCCCGATCGTGATCGGCCGCGATCACCTCGATTGCGGTTCGGTCGCGAGCCCGAATCGCGAGACCGAGGCGATGAAGGACGGCACGGACGCAGTCGCCGACTGGCCGATCCTCAACGCGCTCGTGAACACGGCCGCGGGCGCTTCGTGGGTCAGCTTCCACCACGGCGGCGGCGTCGGGATCGGCTACAGCCTTCACGCCGGCCAAGTGACGGTCGCCGACGGGACCCCTGAGGCCGCGGCCGCGATCGAGCGCGTGCTCACGTGTGATCCGGGCATGGGCGTGATCCGCCACGTCGATGCCGGTTACGACCTCGCCGTGCAGACGGCGAAGGAACGTGGCGTCGATGTGCCCGGCTTACACTGACTCGGGCACGGGCGAGAGCGCGGCGTCGAGGCCGATCAGCGGACACAGCAATTCGGCCTGGATCCCGCTGAAAACGCCGCGCATCCACGGGCGCACGCGCGACGCATCGATCTCGACCGTGCCGTCTTCGTGGAGTCGGCCGACCGTGTTCGCCGGGTGGTCGAGCGCGACGGTGCACTTGCACAGGCGTCCGTCCGAGCGCACGACGTGGCTGTTGCCCTTGGCGGCGTAGCACAAACTCGGCGAGGACTTTCCACCGGCGCCGCGGATGTGGGCGGGCTCCGCGCTCGCGTACGTGTGTCGCTGGAGTTCCTCGAAGCGTCGTGCGTGTTCCTCCGTGCACCGGATCGGCAGATCGCCGTCGTTCGCGCCGCCGTAGCGCGTGAGCCGCTTCAGGAAGATCTCGAAGCGTCGGTCCGCGACGAACTCGGACTTCAGTCGGTCGACGAAGCCGAACAGTGACTCCATGTTCTCGCTGTCGACGTGCACGCGCAGGATGATGTGGAACTCGCGGGGGGAATCGCGCATCGAGAGGACATTGCGACAGATGCGGCCGAACGTGCCCTTGCCATCCATGCGTCTACGTTTCCGATCGTGCATCTCCTCGGGGCCGTCGAACCAGATCTGGTACTCGTCGATACCAAGTCCGACGAGTTCGTCGAACGTGGCCGGGTCGAGCTTCCAGGCGTTCGTGGTCATGTTCGCACCCGCGGCGATGTGCGGATGGGCTCGGGTCAGATCGCGCACGTGCATTTGCACGTCGCGGATGACGTCGAGTGCGAGTAGCGGCTCGCCGCCGAACCACGCCAAGCTCATCGTGTCGACATCGGGAGCGCGGGAGCTCAGGAAGTTCTTCACGCCGCGGACGACGGCCGGGCTCATCTTCCCGAGCGCGAAGTCCTCGTAGCAGTACGTGAAGCGGAAGTTGCACGCCTCCGTCGGCATGAGCGTGAGCTCGATGTGGCGGTTGTTCAGCGCGCGCAGAAGTACTTCGTCGGGGGCCCATGATTCTCGAAAGCGCGCACGCGGGACGACTTCGCTCCCTCTCCACAGCCTGTGGTGGATTCAGGGGCCGAGCGCGACCGACCGGCGCAGACGGAGCCCGAGAGCGTGGAGGCTCGATCTCTTCACACGCTCTCGCGACGCGTCGCTACATGAATCCGAGAGCCCGTAGATTCGATTTCTTCACGGGCTCTCAGCGGATGTCGATGTCGAACGGCATCCGGGCCACGACACCCGTCGTGCCGGCGATCCTCTGCGCGTGCTCGAGGACCGTGAACGCGCGATCGAGGACATCCAGTCGAGTTCCGAGCATGCGGGTCAGAGGTTCGCGCTCGCCCGCGACGATCTCTTCGATGATCTGCTCGAAGAGGTTTTTTTCGGGGCGTTCGAAACGCACCGGCGCGTCCTTACCGAGGCCCGACTTCTCGCGCGCGATCGCGATCGCGCGATCGAGGTCACCGAGTTCGTCGACGAGCCCAAGTTCTTTGCCGCGGGTGCCGGACCACACGCGACCTTGCGCGATCTCGTGAACGCGTTCGCGCGGCAAGCTGCGTCCTTCGGCAACGAGGTCGAGGAAGCGGTCGTAGATCCTGTCGACGAGGCTCTGGATACGCGCAACTTGCGCCTCGTCCTTGTGCTTCCAGATCGACTCGAAACCGGTGAGCGGACTGGTCCGCACGACCTCGGCGCGTAGGCCATGGTTCTCGGCGAGTTTCTCGATGTTGGGCAGCATCCCGAACACGCCGATCGATCCTGTGAGCGTCTCGGGGTGCGCGACGATCGCGTCGGCGTTCGCGGAGATCCAATAACCGCCCGAAGCCGCGAGGCGTCCCATCGAGACGACGACGGTCTTGTTCGCGGCCTTGAGTGCCAGCACTTCGGCGCGGATGACGTCGGATGCCGTCGCGCTGCCACCCGGAGAATCGACGCGCATGACCACGGCCTTCACGTCGTCGTCCTCGCGCGCTTCGCGAAGTCGACGGGCCAGTTCGTCGCCGCCGATCCCGCCCACGCCCTCGCCATCGACGATCTCTCCCTCGGCGACGATGACTTGTATCCCCGCACCTTTCTTGCCGTTCTTCCACACGGCGCGGGCGTAGTCCTCGATCGCAACCTGCGGCATCTCGTTGTCCGCGTCGGTCCCCGCGACCTCCTTCATCTTCGCGAGCATCTCGCCGAACGAGGCGGTCCTCGTGACCAACCCGAGTTCGATCGCTTCCTCCGGGGTCAGCCAACCCTTCTCGCGCGCTACTTGCTCCAACTTCGCGAGCGGGATGTCGCTCGCGGCGGCGATCTCGCCGTACATCGCGGCCTGCACGTCGGCGAGGATCGCCTTCATCTGTTCCTCGTTCTCGGCGCTCATGCGACCGCGCAGGAACGGCTCGACGGCCGACTTGTACTTGCCGACGCGAGTCACCTGCACTTCGATGCCGTACTTCTCGAGCATGTCGCCGAAGTAGGGGATCTCGGCCGAGAAACCGTCGAAGATCACGACGTCGAGCGGTTCCATCCACAGCTCGTCGGCGGCCGAGGCGAACCAGATCGAGCGCTCGTCCATCGAACCGTAGTAGGCGTAAACGGGCTTCTTCGCGGCGCGGATCTCGGCCAACGCCGTGCGTGCCGCGGAGAGCGACGACATCGATCCGCTCAAGCCACCGTGGAGGAGAACGCCCTTCACGCGATCGTCCGTCGCGGCGTGACGGAGCGCGCTGGCGAGTTCGTACGCGGGCAGCGGCGAGCCCGTGGCGCCTTGGAGCATCGCGAAAGGCGAAGGCGTGCGACCGCTCTCGGTCACGGGGGCCGACAGGTCGACCGTCAGAATCGTCCCCGACTCGACGCTCTTCTTCGAGCCCGCCGCGGCCGCGGCGAGGAACCCAAACCCCAAGAATCCGACGATCGCCGCAGCGACGAGGAAAGCCAGGAGGAAGCCCAGGGTGATTTTGAGGACGGTCTTCATCGATGGAGTCCGCGATCGAGTTCGAGTCGGGTTGCGAGCGCGACAGGAGAGAGGAGTGCGCGCGCTACGGCAAGTCCGTCGGGGCATTCTGAGCCGAAATGGCGATTCGAGTGCTCATTCGCCGGTTCGGCCGACTCGAAGCGCGCCGGATCAAGTCCCGCAGCAGGCATCACCGCCGCGCCAGGCGCCGCCGACGTCGAGGCGGGTCACGTTCTCGATCCGCTTGTGGACGACGCGTTCGTACGCCACCCCGTGGACTTCGACCGCGATCGCGACTTCGAACGGCGGCCAGCCGGATCGCGAGCACTCGCGCTCGGTGACGCGCACCGCCTGATCGGGGCCGAGGCCGCCGATCTCGCGCGCCCAGGTCTCGATCTCGGCGAACCTCGCGTCCGCTTTCCGGTCTCGGTCACTCATGTCGGCGTGCACCGCTCCGCCGCCGGCGAGATCGCGCACGACTGCGTCGACTCCCACGACGACACGCGCCATGCGCACGTCGTCGAGGCGCACCGGCGTGTCGTTCGCCGTGTGGTAGTGTCCATAGCGGAACGGCAGCGTGTCGGTGATCCCCAGCGCGGGGCACTCGCACTGAGAGAACGACCCATGGTCGGACCAACCGATTCAACGGCTGCGCGCGAACCGAATCCTCGTCGCCACTCATGTACTGGCGGATCGTAGCGGCGCGAATTCGTGTTGCGCGGCTCGAGCCGGAATCACGCCACCTACCGAGGCGAGGGGCAATTCACGCTGACGGCAGGTCACGCGGCCGACAGGCGCGTCGCGGCCATGCGGATGCCCGCGAGGTTTCGCGCGCTGGGGCCCACGACCAGTTCCGCGAGTCCGCCGGCGGCGCGCAGATTCGGCGCCCAACGCAGCTCCGGATCGAGCAGCGGCGAGCCGCACGGCGCGACCGGCAGGCCCAGGTCGTGAACGGCCGCGTCGATCCACGGACCGCCGGGCCGACGATCCGCGAGACCCGTCGCGAGGACGACGCGATCGACGCGCTCGGCCGCGCCGGAGTCGAGGTGGAGTTCGACGCCGCGCTCGAGCATGCGTGCGGAGCGCACGGACGCGAGTCGTCGCTCGATGCGGCCCTCGCGGACATCGGACTCGAGGCGTAGGGCGACCTCCGCGGGCATCGAACCGCGCAATCGCGCCGACTCGACGGTCGCGCGACGCTCGGTGGGTGCGCCGATCCGCGCGAAGTCGTCGAGGCATTTCGGGCCGAACCAACACACGTCCTGGTCGAAACGCGCGACACGTGTCGCGTGGCGCGTGACGAGGAGCGGGGCTGCGCTCGTCCGACTCGAGAGTTCCATCGCGCACTGCGCAGCACTCATGCCGCCACCGACGACGGCGACGCGCTCGTGCGCGCCGATCGTGCCGATACGAAAGCGATCGTCGAAGACGTGTACCGAGCGCAAGGGGTCCAGCGCGCGCGCCCACTCGGGAACGAACAGGTCCTGACCGAGGCCGACGGCGAGCACGATCTCGCGCGCTTCGAGCGCGCCGAGATCCGTCTCGACGCGCAAGCCTCCTGTCACGCGCGTCAGACGACCGGCGCGGCCGCGAAGTCGCAGTGCACGCAACGCATTGCGGTCGATGACGGACTCCGTGTGCGCTTCGAACAGATCGAGCGTCGGCCGCCGATAGGGGCCGCTGAAGAGGTCGGCGCGCTCGGGATGGACCTTCTCGGCGAAGCGCAACAGCGAGCTAGCGTCGGGATCGATGTGGTGGACGAGGGGCGAACGCATGACGTCGACGCCCGTGTTGCGGGTGCAGTGACGCCAGCGAGCGAGCGGATCCTCGAACGGGTCGAGCACGCGGACGCGATCGCGTCGCACGCCGCAAACGCCGGTCAGCCAGAGGGACAGGTAGGTCCCGTGGAGGCCGCCGCCGACGATGAGCCAATCGAGCATGGTGGGGGATCGTCCGGCCGGCCCATCGGGCTCAGGCGGACTACCTAGAGACTACACCCGATGCGCGAGGAGGTCCCGCGTCCAGGTGTCGACGTCCGGCGCGCACCGCGGTGAGAGGGGGCTCACCTATCGCGCGTCGGGACCCGGCTGATCGTCGCCAAGCCGTGGAGGTTTTCGACCACCGATCGAGTACAG
>Ga0163154_10003209_pt1 | contig 22988 bp, 26 predicted proteins | sample OliLakLV19MP9P1_FD_148649 | JGI IMG/M metagenome (GOLD analysis project Ga0163154, IMG submission 148649) | Freshwater microbial mat bacterial communities from Lake Vanda, McMurdo Dry Valleys, Antarctica - Oligotrophic Lake LV.19.MP9.P1 | ecosystem: Environmental > Aquatic > Freshwater > Lake >... | reverse complement strand
TTTATTTTCAAAAAATCGACCTTCAAACTCAGGCATATCGACTGGATAAAAAGTCACCGCTAGCGTCTGGCCACCTACTGACTGAGCCCCCTTGGTAGCCGCGTCCATCACTCCCGGTCCGCCACCATTGATCACGACTTTGTCATGATAGGCCAAGTAGCGGGCCACTTTGAAAGCTTCACTGTACAAAGGGTGTTTTTGGTCAACGTCAGCACTGCCAAAGAGAGCCACGTTTTTAATGGTGCAGTATCGCTGTTGCTGCGGGACTTGAATTTGGGTTTTCATAACCAGTTAAGTTTACAGGTTTTGGGCGACGGTGCATAGCTCACCCAAAGCTTCGACCGGCTCGGGAGCTTGCCAGATGGCGCTGCCAATCGCGGCTCCATCCAGCTCGAGATCAGCTAGTTGAGATAGATTTTCAAGCTTTACTCCGCCATCAATAATCAGCTCGATGGCTCGATCTTGCTCGGCAATTTTAGCTTTAATTTCGGCCACTTTTTCTAAGACAGCTGGTTGAAATACTTGACCTTGAGTCCCAGCTTCAATCGTCATCAACTGAATAATATCGACTGACTGCCAGCTGTCGTCGTCAATAGCTTCCACCGGCGTAAATCGATCTAGGGACAACCCGGCTAGCCAACCATGCTTCTTGACCTCTTCCAGATACTCAGCCTGATTGCTCATCTGCTCAACCTGAGAAATTACGGCTCTAATGCGCTCAGTATCTAAGGCGCTGACGACTTCAAACACAAAGTCCAACGGCTCAGTCACCATCAGGTGCAGGTCTGCCTGCAGCTGTTCAAACTCTAGGTCGGGTAAATCAATCGGGGTAATCGTCAGGTTGTCAGTAAAAAAACCATCAATCACATCGAGCTGGACGGTCTCAATGTCAGGCTGCTCCATCACAATATCGAGCTGCTCTTGAGCTTGCTCGATTGAATCGGTCAAGATTGCGGGATAAATTTTCATACAGTAACTTCCTCCCATTCAACCAACAACTTCCATCGACTCAACTAAATCCAAACCTTGTTCATACCCAGAAATCTGATTCAGTCGACGCACATGGCGTTCATCACTACTAAATGCTGTTTCCACAAACGCAGTCACGACCGCTTGGGCTTGCTCCAGCGTCAGCTCATCGGCGGCTAAGCTGAGAATATTGGCATTGTTGTGTGCTCTGGACAACCGAGCTCGAGCGGGTGTGTCTGCCGCCACAGCTCTGATGTCTGGTACTTTATTAGCAGCAATGGTCATGCCTTCACTGGATCGACATAACAAAATCCCTAGAGCCGCATCTGGCTCAGCCACGGCCACCAACTGTGCTACGTTGAAGGCAAACTCGGGATAATCATCGATTGAGTTATGCTCATAAGCTCCGCAGTCTTCGATGTCGTAACCACTGGCTTTCAACCACTCTAAAAGCTGTTGTTTGAGCGAGTAACCGCCGTGGTCAGCTCCGATATATAGTGTCATGTTTTCCTTTCAGTCAGCTTGCTACAAAGTGCTGGTACCGGTCGGCGTGTGCTTTCATGACCTAGTCAAAACCTAACTCAGCCTTAGCTTCCTCACTCATCATCTCCTGTACCCAGGGTGGGTCAAAAGTCAGCTCTACAAACACATTAGGCTTGACGTCCAGCTCGGGCAAGCCGATCAACGAATCTTTAACCATTTTATCAAACATTCCCGCCAGCGGACAGCCGGGTGTAGTCAAAGTGAGCAAGACGTGGACAAATGGTTTTTTCCCTTGCTCGGTCTGAATATCTCTAGTGCTAGCATCGTAAATTAAACCTAGGCTGACGATATCGACATTCAGTTCCGGATCTATCACGGTTTTGAGTCGTGCATAGACATCGGCGGCAGTAAAAAAAGTACTTTCTGCTTGGTCCGCTTGAGTCAGAGTGGTTAAATTCATCAGTTGAGCTATTTTAACACTCTTTGCTATAATGCTCGAGCTTGCTAACGCCGTCATCAAATAGCCCCCGCAAGAGCGGGGGCTATTAGTTTTCAAAAATAAAAAGCTTATGCTTTTTTAGCGGCTGAGTCAGCTTTTTTCAGAACTGGCATCCCAGTGCGTTGTGTTTCCATCACTTGATAGCCGGCTGGAACTTCAGCCAAAGCGCCGTCGCGCTCTTCACGAGCGAAGAAGTAAATACGTTGAACGCGACCATTTTTTAAGGTCACTTCACGCGTGTGCAGAATATATGTCTGCCCTTTTTTGTTGGTGTAACTGAATCCTTTAGCCATAGAGCTCCTTTTAAATATTTTATAAGACTACCATTTCTAATTTTTTATGATTGTAGCCTGAAACTAGTTCTAGCCTATCACACTCGAGGCCGACATCAAGAGCTAATTTACTTATTAATAGTTGCTCTTAATAAGACCCGATCCATCACTTCGTCGTTATTTTTCTCCTGAGAAACTGTTATTTCCAGAGGTAATGACTCTTCGCTGACCGCCGCACTACCAATGAAACCACCTTTGTTCAACTCTAGCTCGAAAGCCTTAGAAACTGCATCAGCTGACTTTAACCAGACTTGATACGTTTCGTTGGCTGGTAACTCTGGTAAGTTTGCGCTGACATTGAGTAAGACTTGGCCATCTTGAATATCGTATCGAACTTGACCCATGGCTTCCGCTTCACCTTCAGCTGGAGTCATCGCCTCAGCCTTCATATCGGTAGCACCCTTTAGCATGCTTTCACGCTGTTCTTGGGTCAGATTTTGAATCTCGACGCCTTCATTGTTGGGAGCGATCTCACCCCGATTGGTACGCAGAGAGTACCAGCGAAAGGCTAAAAAGAGGACGATTGCAAGCGCGGCTAGCGGGAACACAAACGGTATTATTTTTTTCATTATGTGCCCCTCCAGGCATTACTCTGTCTTGAGTAAATCGGCAACTAGCTGACTCAGTTGTGCGGGGGCAGTTACTTTTTGACCGTTAAGATATATAGTCGGGGTAGAGTCAACATTTAGCCGCGTCCCGGAACTGACATCATCGGCTACGTTTTGCTTTACCTGATCTAACTGTATTTTCTCCATAAAGGCATTTTTGTCAATGCCAAATTCTTGGGCATACTCGGAAAACAGGGCTAAAACATCATCTTGGCTTCTGAGTGCAGCCCAAGTAGTTTGTTGATCAAAGAGTCGATCATGCATCTCCCAAAATTTGCCTTGCTCTCCTGCTGCTTCTGCGGCTTGAGCTGCCAGTTGCGCGTAGGGATGAATTTGAGTCAAGGGGTAGTGACGATAAATCACTGCTACTTGATCGGGATTTGCAGCTTGGACTTGCTTTATTATTGGGTAGGCTGCAGCACAACCTCCACATTGAAAGTCGCTGAACTCAACGATGGTAACCTTGGCATTTTCCGGGCCTTTGATCCGGCGTTTATCACCTGCCAACTGAGACTCATCTGCTATTTTCGTCGAGGAAGATTGATTTGAGAACGTCACTGCTACACCAATAATGAGTGCTACTGTTCCGATCAGAGTCGCTAGAAGTAAGGGAATATTTTTCATAGAGTTCTTCCTGACCTACAGTATCGGTGGCCAAACTTGCTTGCCGCTTTCAGTATCGGTCACTATAATAGCTGCGGTAGGACAGCTTTGGGCGGCTAATAACTTAATGTCATCTTCTTCACCGTCTTGAGAAATAACCCGAGCAATATTTTCTTCATCCAGATCAAAGACTCCGGGCGCAATGGCCACGCAGCTGGCAGCGCTGATACATTTTTCTCGAATCACTACAACTTTGTATCGGCCTATTTGTTTTGACTGGGTATCAATCATGCTATTTATCCTACACTATCGGTCAAGTCTAATAAAACTTTTCATGGTGCACTTGGTTTTTAAGAACGCCGCGCTCAGCTAAAAAGCTAACCACATCTTCGAGCATAGCTGCATTGCCGCATAAATAATAGCCGGCATTAGTTGGTAAGTCGTGAACACTCAAACAGTTGGTGACTCGACCTTTACACAGCGGCCATTCTGGCAGGGGTTGGGAAATAACCGGATGAAAGTGGAAGTTGGGAAACTCATCAGCTAGCTCACTAAACTCGTCTTGCCAAAAAAGCTGCCGTTCTTCGCGCAAGCCCCAGTATAGAGTGATCTCACGCTGATCGCTTTTCTGCTGCAGCTGGTCTAGCACCATACTCCGAAAAGGAGTAATGCCCGAGCCAGTGGCAATCATGACTAGTGCTTCTTCCTCACTGTTTTGCGGCACGGTAAATACGCCCAGAGGAGCTAACAACTTAATTTCCTCGCCCAAGGCTAGATTTTGCAAGAATGTACTACCCAATCCTTGAGGTGTAACATCAATCAATAGCTCAAATCCATGTGTGATAGCCGGGCTACTGCAGATGGAATAAGGACGCCGATCACCCCGTTCGGAAACCTGAATCGAGACGTACTGCCCCGCTTGGATCGGGACTTCCCCAGGCTGAGTAAACTCGAAATCAAGTTTGATAAACTTGTCATTAAAGATAAATTTGTCGGCTAGTTTGGCAGTGCAAGGCTTGGGCGGTGTCATGTTGGTTGATGATACAAGAGCCGCGCTCGGTTGTCAGTAGGTGCGTGGGGCATAGTCAGCTAAGTACGAGCTAAGTTTGGCTTAAGTTAGTGTCCCAGCCTTGTCCATACCACAAACCCAGCGCCATTCGAGCGATGGTAGAGTACTCGATGGTTCGATCGACGTAATTATTGGTAATTACACCAAACATACCTTGCTTCTCTTTGATGTTGTCATGTCCAGTCAGCTCTTGCATTACTGGTCCCATCTCCCCACCTTCACGAATTTTCTTCGCAATTACAGCCGGCACTTTAACTCGACCACCATTAGCTTCAAAATGTGCTCCTTGAGTGTCAACTAATGACACCCAAACGGTGGTCCACATCTGATCTTGGTCGTCAATAAAAACACCACCTTCTAGTCCAAAGGCGAGGACGGGCCGAGCTTGATCTTTGGCCGGTGATTCTTTAAGCCCGGTTTTCAAAGCTGAGGTGGCGCGGTGGTAGGCTCCAGTTCGAGTTTCAGCATCAGTCAGCGGCTGTTCACTTACGCCACTTTTGGTGGCAAAGCCTTCAATATGTAGCTCTGGCCACTGTTCAATCAGGGCGTGCTTTACGGCATTAATTTTTACTGGATTAGTGGAGCCGACAAAAATGGTCATAGATATGTTGAAGTCGTAAGTGTTTTCAATCCTAGCAGTAAACACTTGACTCTGCCCAGGCTGATTTCAGTTAGGCCTAAGAGTTCCTCCAACTCGTTTTGAGTCATTTTTTGCAGCTCATTTAAGGTTACTTTTCGCTGATTAATCAGCCTCGCTAAAGCACTCATAGCCGCCTGACTGATGACACAGCCGCGACCTAGCCAAGTGAGCACTATAATTGGTGAAAGTGGATCTCCAAACGTCTCAAACTTCAGATAAATAGTTACTTCATCACCACAGCTAGCATTGGTTCCAGTCAGGACGAGCTCGGCAGCAGCCAGCTGACCGGCATGTTGTGGGTGTCTAGCTTCTTCCAGTAACTGCTCGTGATATAGATCGTTCATACCCCAAAAATAGTTTTTACTTTGGCTAAGGCAGCTATTAGCTGATCAATATCTTCAGTCGAGTTGTAGAGCTGAAAGCTAGCTCTGACCGTCGCGGCCCAGCCAAACTTAGTGTGCAACGGCATAGTGCAGTGATGTCCGCTTCTGACAGCTATCCCCTCCGAGTCTAACACTTGACCGACGTCGTGAGCGTGGACGCCGTGATAGATGAAGGCTACCGAGCCTACTCGGTGAGTGGCTGACGGGGAACCGACCAACTTGAGCTCAGGTACAGCGGCCAAACTATTCAAGCCATGGGCTACTAAATCGTGATCGTGATCCGCCAGTTTTTTCATTCCTAACTGCGATAAATATTCGCAAGCAGCCGCCCAGCCCGACAGACTAGCGACATCGGGTGTGCCGGCCGTAAATTTATCTTCGAGATCTTCAGCGTAGGCGGTTTCCTGCCAATCAACCGTATCAATCATGCCGCCACCGGTAAAAAAAGGCCGTAGCTCACTCAACAGCTCCCTCACAACTAGCAATCCGCCAATACCCATCGGCCCCAACATTTTGTGAGCCGAAACCACATAAAAATCAGCCCCCAACTCTTTGAAGTTAACGGGTAGATGCGGGGCAGCTTGGGCACCATCTACCAACATTTTTGCTTGTGGATGCTTGGCCAATAGCTCGGTCTTCAACTCCAAAAGGGGATTTAGGGTGCCTAACGCATTTGAGACATGACTGATAGCAAATAAGGCAATCTTGGACTCGCGCTGCACCCAGTGTCTAAAATCGGCCCGATCTAGCTCGCCATCCTCGGTCACTTTGACAAAGGCAAGCTGTGCCCCTACCAAGCTGGCTAAGATTTGCCATGGGACTAAGTTACTGTGATGTTCAAACTCGGTGAGGAGAATAGTATCTCCGGCTCTGACGTGTTCTTGGCCCCAAGTCATCGCGACTTGATTAATAGCCTCAGTGGTATTTCGGACTATGACTAACTCCTCAACTTTGGCGCCAAAAAAGATGGCAATCTTTTGTCGAGATTGATGAAATAACTGTGTACTTTCGTCGCCTAACTGGTGTACGCCTCGATGGACGTTGGCATTGTGATTTTCATAGTAATTGCTAATGGCTTGAATGACGGAACGAGGTTTTTGTGAAGTAGCTGCGTTATCCAAATACACCAGGCGCTTGCCGTGTACTTGACGCTGGAGAATCGGAAAATCTAGTTGCAGTTTCACAGGATCAAACATGGAGGTATTGTACCAAGCTTGTTACAGCTCTAAAAAGCCAGTGATAATTAACTCTTCCGCACTCATCCGATTCAAGCCGCGACTCATCAAATAAAATAAATGCTCTTCCGGAATTCGGCTGATACTAGCCGCATGAGAACACTTGACGTCATCAGTTTTAATCTCCAAATCAGGAACTGCTTCGGCCGTAGCTTGATCTGAGAGTAATAAAATTCGTTCGGTCAAAAAAGAGTTGCTATCGCCACAGTCTTCATCAATAATAATTCTCCCTACAAAACGTATCTGGGCTCTATCCCGACCGACGCCCCGTAAGGTGGTGTCGGCTCGGGTGTGAGGAGCCTGGTGGTGAATAATGACCGTGACGTCGGTTTTATCGGTACCAACGGTCATGAAGGAGCCCTGAACCTCTACCTCTGCCCCCGCACCTACTAATGATATTCGGTACTCACCTGGCTTTGTTAACTGAATTTTTTGGTGCTGATTGGCTTGAATTGTGTACGCAGTCATCCAATGCTTCCTTCCATCTCGTACTCAACCAAGCGGTTCATCTCCACGGCATACTCCAGCGGAAGCTTGCGCACTAAATCATCGATAAAACCATTCACAATCATCTTTCGCGCATTTTCCTCAGTAATCCCGCGACTCATCAAATAAAACAGCTGATCGTCGCCAATCTTGGAGACGGTAGCTTCGTGCTGGATGGTGACTTGTGAATTAAAGATGCGATCAACTGGATAGGTATCGGAACGGGAGCGGCTATCAAGGAGTAACGCATCACAGATAACCGTATTCTGACTATGATGAGCGTGAGGACCGACGTTGACCAAGCCTCGATAGCTAGTTCTACCCCCGTCCTTACTGATGGATTTAGAGACAATAGTGGAGCTCGTATGCGGGGCAAGATGAATGGCTTTTGAGCCAGTATCTTGGTGCTGTCCCGAGCTAGCCAGAGCCATGGACAGAGTTTCACCCTTGGCGCCTTTGCCCGCTAAAATGAAGCCTGGATACTTCATGGTCACTTTCGAGCCCATGTTAAAGTCGGTCCAGACCATCTCCGCATCTTCACCCACATGAGCTCGCTTGGTGACTAAGTTATAAATATTCTTGTACCAATTTTGAATAGTAGTGTACTGGCAGCGGCCGCCTTTTTTGACAAAAATTTCTACGACTGCGGAGTGAAGTGAGCTACTGGAGAAAGCTGGGGCGGTACACCCCTCGACATAGTGCACGCTTGCCCCTTCATCCACAATAATCAGCGTCCGCTCAAACTGACCGGCATTAGGCGCATTGATCCGAAAATAGGTCTGCAGTGGCATCTTGACCTGAACTCCTTTGGGTATGTAAACAAAAGAACCGCCAGACCACACCGCCGTGTTCAAGGCTGAAAACTTATTGTCGCCACTCGGAATCAACTTGCCAAAATACTCTTTGACCAAATCCGGATGTGTTTTCAAAGCCTCATCCATCGACAGGAAAATGACGCCATCTTTGGCCCAGATATTTTGGAGTGAACCATATACTACTTCAGAGTCATACTGAGCTTTCACGCCAGCCAACACGTTTTGTTCTGCTTGGGGAATGCCTAGTCGATCAAAAGTTGCTTTCACCTCGGGCGGCACATCAGCCCAGGAGCTGACCTGGTCATCGGTGGGCCGGAGATAGTAGTGAATTTTATCATAATCAATCTCACTTAAGTCAGCCCCCCAGGTAGGAGTGGGTTTAGCTAAAAACTGCTGATAGGCGGTCAACCTCAGCTGCAGCATCCAGTCCGGCTCTTCTTTAATGTGAGAAATCTCTTGGACCACCCCTTCGGTCAAGCCAGGTTTGATGATATGACTGTAGCCGCTGGTTGAGTACGAGTAGCCGTGTTCGTAGGTGTCACCCGCATTAGGATCAAAAGCGTCACTGTGTTTTTGGGCGAATCGAGCCATAAAGAGTTAGGTGTTTAAGGATTCTGTCATGAGGATTTTATAGCGGTGTAACCAGTCGCTTCCAAACTTGCGGCTAGTTCTGGCCCTCCCGACTGCTGAATTTTGCCGTCCACTAAGACGTGCACAAAGTCAGGTTCTAAGTATTGGAGAATTCGTTGGTAGTGGGTAATGATCAGCACTCCCGTTTGATACTTGGTGACTATTTTACGCACTCCTTCGGCCACGGCTTTGATCGCATCGAGATCCAAGCCGGAGTCTGTTTCGTCTAAAATAGCAAACTTTGGTTCGAGGACGGCTAGTTGTAAAATCTCTAGTCTTTTTTTTTCACCGCCACTAAAACCTTCATTCAGGCCCCGCTTCAACAGCTCTTTTTTGACTTGCAACTTCACTGCCAATGCTTCTAGATGCTTTCTAAAAGCTAAAACAGTGGGAAAATTTTTATCTGGCTGATCAGAAAATCGAGCATTGTAAGCTAAGCGTAAAAAGTTTTGAACTCTCACGCCGGGAACTTCAATCGGATACTGAAATGCCAAAAATAAGCCAGCTTGCGATCGTTCATCAGGGGATAACATTAAGATATTTTCATCATCCAGCAGAACTTGTGACCCCTCGCCCACATCATAGCCAGGATGACCAGCGAGGGTGTAGGCCATGGTGGATTTACCCGAGCCGTTAGGTCCCATGAGGGCGTGAACTTCGCCTGACTTAATCTCTAAGTTAATGCCGGTGAGGATCTGCTTGCCATCAACCGATGCTTGTAGATTGGTAATTTTTAAGCTGTGGTTCATAGAATATGTAGGCGAAAAGCCTCTTGTAACTCCAACTTGACCATTTCATTGGTGTCTAAAGTAGCAATCTCACTGGGAGCAAACCAAGCAATCCCATCGGTTTCTTCCCTGTTTTGAGCAAACTCGACTGTGTCTACTGGCTCCATCAAAAAGGTGTAGCCTACGTGCTGCTCACAAGCCCGTTCGGTATATTTTCGCTGATAGGCTAACTCAGGATTGGCTTGAGTTCGAGCTTCGTAGTTTTCCTTACTCACCCAGTGTAGACTCGCCAAGAATGGAGTCGGGACAAAACCATTCCCCAAAGCTGAATCAGTTGACTCTAAAGTGGCAGGAAAACCAGTAATTCGAGTGGTTGCCCTAACTCCAGTTTCTTCCCAAAACTCTCGTTCGGCGGCTTGATGGGGCATCTCGTTGAGCTCAATATGTCCACCAGGGGCCAGCCAGACTCCCAGTTTTTTATGTTTAATCAATAAGACTTTGCCTTCATGGATTAAAATACCGGCGGCGGTCAGACACAGATTGGGGCGTAGATTTTCTTGACTACTCATCGCTTTATTTTATCACGTTTCCTCCTGAGGCCTAGGCTGGTTCTAGATCAGACTCATCTGAATGCCGGCATTTTTTTGGGGCGTGAAGCTGAAGTCGACGGGACACTCAATCAATCGATTCCATTTATTTTTAAACTTGACTGTCCCTTTTTTTAGCCCAATATCATAGATATCACGGGTCACCGCAACGTCTTGAAGACAGTAGCTACTCAATTTGTCCCATTCCTGGTTTTGGTAGTACTTAATCGCATCTAACCCACTGCCACTTTTGCCAATTCCTAGCGTTTCGGTCGCCACGGCATCAAGTGAGATTCGGTGACCAGCGGAGTCTTTAATCCGCAACAATAAATCTAGAGTCGGAATCTTGGTAATGTCGGCCGAGTAATAGGGCACAAAGGTCTGCATATCGAAGTTATCGACATTGAAGCCAATCACCACATCAGCTTTTTCCAGTAACGGGAACAGCTGGGGAAGATCTTGCTCAAAAAAGCCCTTCATCTCACCTTGACCACTTTGGCCATCACGGATGCAGACACCCACAAAAGAGATCCCTAAACGGTCAGGAAAGAAACCTCCAACTTCGTCGAAACTTTTTTTCGTCTCCACGTCTAACACAACTTGTAACATAGATTGTCTACTGTACCGCAGCGGTGTAGCGTTTTTCAACCTCAGTCCAGTTGATCACATTCCAGAAAGCCGTAATGAACTCGACTCGGCGATTTTGAAACTTCAAGTAATACGCGTGCTCCCAGACATCCAGGCCTAAGATAGGATTTAAGCCATCCATCAGCGGCGAATCTTGGTTGGGGCGAGTCACAATTTCCAAGGTATGATCTGGTTTTACTACTACCCAAGTCCAGCCTGAACCAAAAACTCCAGTCGCCTGCGTCGAGAAATGTTCTTTAAAAGTCGTAAAATTTCCACACAAAGTGTTAATGGCGGCAAATAAGGTGCCACTAGGATTGTTAGCACCACCAACGGACGGTGGAGCTAGTATCGACCACCACAGGGTGTGATTGGCGTGACCACCACCATGATTTTTGACCGCGGTGGCTATCTCGGCGGGTACCTGATCAAACTCCTTGAGCAACTGCTCAATCGGCTTAGCAGCCAGCTCGGGTGTTTCGGTCAGCGCCGCATTTAGCTTGTCAACATAGGTCTGATGATGCTTGCTGTAATGCAGCTCCATCGTCGTGGCGTCAAAGTATGGCTCCAAATCATTCATGCCATAGGCCAACTGGGGTAAACTATACATACACTCTCCTTTAAATTAGTAACTATTAATGGTGGTCTGAATTGATTAGCGAGCTGGACGATGACCGCGATTTTCGATGATATCGAGCACCTCTTGAATCACGTAGCCAGCAAAAGCGAAAGCAAAAATCGCAAACAAAGTAGTGAACTCAAGGACATAGCCACCCTTGATTGACGGGGTTGGAAAAGCAAATAAAAACGGCTGCAGTAACGGCTGGGTGTTGACGTAGATCCAGCTCACAAACTCTGAGCCAGCATTGGCACCTAACAGCTTCAGTACAAAACGGAAAATCAGTGAAATCTCAATCAAACCAATGACAAACATCGCTAAATCATTAAGCAGCTTCACCATATACTCATCCTGACCTACTCAGAGGATAACAGATAGGACTGCCTCAAGCAACCGTCTCTGCCACTATTCGGGCTAACTCAATCACTCTATCTCTGACTGAAGTCTGTATGTAGGTTGTCATGGCCGCCACTTCTAGACCACCGTCTGCACGCCTAAATGACCCTAACTCTGGCCAGAGTGAGTCGCTAATCATAAAGCCTTTAGCTCCGCCTTCGGTACTGGTTCGCAACAGCTCTTTGAGTGGCTCATACTGTCTACTATCTAGCCACACTAACCAGGGTACATCCAGCTCAGCCGTAATGGTGGCCGCGGACAGTACATCAGTCGGCGCATCGAGAATAAAAGCGTGACAGGTATTTCGCAGCTCCTGCAAAGTTTGAATTAAGCTGGTCTGCTCTTCTTCGGCCGAGGGAACTTGACCCATAGGTGAGAACTGTCTCAGTCTAATCACTAAGTGAAGATGAGTATACAAGGCATAGTCATAAAGTTCGGCTACCATCTGTTTTTTGAGCAGCGCTTGCGGCTCGTGGGGATGATAAAAAAGCTCGAGGTAGGCGGCGCCATAGTTATTGGCAATCTGCTCAATGCCCCAAGTGGTTGATAACGAAGGTATGCTTAAAGGATCAATTTCGGCAGGCTGAGTTTGAAAAGGTGACACAGCCAACGGCAGCAAGACTCCGGCTCCGGCCGCTTTGTGTTCCAGCTGAGACAGTCCTAGTTCAGGATCAACGCTGAGTGCTGAGGCATGAGGTGAAAGAGCGGTAATCAACTCTCTGAGTAGCTCCCGAAGCAACATCTGATTTGGTGCTAAGGAAAGATCTAAACCGAGAATGGCAGACCACTGACTGATGTTTTCTAATGACAGAATACTAAAGCGACCATTGGGGGCAAGACTAGGCAGGGTCATAGAGTCTCAGTATACCTAAAAGGCCTGGGATGAACCAGGCCTTTTGAAATTTCACTTACAGTGTGTGGATTAGTGAAGCGGATTAGTAGCGACCGCCTCGGTTATCACCACCTCTGCCCCCGCGGAAACCACCTCTGTCTCCGCCGCGCCCACCGCCGCCGAAGCTAGGACGACCACCTCGGTCTCCGCCGCCATCGCGACCGCCACCGCGGCTAGCCTGGGCTGCACTTTCTTGTTCTGCGGTCATCATCGATAGCTTGATTTTGCCATCGTCTTGAATATCAGACACACGAACGTGCACAGTTTGGCCCATCTGGACAATGTCATTAGGGTCATTGACATACTCGGCTGACATTCCGGACACGTGGACTAAGCCATCGCGACCAGGTAGGAAGTTTACAAATGCGCCATAAGGCTCAATTCGAACTACTTCACCGTCAAACTCATCTCCAATTTCGATGACTCTCATCATATCGCTGATGAGTTGTTGAGCGGCATCAATCTTAGCTTGATCAGGAGAAGAGATGTTGACGATACCGACTTTACGTTCTTCGTCTTCATCGACTTCAATCTCAGCCCCAGTCCGCTCAATAATACTCTTGATCATCTTGCCGCCGGGCCCAATCAGCTCTCCAATTCGATCAGCGGGGATGGTGATCTGGGAAATCTTAGGCGCGAATGGTGATAGTTGAGTTCTAGGCTCACTGATGACTTCGGTCATTTTACCCATAATATGTATTCGACCAACTTTGGCTTGTTCTAAAGCCTGAGTTAAGACTTCAATCGGTACACCTTTGATCTTGATGTCCATCTGCAACGCGTTCACACCAGCACTTGTACCTGCGACTTTAAAGTCCATGTCACCAATGTGGTCTTCTACGCCTTGAATGTCAGATAAGACGACATACTTGCCGGCGCCATCAGTAATCAGTCCCATAGCAATACCAGCGACTGGAGCCTTGATTGGCACCCCGGCTGCCATCAATGACATGGTAGAGCCACAGACAGAGGCCATGGAAGTCGAGCCATTGGAGCTCAAGATCTCGGTCACTACATGGATCGCATACGGGAACTTTTCTTGAGATGGAATCATCGACAGTAACGCTCGTTCGGCTAAAGCACCGTGTCCAATTTCTCGTCGTTTGGGAGCGCCAAAGCGACCAGCTTCACCGGAAGCATAAGGAGGCATGTTGTAATGGTGCATGTAGTGATGCACTTCTTCGCCAGCCAAGTTTTCAACGTGTTGGCCTAATGATGGTGCACCTAAAGTAGTGATGGTGACGGCTTGAGTCGCACCACGTTTGAACATAGCTGAGCCGTGAGTCCGAGGGAAGACGTCTACTTCACACCAGATAGGACGAATCTCATCAGTTTTTCGGCCATCAGGGCGAACGCCTTCTTCTAAGATCATGCGTCGAGCTTCTTTAGCCATTAAATCGTGAAGAGCACCTGAGATCTGTCCTGCCGAGACCAAGTCGGCGGCATCTTCGGCTTTACCTTTATTCATCTCGGTCACGATTCGGGTCACCAGCTCACTGATGTTAGTTTCTTGGAGACGACCGTCTTTTTCAACTAACTCATGAATCTCTTTTGGATATGCTGCCGTCAAAGCAGTGTGGAGCGTTTCTTTAGCAGTCGCTTTATCAGTATCAAGCTTGACCGCAAATTTTGGCTTGCCCACTTCTTTAGCAATAGCCGTTATTTCTTCACAGATAGTAGCTAAGGCGACTTGAGCTTGTTTAAATGCTTCAAGCAAAATAGCTTCTTCTACTTCTTTGGAGCCGGCCTCGACCATCACGATCGATTCACCGGTGCCTGAGACGATTAAGTCGAGATCGGCCGCGCTAGTTTCGGCTAACGTGGGATTGATCATGTAGCGACCATCGGCTTTGTTGTAAGCCACGCGGACTCCAGCGACTGGGCCATCAAAAGGGATAGCCGAGACAGCTAAAGCCACGCCGGTGCTGACTAAGCCAATCATGTCTGGATCATTTTGACCATCAAATGAAAATACGGTGTTGATGATTTGCACTTCATTTTTCAGGCCATCAGGAAATAAAGGTCGCATGGTTCGGTCAATGACTCGACCTTTTAAGATAGCGTCATCAGTAGGACGCCCATCGCGCTTCACCCATTGTGAACCTTTGATGATGCCACCAGCGAATAATTTTTCTGCAAACTCGACTGAGAGGGGAAAGTAACCTAAATCAGTCTCTTTACCTAAAGCTACCGTCGTGTGCACGACCGTATCCCCACAACGAGCTAGAACAGCAGCGCTGACTTGTTCGGAAAATTTACCGATTTCAATGCTAATAACTTTGTCACCTACATGCAGATCCTGCTTGAAAGTGTTGGTGTATGTCGGATATGACATATGGTTTTTTACCGCCTGAGCTAGGCTCAACGGTTCCTTTTAAAGATAGTACGCGAAAACTTGAGGAAGGGATAAGCTGTTAAGAATCAAGAATGAGTGATGAAAAAAGCGAACTTCATGACTCATGTTCAATTCCTAACGCACCAGCATCCTGTTGGTCGCGATTTAATATTACTTGAAAGATTGTATCACGTCTCAGTCTTGGCTTTTATTACCCTATAGGATCCTTGCTCGGGCCCGGCCATAACAATCACTTGTTCTCCTTTCAGTTCATTCAAGGAATTGGCGATATCTTTCACACCTGTAAGAGGATTTTCCAAAAAGAGCAGGGGGTTTAGATCGTAGAATGTCTTTAAGGGAAATGATAATGATAATTTCTTTCCACATAAAAAGTAGTAGATAATTTTCACAATATCTCGGTCAACATCGATATTTTGCCCAAGGGATTGTAACCAGACACCATAATCAGATAATTGATGAAACTCTTAAACCTCGGGTCTTGGAGAGGGCTTGGGAGTACTATGACTAGACGACTCTTTATTTGTCATTAGCTCTTACTTGGTTAAACCTAAGCGTTCGATCAGCTTGCGGTAACGATCTTCACTCTTTTGAGTCAAGAAGTTGAGTAAGCGCCGACGCTTGGAAACCTGTTTAAGCAATCCACGACGAGAGTGGTTGTCTTTTTTATGTTGCTTCAGATGCTCAGTGAGCTCAGAGATTGAGTGGGTGAGCAGTGCAATCTGCACTTCTGGCGAACCAGTGTCACCTTCAAACAAGGCAAAATCTTTGATAATTTCCGCTTTATTGGTTTTTTCTAAAGCCATATGGTATTTCGATGGAGTTTCCACCGACCTTCCTTCACTTTCTCGTTATGACTAATTATCACACCAGAAAGGAAAGCAACCTGCTAAGAGGTTAGATTATATCACGTCGGCAGCGGGAAAGTGATGAGCTACTCTATCTCGACTTCAATCTTATAAGCGACTAAAGTATCACCCACTTGGAAATCAATTCGGCGGTTTTTGAAGGTCATTCCCCCCTCGTTTTTAGCCTTGAGCAACTGAATTTCTTCTTTGCCGTGCATCATTGATTTTATGACCGGATTGGCGACCATCTCATCCGCTCGCTTGAGGTGCATTAAATCGGTCCGTTTGATCTCCCCAGTTTTGACCCGAATACCAGCAATGCGCTCGCCTTTCATCTCAAAAATCTGGAGAATCTCGGCTTCACCAACTACAATCTCATCAATCGTGGGCTCCATCAGCTTCAGCATCTGCTTCTGCAGATCCTCAATTAACTGATAAATAATATCGTACGACTTGATCTTGACTAGGTTGCGCTTGGCCAGCTCTTTGATATTCTTGGAAACTTTAGTATGAAACGAGATGATGGTGGCGCCAGTAGTTTCGGCTAGATATACATCTTGCTCAATTACTGGACCAACACTAGCCGAAAGTAGTTGGACACTTTCAGGGTCGATAGTCTGAGTAATGGCCTCGAGGGTCCCTTCAACGTCAGCTTTAATGATCAGCTTGAGTTTAGGGATTTCATTTAAAAAGCTAGCGAAGTCACCTCCAGCACTAGGATATTCTTGCTTGGCGTCCGTTGCTACTTGAGTAATAGTTGGTTCGGTGTACGTTGCGCTGCGGTCGCGAATCATGGCACCGACAGCTGCTACATTGTTAAGACCAATAATCTCCGCTGGACTACCGGGCGTGACCTGGGTCAGTTGCGCACCAAGCTCATTGCTCAAAGATTTGACTCGACCCTCACTTTCGTCAGTGTAGACATCTTGGCGCACGGCCAAGGTGCCTTGCTGCACAATTACCGTAGCGACTGAACCTTTACGCGTATCTTTAGTTGACTCGATCACTACTGCTTCTAGTGGCGCATCGGGATCAGCCACTAACTCCTGAAGCTCAGCCGTGACCAATATGGTGTCGAGAAGCTCGTCAATGCCCATGCCGGTTTTGGCCGAGACTGGTACCACATCGACACTACCACCGTAGCCATTCACTAGGATGCCCTGTTCGGCGAGCTGACCTTTAACCATGTCTGGATAAACGTCCTTGAGATCGGATTTGTTGATGGCCACAATTACCGGCACATTGGCAGTTTTGATGTGTCTGATCGATTCAATCGTCTGAGGTTTAACTCCATCATTCACAGCTACTACCAAAATAATGATGTCGGTAACTTGTGCCCCCCGCTCGCGCATTTTATTGAAAGCGGCATGACCAGGTGTGTCGATAAAGGTCATTTTTTGACCTTTGAACTCGATCTGATAGGCACCAATGTGTTGGGTAATTCCCCCTGCTTCACTCGCCGCAACTCTAGACTTACGGATGTAGTCTAGAAGTGTGGTTTTACCATGGTCAACGTGACCCATAATGGTAATGATTGGCGGTCTTGGTTGTAGTGGCATGCTGTGTATTCCTTAAGTATCAATCTCTGTATTGTCGACTAGAAGCCGGCTAAATCATAATCAAGTCAATTAATCAGTTTTGAACGCTGGTAAAGGTCGTTCGGCTTTTTCCGCCGCTCGAATAGATTCTTCCTTTTCAAAAATGGCTACTCGAGACGCTAAGATCTCTTTTTGAGCTGCATCCAACTCGTCAAAGGCCAGCCATTTGTCTTTGAAGCGGGATAGATCGGACAAAGTAGTCAGCTTGAACTGAATTAGCTTCGCGCGCGATTCGGCAGTGATGCCGGTAAAGGTATCAATTTCGTACTCTTCCTCACCAGTGACTTTAGAAGCCACAGTGCCAGTAGCCGACTGAACAGTAATCTGGTAGCCGGTCAGCTTGGCAGCCAGACGGACATTTTGGCCCCCACGACCAATTGCCAAGGACAGCTGATCATCAGGCGCAGTCACGATCACGGTGCGATTTGTGTCATTGATCTCAATTTTTAGTTTTTCGGCCGGTGCTAGTGCCGCTTGGAGCAGTAGACTAGGGTTTTCTGACCAAGGAATGATGTCAATTTTCTCGTTGTTGAGCTCTTTAATCACTTCTTGCACCCGGACGCCGCGTTGACCAACACACGAGCCGACTGGATCTACACCTTCTTGGGTAGACTTGACCGCTAGCTTGGTGCGGACGCCAGCTTCGCGAGCGATAGTCACTACTTCCACCGCCCCAGAAGCTACTTCCGGTACTTCTCGTTCAAATAATTTGGCAACTAGCTGTTTGTCAGCTCGAGAGACGATGACTTGGCGGCCACGGTGGGTATCGCGGATTTCTTTCAGCAACACACCGACTCGCGCATTAGTTTTATAGAACTCACCGCGCATCTGCTCTTCGGGTGGCATATAACCTTGACCTCGGCCGATGTCGAGAACAACAGTGCGGCCATCCATGCGTAAGATTTGACCATTGAGCAGCTCACCCATCTTGGAGCTATAGTCAGATAAAATTTGATCTTTTTCCGATTCACGAATTTTTTGGAGAATAACTTGTTTAGCGGTTTGAGCGGCGATGCGACCAAAGCCAGCAGGTGTGACCTCGGTTTCTTGCTTGTCATCCCAATCAAAGACTTCACCTGTTTCTTCATCAGCGCGAACAATTGGTGCTTTCATGATTTTAGCTTCACCCGTCGCTTCATTCAGATGAACGTAGTAATGGAATCCTTCTTCTAAATCACCAATTTGTTTCCGATAAGCAGACACCAATGACTGTCTGATAGCTTCGTAAATTGCATCAGTAGGAATCTTGCGCTCAGTGGCTATTTGATTGATAGCGGCGGCAAACTCGGTGCGGGCGGCAGCTGAAACATTTTGCATACAGTCTTTCTCTATTTGTAATTAGTACAGTTTAACTAGAACGTAGCTGGCTGAGGTTGACTCTACCAACTACAAAAAAGGACGGTACCAGCCCATCCCTTCAATCAAGCTATATTATAGCGGATAGATCGGTGGCTGTCTATGAGGTGGGGAGATGATTTGGACAGTCTTGATAGATTGTCGCGGGTACAAACACCGACTCTGACCACATTACTATACTTCCTACAACCTTACGGTCGGGGCTGTAAGTTTGGAAGTACACAAACCCTAAGCCGAGAGCCAGGGTTTTTTTATGCTTTAACCATTAAAAACTTATACTTCAAGCTGGGCCAACTCTTCCAATAGCCCTCTTTGCTCTCGATTCAGCTTTTGAGGAATTGAGACCAACAAGCGGACGTAGAGATCACCTTTGCCTTTTTGTTGAACGTGTTGGACGCCTTCGCCGCGCAGGCGAACCAAGGTGTGAGATTCCGTTCCCGCCCGGACTTTCATCTTGAGTTTACCGGTTACTGTCTCCACTTCAATCTCTCCGCCAATGGCCAAAATGGTGAAAGGGACAGACTGATCGATAAACAAATCGTAACCATCTCGTTTGAACCGGGCGTGAGACCGGACGTCGATAGTCACGTCAAAATCTTCAAACCGCAATCTGGTACCATCATCAGCACCAGCTGGGACTTTGATGGTATGTTCTTTGCCCTCAATCGTGACTTTTTTCTCTACTCCCCGGACTGCTTCCATGAAATCAATGGTTAAGGAGTAGCGAGGGCGCTGCTGCGCCCGAGCTGAACCACCCCCAAAAAAGGACTCAAAAATATCAAACGGATCACCAAAATCTACGTTTTCAAAAGGATTGCCGGCTCCAGCTTGACCACCACTACTGTTATATGACCAAGTGAAAGGACCGGATTGATAGCCGCCAGCAAATGGTCCACCGGCTCCCCCACCATTACCCATACCACTAGCTGGATCAAAGGCCGCATGACCAAACTGGTCATAGGTTTTACGTTTTTGCTCGTCAGATAAAATTTGATACGCTTCGTTGATTTCCTTAAACTTGGCTTCAGCATCAGCAGCCTTGTTTTTATCAGGATGAAACTTGAGCGCCATCTTTCGATAGGCGGATTTTATTTCAGCTGCGACCACCCCTTTGGTCAGACCTAAAACTTCATAGTAATCACGTTTAGTTGGCATATTTGAGTTTGTTGATTGTAACCAATAAAGGTAGCCTTGTTAAGCAGACAATTAATGTGACTGCTAATTATTCTGGAAATTGAGTGACCGCCTTAGACTTTCTTTGCTAGCTGGGTTTTTAGCAGCCAAAACAGCACTAAACTGCCGCTCGTCAGACTGATCATGACCCCAACCCAAAACCAAGCGGGGATGTAACTAAGTTTGACCACATTAGCGCCGGCCACAATCGGAATCAGCCGCATTTCTCGACTATTCTCGATACTAACTGGCTGATCATTGACCCAGGCTAGCCAATTTTGGTCGTAGCGATCAGCAATTCTCAGCTGGGAGGAGTTGGTGTCATTACTAAATCTCAGCTCGAGTGAGTTGGGCGTTTCGGTGACAGCACTCAAAGACACCGGGGTGTCATCTGCAAAACGGAAGCGACTCAGTGCAGGACGCTGGTACAACTGCCAGGTATCTTGACGGGCCATCACGATTTCAGACTCAGTTTCTAGTGGCTCGGTCTTGAACCAACTGTCTACCAAGTAGTACTTAACTGCCCACTCCGCTAATAAAGGATTATCTAGCTCCACTCGATCAATAAAGTTGATGCCAATGTCTTCATCTTGGTTCCAGAGGGCGGCAAAAGAAGCTGGCACTAAGGTGGTAAAACCATGCAGCATCGGCACTTGCTCGGACATATTCCAGTTGGGGGTAAAACCCTGTCGCAGTCGCTGTGCATGTATTGTTGTTTGCAGTTCAGCCTCATCCACGAATGAGTCAGAAAAGGGGGCTCTAACTACCATCGCCTCGGTGTAAGAAGCGTAGTCTGTGTATGGTTGGTTACTATTCCTGGTTAACCAACGGCCTTGGGGATCCTGAGCTGCGGGCCAACTGCTCAAAGGCGAGTACCCGACGTGAGTTGATTGGGGATAAATAGTGGCTGGCGCAAAGAAAAACATGGCTTGAGTGTGATAGAGCATATCGAGACTCAGGATTATGGCTAACGCCGTCCAGCGACGCTGGCTGATGGCCCACAGCGCTGCGGCTGTCGCCAGAGTCGCTACCACCAAACTCTCACTCACTACTTTGGCAATAACTGCATCTCGTTCCAAGGTATGAAACTGACCCCGACTCAAACGTCCGCCCACAACTTGATCTACCAGCTGCCAGACACCCGCAAACTGGGTGCGGACAATCAGAGCCAACAAGCAGGTAACTATAATCATTGCGCCCAGTACTTTCAGCCACAGTTGCCAGTATGTAGCTTTAATCTTGGCCCGTGTTTTAGAGCTAGCAATCCGACTAATGGCACTAGCTACCCAAATAATCACTACGATGTTGGTCACTAGCAGTACCATGCTCGGATTTCGAGAGATGCGAAACAGCGGGATCAAATTCTGCAACACCTCAAAGCCTGGGATATAGCTACCTAAGGAAAATACTAAACTTGAGATACTTAGTCCACCTAAAAACCAGTCGTCGGCGTGACGAGTCTGACCATGAGCCCAGACCCAGCCGATCGCCGCTAAGCCGGTCCAGGTGACGTACAGCAAGACGTTGGGCTGGCCACTCCAGGCTGGTCCCCATTTCATGCCGGCTTGGCCATGATCGAAAAAATAAGGGCTAATTATCTTGATCAGCATGGCTGGATGTAAAGAACCTACTGCTGCTTGAGCAGTAGTCTGCAACATTCTAGTTGAGTCAAGCAACACCTCGACAAAAGGAAGCCAGACAAAAGCTGATAGGGTGATGGATACTATCGCCGTCACTATCCAACTCACGAGCCATGGCCGCCAGAGCTGTACCAAGTTGGTGGTCTCAGACCGTTGTCGCCACCACCAGTACGCCGAGACAAGCACAGCAAGAACCACGCCATACAGCACGTGTTGTGGATAGCCTGCGAGCAGCTGCACGGTCACTAACCCAGCAAAAACTACTGAACTAGATCGACTTTTTCCTAGGCTGATTGCTGCCCAACACAGCCACGGAATCCAGACAATGCCCTGAAGAGTCGAAAGATTATTGATGCTCCCGCTGACTTGAGTCGAGAGCGTCCACAAACCTGCTGCCGCCAAGCTAGCGCCCAGATGACCCGCAGTCCAGCGTTTGGCAAGCAAATACATGCCCGCAAAAGCCAGAATAAGATGAGAAATGATCGTCACATTTACTGCCAGAGCTGGCAGTAGCCACATAAATGCTAGCGTCGATGGATAGAGCACCGACTGATTAATATCTCCAATCCACGGTAATCCAGCCATCACATATGGATTCCACAACGGTAAGATTCCTTGCCTCAACCACTGGGCAGTAAATACTTTTCCCGGCACCATTAGCGAAAAATTATCGGCAAAGTACATAGTTTTACCCTGTGCCAGCATCGGCCAGAATCTGATCAGTAGCAGCGTCACCAACACTAACGCAGCTGGCAGCCAAGGTTTGGCTGAAAAAGACAAGAGTGATTTTAAAGCGTCTTTCATCGAGAGAAGAAACGATAATAAAATATGACGCGGAGTGCGTCGATGCCATCTTTCCAGGTGATTTTCTTACCCTGGGAAAAATCCCGTCCCACATAAGAAATCGGGACCTCATAAATACGGTACCCGCGACGCAGAAGTTTGCAGGTGATCTCCGGCTCGATATCAAATTTATTTGAAGTTATTTTCAACGACTTCAAGAGAGTTGTGGGCATAAGTTTATAACATGTTTCCATATCAGAAATGGTGGTGTTATACATAATATTGACTAAAAAATTCAAAAACTCATTGCCCTTCCGATGCCAATACAACAAGTTGGAGTGCGAGCCTAAAAAACGTGAGCCATAGACGACCTCAACTTTATTTTTTCTAATTGGCTCAGTCAAAATGGGAATGTCATCGGGATCATACTCCAGGTCCGCGTCCTGAATCATCACATGACTGCCCGTGGCTTTGTTTAAACCCAGCCGAATAGCACTCCCTTTGCCCCCATTTTCTTTATGCAGCACTTGAAGCTTCCGATGTTTAATCTGGGCTAGGATTTTCTTGGTTTTATCAGTTGAACCGTCATTGACCACGATGACTTGGTGAATGTATTTGGCCGCAATTACTTTGAGT
>Ga0163154_10003208_pt1 | contig 22993 bp, 18 predicted proteins | sample OliLakLV19MP9P1_FD_148649 | JGI IMG/M metagenome (GOLD analysis project Ga0163154, IMG submission 148649) | Freshwater microbial mat bacterial communities from Lake Vanda, McMurdo Dry Valleys, Antarctica - Oligotrophic Lake LV.19.MP9.P1 | ecosystem: Environmental > Aquatic > Freshwater > Lake >... | reverse complement strand
AATCGACATCACGCACTTAGGGCGCGGCTTATATATTGTGATTGGCATCGTCATTTTCGTTGGGGTGGTCGTGGCGCTCGGATTATTCAAAAACGACGCCCCCGTCTCGTATGCCAACGCGGTCTGGGTCGGCAGTGAATGGTCATATACCCCGCGCCCAGTTGAGGAAGTCACCGCCCTCGTCGCCCGCCTCAAACAGAGCCAAATCGGAACCAGTTACGCCTATGTCGGCTACCTCAAAGGCGATAACGCTTGGTCGGGGCGGCGGATAGGCACAAATACGTTCGACGAGGTACAAAACGATGTCGCCGCATTCGTCGGACAATATCGACTCGCCTACCCTGAAGGCGTATTAATCGGCTGGTTGGGCATCCCCAACGACCTTAATGTAGCGCCCGGTGAGCCATATCGCATCACCGACCCAGCGGTACGCGCTGAAATCGCGGTGATGGCGGGGCGGATGGTGAATGACCTCGGATTTGACGGCATCATACTCAATGTCGAGCCAATGCCAGAGCGCGATTCAGTGGAATTTATCGCGCTACTGCAAGCCGTCCGCCAAGCGATTGGCGATGATGGCCGCCTGTCAGTGTCGATGTTCGCAGACATCGCCCCAGCCGACCTGACCGTGCCACGCAATCAACGCGCTGCTGAGACCGACGCCATCGCGGAATATAGCCTTGAGTTTAAGCAGCGAGTCGCTCTGCTGACCGATGAAATTATGGTCATGGCCTATAATTCCAGCCTGACCGCGCCCTCGGAATACGTCGAATGGGTGGCCTATCAGACCCAGAGTTATGCCGAGGCCGTCGCGGAATTGGAAGGCGGCGCAGAAGTCCTGATCGGCATCCCGACCTATGATGACCAAGGCGACATCCACCTGATGAGCGTCGAGAATATCCCCTCAGCGCTGGAGGGCGTCCAACGCGGCAAGCAACGCGCAGGCGAAGCCGCATCAGCCATCACTGGCGTCGCCATCTACGCCGAATGGACGACCTCTGAGGATGAGTGGCGCTTGTTCAATCAATTCTGGCAAAACGACGGATAGCTAAAGATCCTCTAGCATCGCTATCCAACCACCAAAGTGAGGACACTCCGCACGCATCGCATCAATGGAATTTTCAATGTGTTCTACTTGTGCTAAACAATCCCCTGATTTAGTACCCCAGCCGGGAAAATCAAAATCATCTAATCCGTAGAAGTCGAACATCGTGGTAACAAGTGTTATGTTAGACGCATTGAGCGATCCCTGAATCTGTCGTTTAACAGTTGAATATGGGAGTATACCTCCTTTATATCGTGTACCATTGGCAAGTTTAGAGGTCATCAAAATGACAGGTTGTAGGTGTAAATCAGGTTTTACAGATTGGAAATAGCCACCGTTTAATACATCTCGAACGAATGTCTCTTCTGTTTGACCTTCAACTAAAACAAAAACTAATTTCTGAGTTGAAGTCATAAGCGATGGCTCACGGGTTGAGGTCTACCACCCAAAATATTTTTCTCCCAAAGTTCTCCCAATCCAAAATCCTGCACCCACTCTGTCAGTTCTTCAGGTTCTAAACGCTTGAAGGTAGATTCTTGCCCATTTCTATCAACAACGATCACATCTTCAATTGATGCTTGATTGATAAATGGGACGGATTGGGTAGAAACAATCACCTGTGTCTGTTCTGATGCACTACGCAATATTTCAAAAAGGATGTTGATTGCGTAAGGATGAAGCCCTAACTCTGGTTCATCAATCAAAATCAGCGAAGGCAAATCAGGTTGTAATAAAAGGGTTGCTAGGCATATAAAGCGTAACGTCCCATCCGAAAGAGAATGAGCATCAAAATACGCATCTGAGTTTTTTTCGCGCCATTCTAGTCGTATCCGATCGTAACTACTCAGCCCCTATTTGATGGGAGAACTTCCCCACGACTCAGCCAATTTGACGCTCTAGATCATCAAATTGAGGGAAGAAATGATGGCTGAGTAGTTACATTAAGTTTATTTAGCTTCAATGTCATATCATGGATGGATTTATACCCTTGAATCGAAATCTGTTCCAAATACGCCATGGCGATGTAATGTCTCCTGTTTGGCATTATTATATCGCAGACGCGATAAAATGTACGCAAAGGCGTTAAAATATGCTTCAGATGCTGATTGGAAGTTACCCACTATGCCCACCTATATCCGGCTTTTATCGCCAGACCGAACATTATCCCCGGTTGAATATACCGCTGAAAATCTCGCGGATGCCGCCAGATATGAACCGCAAGACGGCGTGTATACCGTCACCAACACCTTTAACACCACCCAAATTTTGAAGATGGACGACCATCTGAACCGGCTGGAAGATTCCGCCCGCCGCGCTGAGATTCCGCTGACGCTAGACCGCGCTTCCCTACGGAAAGCGCTCCGAAACAGCATCCTTGACTATGGCGTCGGAGATGTGCGATTCCGCGTGACGGTGGGCAAAGCCCAGCCGCACAGTCTCATCATCACGCTAGAGAAATTCACCCCCACCGCACCAGAAATCTACGCCAAAGGCGTGCGTGTCATCACCGCGCCAGATAGCGCCCGCCACAATGCCGCTGCCAAGACCACCCTCTGGATGACCCAGCGCCAAGCGCTTGTAGACGCCATGCCCGCCGGGATTTATGACACGATTTTGCAGGACGCGGACGGAAATCTGCTGGAGGGCTTGGCGGCCAATTTCTACGCGGTCAAAGAGGGTCGGATATGGACTGCCGTCGATAATGTGCTGCCGGGGATTAGCCGTCTCATCGTCTTTGAGGTCGCCCCGTCGGTGCTGCCACTGGTACGCCAACCCGTCACGGCGAAAGACATCCCCGCCCTATCTGAAGCGTTCATCACCAGCGCCAGCCGAGGGATTATCCCAGTGGTCGAGATAGACGGCCACACCCTCGGTGATGGCGTCCCCGGTGAAATAACAAAACGACTACGCGAAGCGTATCAGGCATGGGTAGAAGCTCATCTCGAGGAGATTTGATGGGCGTTCACGCCACACTTGAGGCCAAAATACGCGCCACCCGATTGCTAAATCTGCCCGTCGATTGGCGCGATGAGGTGATTTTCCCCGCTTTCGACGGCCTCTCCATCCTCAACGCCAGTTCGACACTGGGCGCGGCGCTCGGCATAGAGGCTGGTTTGCCGCTGGATAATGCGGTCTGGCAAGGCGACTCGCCCATCGGCAAGGTAGATCGCGTCGTCCTCATCATCTCGGACGGGTTGGGCTATCTGCTGCTGAAACAACTCATCGCAGAAGACCGCGTGATTGCTGATTTGGTCGCGGATTTATCGGGAGACCGCCCGCCCGTCCCGCTGACCTCCATCGCGCCCAGCACGACTGCCGTCGCCTTGCCGACGTTATACTCCTCCAGCGCCCCCGCCACACACGGGATGCTCGGCACGCTCATGAATCTCTACCCGCTGCACAGCATGATCGATATGTTGGGCATGTCGTCGGTCATCGGCGGGCAAATCGGCAATATCGCGGCGTGGGGCATTGACCCCAACACGTTGATTGAGGGTCAGATGTTGCCCGAAAAACTGGGCGCAGCGGGCGTCCCCGTCCATCTGGTGATTGAGCGCTCATTGATGGGGTCGGGTATTTCGACGGTGCTGCATCGCGGAATCAGCCACTTCCACGGATTCATCAAGTTCAGCGATTGGGGGATGCGCCTACGCGCCGCCCTCAAGCAGACCGCCGGACAGCGTGCGCTCATCGTCACCTATTGGGACGGCGTGGACAGTCTATCACACGCTTACGGCGCGAAATCCGAGGAAGTGCGTAACGAAATCCGCGCTCAACTTACGCTGCTAAGGGATTCGCTGGCACGCCCTGAGGGGCGCGACGGGCGGACGTTGGTCATGCTATTGGCTGACCACGGTCATCATGATGCGCCGATAGAGATTGATTTGCGCGACACGCCAGCCGGTCAACAGATTTTCGACTCGATGCGCGGAGCATATACCGGCGACCAACGATTTGCTTATCTGCACCTGCGCGACGGCCAAATGCCAGCGGTGGTAGACGCCCTGCGAGAGCAGTACGCCGACTCGCTGGCATGGTTCACCCCGTCTGAGGGGTTGGCGGCTGGGGTATTTGGACGTGGAGAAGCACATCGGCATTTCGCGCACCGCACCGGTGATTTAATCCTCACGCCGCGCTTGGGGTCTAAGCTGGCCTATCTCGTCCAACCCACCGACCCGCGCCGCATCAGCAAGCACATCAGCGTCCACGCCGGACTCTCGGATTGGGAGATGCTCGTCCCGATGCTCTGGCACACTCTCTAAAAAAGTGATGCGTGTTGAGTCCTGAGTGATGAGTAAGGGCAAAATACACAAATTTCTTGTGACTTGCCGCTAAAACAAAAAATCCTGAGGCAGAGCATCGCCCATCTCAGGATTCATCACTCATGAATTGACAGTTATGCAGCGCGGTGGGTCAGCTCAACATACAGGTCGGTGTTTCTCTTCATCGCAGAAATCAACGCACGCTTGATGGCGTCAAGGGCGCGTTCGCCGTCACTGGTGCGGAACACCTCCAACAGACTCGGCGCACCCATCCAGACCTGCGACTCGTCAGCGCGGCTGGTCGGGGCGGTGATGTCCCAGACCAGCTTATCCGCCTTGAGCTTACTCAGCTTGTCGGAAATCTCAACGATTTCTTCCAGCGCATACCGCACATCAGAGGCGTTGAGTTGGCCGGGGTACAGGCGGCGCATCAGCATGGGGTACTTCGTCCCCCAGCCGCGAGGTTCCAAGTTGAGGCTGATGGTAGACATTAAGGCGTAGAACTGTGATTCGTTGCCAACGCCGATAACTTCAGCGCCAGCGCGCAAGTTAATCAGGGCGGAAATTTTTTGAGTGGTTGTGATTGTGGTCGTCATGGTTTGTGTCCTCTCCGTCAAATCTGTCGGATACTTATACTTTCGCAGATTTAGGGGGACACAACAATCAGCGTAACATACAAATTTGTGAAGTCATTCACAGGTCATGTTCACTAAAAAGCAACTGAATAGCATCTTTGTTAATACTTAATCAGCCCGCACATATCCCTACCCGATAAAAAATGCCCGATTAAGTCGGGCATTTTTGCTAAAGAGATGGTTAGCCTTTGACGCCGCCCGCCGTCAAGCCACTGACGAGATATTTCTGGGCGAAGAAGAAGCCAATCATGACCGGGATAGTCACCAACACCGCCCCAGCGCTCAGGTAATGCCAAGAGGTCTCGAATTGGAAGATGAACCCGCGCAACCCGACGGGCAGGGTATTGTTCAATTCACCATCCATCAACGTCAGCGCCAGCATGAACTCATTCCACGCCGTCATAAAGTTGAAGAACGACACCACCGCAATCCCCGGTAAGGTGAGCGGGAGGGCAATCCGCCAATATGCCCCGAACGGGCTACATCCGTCAACGATGGCGGCTTCTTCGAGGTCATACGGGATGGCGTCGAAAAAGCCCTTGAGCATCCATACGCTGAACGGCAGCGCGACAGTGCAATATGCCAGAATCAGCCCCGGCCAACTGTTGAGCAACCCAAAATCGTTCAGGATGTTGTACAGCGGCACAATTAGGATTGCGCCGGGGAACATCTGCGTGACGAGGAAGGCGATCATCACACCGCGCCGCCCACGGAACTTGAACCGTGACAGCGCATAGGCGCACGAGGCCGCCAACAGCACACCAATCGCCGTGGTGATGAGCGCCACCAGCAGACTATTGCGCGTCCAAATCCACGTCAAGTTTTCGCCGTTCGGGTTGGTCATCCCGGTCAGGATATGAGTGTAGTTATCCAGCGTGAACTCACGCGGGACGAGTGTGACGTTGCTGTTTTCGACCTCGTTTTCGGTCTTGAACGAGGTCGAGATGACCCAGAAAATGGGGAACAGCATGATGATACACACCACGGTCAGCACGGCATGGGTAGCAAGGTCTGCATATAGCTTGCGTTGAGAGGCATTGCGGCGCAGCACGCCGACATCTTTGGATAATACACGACGGTTCATATCGCCTCCTGTCCCGGACGTTGCAGCACACGAATATAAAGCAAGCTGAAAGCGATTAGGATGACCAAGATGATGACTGAGAACGCGGCCGCAATCCCAAACTCAGGTCGTTGGCTGAATCCATAACGCCATGCCCATGTCGCCAAGATTTCGGTGCTGCGGAACGGACCGCCCTCAGTGACAAGAAAGATGATATTAAAGCTATTGAACGTCCAGATGACGCCCAGCAACGTGGCAGTCATCATGACTGGGCGCAGCATCGGCATGGTGATGGACGTGAATTTCTGCCAAGTGTTGGCGCCGTCCACATTGGCCGCCTCATACAAATCCCCCGGGATGCTCTGTAGCCCGCCCAGAATCGTGACCATATTGAATGGGATGGCCAGCCACGTATTGGCGACGATGACCGAGAACATCGCCCAATTGGGGTTCGACAGCCACGGCACTTGCATATCGAAAAAGTTATTCAGAAAGCCGATGTCACCGTTAAAGATGAATCGCCAGACGAACGCCGAGATATACGACGGCACCGCCCACGGTAAAATCAATAGGACGCGATAAATCGTTCGCCCCTTGATATTTCGATTCAGCAGCAGCGCCAAGCCCAAACCGATGCCGATATGTGGGATGACGTTAAAAATCGTCCAGACCACCGTCTGTTGGAATACCGGCCAAAACTGGTACGACTCGTTGGTCAGGATAGTGGTGTAATTGGTCAAGCCGACGTATTCATACGTGGCCGGGGTGATACACGAATTGCCGACCACGGTGGGCGCGACGGGCGAAATCGGCGCTTTGATACACTTGCCGCTGCGGGGGATGGGGCTACGTTGCAACACATTGGCTTGCGTCGCATTGGTGAAGCTGAGGTTGATGCCGCTGAACAGCGGGTAGAACACCAGCACCGCCATCACAATCACTGCTGGCGCAATAAAATAGTACGCCATGCGCGTCTTAATCATAGAAAAACCCTCGCGTGGAAAAATCCGGTAATAAAATCCCCTCTCCCCTTCGGATTTTATGGGGAGAGGGGATGGTCAGGGCGCGGTTTTCACTGCGCTGGACCTATTCCATCGGGACGACAACCGGTTCGCTATCCAACAGGATTTGCCACGCGGCTTCAATGGCGGCCACCGCTTCTTCGGGGGTGGTTTCGCCCAAGATCGCGGCGCTGTACTGCGGGCCAAACTCGGTGTAGATGCTGCCACCAGCCACCAAGACCGGGCGGTTGCGAGCGACTTCCATCTGGGCGAGGAAGCCCTGAAGGATTTCGTTCTCGGCCAAAGCAGGGTCTTCATAAGCGGCGCGCAGGGTCGGGACGAGATTCAGTTCCGTCGCCAAACGCACTTGATTCTCACTGCTGTTCAAGCAACGGATGACCGCCAGCGCCTCATCAGGGTAAGCCGTGCCGCTGGAAATCGCATATTCGTGACCGCCGACAGGCGACCCTTGCAGGCCATCAGCGCCAGCCGGGACGGGCGCGACGCCGAGGTTAGCGGGGTCAGTGAAGGCTTCACCGCTGAGGATGTCACTGGTCGCCCACGGCCCCATCACCATCATACCGGCGCGGCCTTCCTTGAAGGCGGCCATTGAGTTGCCGTACTGGTTGGCGGGGTCATAGGCCGGCCCCATCGCGCCACTTGCCAGCAAGTCCTTGGTGTAGTTGATGGCTTCAATCGTCCCCGGCGTGTTGATGCCGATGGTGTACGTGCCATCTTCGTTGACGGTGATGAGGCCGCCGCCATACGCCCACATGAAGGCTTGGAACGGATAGCTGTCCCAGAGCGTGGCGATACCAAACTCGACATCATCCAAAGCGGCGATGGCCTCAGCAGCGGCCTTCAACTCAGCAAGGGTGGTCGGGACTTCGACGCCAGCGGCTTCGAGGATGGCCTTGTTATAGACCAATGCAGGGGCATCAGTCACCTGCGGCAAGCCCCACACGCCACCGCCCCAAGTGTTATAGATGAACGGCGCATCGAGGTAGCTGGCGGCCTCTTCTTCTGTAACCGAACCGCTCAGGTCGAGCAGATAGCCCAACGCGGCGTATTCCGGCCCCCAAGCGATTTCCGAACGCAGGATGTCCGGTGCGTTACCGCCCTGAGAAGCCGTGCGGAATTGCGCCTGAGCATCACTGAACGGGACATATTGATAATCTACCGCAACACCCGTGTCAGCAGCACAGGTATTGAGGATTTCACCAAAGACCACGCGCTCTTGCTCATTCATCGTATCCCAATACACCAGTGTCGGTGTATCTTGTGCGCTGACGCCCATGACGCCGACCAACAGCATCAACACAGCCAACAACAAAATTGCCTTCTTCATTTCGTCCTCCAAATTGACTTTCTCTGCATTACCCCAGCAAAACAGACCATAAACGCCTGCTTCGTTACAAGACACTGTACAAGACGGAGAAAACGAACTGCAAAAGGTTTGTAGACTTTACACGATGTGCAAGAAATGGAAACGGTTCCCAATGTTTTACCGCTTGCAAAATATAGGGTGTGGGTAAACTATCCAAACGACTCGCCCAGCATCGCTCAGTCCTCGGCTAGGCCAGCCCCATCTCAGTTTTGAGTTGGCGGCCAATCGTGAGGATTTCATCGGTCAAAACATCAAAATCAGCCAAGACCGAACGATGATTCGTGGCCGATGGGCGCAAGCAGACGATTCCGAGTAGGCGCGTTGAGGTGGCAAGCGCTTTACCGCGCTCATGCAGCCGAATTGTCAACTCATCGTTGAGCGCATTGAGTCGCTCATCATCAATGTCGGGGACGATATAGCGGAAGCACACGATATTGAGCGTGACCGGCGCGAGGCGTTGTAATTCTGGCTCAGAATCGACCCGCGCCATCAGATAACGCGCTTGGGCGCAGTTCTGTTCGATAATACGGGCGTATTTGTCGATGCCGTGTTCTTTAATCGACATCCAGACCTTGAGGGCGCGGAATCCGCGTGAAAGCTGGATTCCATATTCGCTGAACCAGATGTCCCCCGCCGATGCGCCCCGATTTCCGTGTGAGAGATAAACCGGCGTGGTGTTGAAGGTCTGATAGTGGTGGTCATGTACGCGGATGAGGACGACAGCGGCCTCGTACTGCATGAACATCCACTTATGCACATCGAAGGCCACCGAGTTGGCGCGTTCCATGCCGTTTGTCAGGTGACGATACTGCGGCGAAATCGCCGCCAGCGCCCCGAACGCGCCATCCACATGCAGCCAGAGGTTTTCGGCGGCACACAGGTCGGCTAAGGTGTTGAGGTCGTCAAACGCGCCGGTATTGACCGTCCCCGCCGTCCCGACCACGCAGGCGGGCTGATGACCGGCGGCGCGGTCTGCGATAATTTGCGCTCGTAGCGCGTCGATGTCCATCGCATAGCCGTCATTGACCGGAATCAAGCGCAAGGAATCGCGTCCTAAGCCCAAAACCTCTAGCGCACGCGGCACGCATGAGTGGACTTCCGCTGAGGCGTAAAAAATCAGTCGATTTGGGCTGGCCTGTATACCGCCCTGCCGGATATCAAAGCCGGCCTTGACATTGCGTGCTACTGTCAGCCCAACGAGGTTCGCCATCGACGCGCCACTGACCATGATTCCACTGGCGTCCGACGGATAGCCGATCATCTCCTTACACCAGTCCAGCACTTGCAACTCGACATAGTTGGGCGACTGTTCCGCCCCGCCGAGATTGGCATTCATGGCCGCGCCCAAGAAATCCGCCAGTGCGCCCAACGGCGTCCCCGTCCCAACCACCCACCCCCAGAAGCGCGGATGGGTATTGCCCAGCGGATAGGGCAGTACATCCCGCACGAAATCCTCATAGGCGACATCCGCGCCCATCGGCTCGTGCGGTAGCGGTTGCCCCAGCAACCGGTCTTTCACTTCCGGCGGGATGGGTTGCCAAACTGGGCGCTCACGCGGAGTCTGCATATAGGTGAGCATCTCATCGACCATACGGTGCCCCAATGTGCGCATCGCGTCCCAATCCTCTGGCGTAGCAGGGTCAAGCGTCTCATCATTGTGATCGGCCATGCGTTTGCTCCGTGATGGGTTAGCGCATAGATTGGCGAACCGCCGTGCGGAGATAATACTCAGCCTGATCCATGTGATCAAAGAAGCGCAAGACCGGGCGGTTGACGTTAAAGACCACCAACAGCGTCAGGCGGATGATTTTATCATTCGCCACGATGAGCAAATGTTCGACCAACCGCCGTTCCATGTAAGTCGGTGTGGAACGCGCCTGTGACAGACCATTACGGCTCAGGCGGACGTTTTCTGTATCGACGATTAACACGAGCGGGTCGGTCACGCTGCCCAACATGACATCGATATCATCGCTCACATTGACAAAATCCATCAACGAGACTTCCCCCGTCAAGGTCAGGGTTAATACGCGGTCTGTCGATCTCCAAACCAGTTTGTGTGACATGAGGTTAGCCCTTAAAAACTCGGTCTTAGCTTCCTAGAGCAACGATTCTAGGCGGCGCGCAAAAGCGGTTGAATCAATGGGTTTGGCGAAGTACGCCGTAAATCCGGCTTCGATGGCCTGTTCACGCAATTTAGACGTGTGGTAGGCCGTGACAGCGATACAAGGTAAATGGGCGGTGTTGGGGTGTGCCATAATTTCGGCCAAGACCTCCCAGCCATCTTTGTCTGGCAGGGCGAGGTCAATCACCACCGCGTTATACGTATTACCGCTGGTGTATAGAAAGTATTCCGCCTCTGCCGCATTGGAGGCCACATCCGTGCGGATATTCAGATGCTCCAAAATGGTGGAAACCACCACTTGTCCATCGGGGTCATCTTCAACAACCAGTACGCGCCAATCACGAGTCATCTTATTTTTCCTTTGGTGTAAGTGGTTAAATATTGAGTGACGCTGCAAGTGATGGGATATCCATCAGCAGGTTCAGCAAGTCGATGATAAACGTCTCTGGCGTTAGCGGCTTGGAGAGGTAATTATGGAATCCAGCCTCTACAGCGCGTTCGCGGTCTCCAATCATGGCGTGCGCCGTCAGCGCAATGGCCGGGATTTCGTGCAGGTCGGGGTCATTCCTCAGGGCATGGATGAAGCCCCACCCGTCCATCACAGGCATCGACACGTCAGAAATCACGAAACGAGGGTGGACTTGGCGCACGATGTCCAGACCTTCTGCGCCATCGGAAGCCGTATAAAGGTTCGCCCCATACTCCCTCAGGATAATCTCTGCCACCATCAGACTATCCTCTTCGTCGTCAATCACGACCACATCCCAGTCTTGCAGCAAGTCTCGAGGAATATCTAGGTTTCCCACAGTTAAGCCTCCTTCGCTTTCTTCATCTGTTGCACGGTCACGATGGGTAGCGTTACGGTGAACTCGCTGCCCTGCCCCAACTCGCTCTTGAGCGTGACTTGGCCGCCCATCGAGCGCGTGTATTTCTGCACAATCGCCAAGCCTAAGCCCGTCCCGCCGTACTTGCGCTTGGAGGTCTGGTCAACTTGGCGGAATTCTTCAAAGACAAACTCACGGGCGTGCGGGGGGATACCGATTCCGGTATCGGTAACGACGATGTTCCAGTCGTTGCCAGCCGCCTCCAACTTCAGCGTGACTTTGCCTTTTTCGGTGAACTTGATGGCGTTACCAATCAGGTTGATGATGACCTTAGAGATGGCTTCCTCATCCCCAATCAACGACTTGGGCAGGTTCGGGTCAACGGTCAAATCGAAGCCGATATGCTTGTTTTCGGCCAGAATGCCCAACTCTGAGCGCCAACGCTGTGCCAGTTTTACTGGGTCAAAGGGCTGACTGGCGAGGTCAAGCCGCCCAGACTCCACCCGCGACAGGTCGAGGAAGTCGTTAATCAGCGCCAGCAGTCGCTGACTGTTGGCACGCACGCGCTGAAGGTAGGTCGAGGTTTTGTCGTTATAGTCCGTGCCGCCCATACGACTGAGGATGATGCCGACAAATCCTTCGATGGCGTTCATCGGCGTCCGCAGTTCATGGGACATGGTGGAGAGGAACTCTGACTTCAAGCGCGAATTTTCTTCCGCGAGGCGCTTGGCCGCTTGTAAGTCACGGATGAGGCGGTCACGTTCAATGGCGCGCTGGTTGACGATAAGCACCATGTCGTTAAAACTTTGGATCACTTCGCCAATTTCGTCGCGACTGGTCGCTTGATATAGCCCTTCTGAATTGCCTTGCGACACCTTATCCACGTTTGCGCGTAAGTCTGCCAGCGGCTTAAAGAGCAAGCGGCGCTGTCCTTCAGAACTGACAAGCATCGTCACCAAAAACACGATAATCATCACGATAATCAACGTCGTCAGCGCCGTAGTCGTGGCCTTAAAGACTTCAGCCTGATCAACCTCGGTGAAAATTACCCAGTCCAAACCCGGAATACGTTCGGACGTGCCGACCACCGGCACGCCTCTGAAGTTGTCATAGGCCTCTGTGGGAGATTCTTCTAGAGATTGATCAACGGAAGTATCAATCGGGCGAAACAAAGCGCGCTCAAATTCTGGCCGTCCAGTGATATTTGTGTTATCAGCCACCACTTGGGGGTCGGTATGCGCTAGCACAAACCCATCACTGCTCACTACATAGGCTTGCCCTGTCTCACCGAAGGTCAATTGTGAAATGACCTCGCTGAATACCGTCAAGCTGATGCGGGCGCCAATCACACCCCCCATCTGAGCAGGGGCTGACATGACGATATAGGGTTGATTATCCACCGAGAGTTGGATCGGGCTGAGATAAATCTGCCCTTCTTCCTGACCCAGTGACCGAGCAAACCAGTTGGCTTGCGGCCTTGCCACTTGATTTGCCAGCAGCGGTGCATCTTGAAACTGGCTGTCTAAGATCTCGCCTTGCCCATCCAATTGCAATAATTCTAAGAACTGAGGATTATTACGAATTGTTTCAATCAAGCTATCGGGGTGTTGAGCGACATCAGAAAACTCAGCTAGTGAGATAAGTCGTTCACGGGCATCGGTGATGAAGCTCTCGACCCGGAAAATCGAACTTGACGACGCTTCAGACTGCCGTCCTTGCCATTGCTCGGCTTCGTTGGTAGAAAGTAATGATAAAACCATCACTACCATCACGGCCAGTAACACCACTAAGAAGACGCCAAACAACAGCAAAATACGCCTACGAATGCGCGGGGCATAGGTGTTTGGGAGGACAGCTACCGGTGCATTTGCTGACATCAAGACTCCTTATTGGTTAGTGCCATCAATCGTTCCCAATGGGCATTCAGGGCATCTTCCGCGCTCGGTTCAAGCGGTTGCAGTAGTTCTGCACCGCCTAACATAGCTGCCGTCGGGAAAATAGTTACATCATTAGCAATAGCATCATCAACAAACGGTTGTGCGCCATCGACGACGGTGGCATACGCAAACGCATTGGTATATATCGCGGCATTTTCCGGCTCAAGCAGGAAATTGATAAAAGCTTCAGCCGTCGCCCTGTGCGGGCTATTGGCTGGGATGAGCATGACCTCTAACCAGAGCATTGTGCCTTCTTCTGGCAGAAGATAGACGACCTTTTCGTTCAGGCCGCGCCCCGTATAGGCGTCATACGTCCAGCCCAACGACGCCTCTAGTGTCCCGTCTGCAAGGGCGGCAGCAGAGGTGTAAGGGTCTATTGGCTCCACAAAAGTTTGTTTGTCCCAGCGCGCCTCTAAAAAGGCGGCGGCCTCGTCAATTTCTGCGACGTTGCTCGTATTCACCGAGTATCCTAACGACATCAACGCCATGCCGAACATCGTGCGGCGGTCTTGCCAAACCCCTGCTAATTTAGCGCGGCTAATCGTCCACAAATCTGCCCATTTGACGGGCGATTGTTCCACCAAGTCTGACCGATAAAGCAACCCTGTCGTCCCCCACACCCACGGCACGGCATACTTATTGCCGGGGTCAAAGCTTAAATCGCGAAAGCTGGCGTTGACGTATCGAAAGTTTGGGACATTCGTATAGCGAATCGGCGCCAGTAACCCACGCTCTAACAGCACCGTCAGGTTGTTATTGGACATCCACGTCACATCGGCGACCTCACCGTCCAACAAGCGCTGCTCGGCTTCTTCATAATTTCCGAACGTATTGTATGTAATCGTAATCCCGGTCTCGGCAGTGAATTTATCAAGCAGTGCCTGCGGAAATCCATCCTCGTAGTGCATGATGACCAACTCTGAGGCCAAAGGCTCTTGTGTGGGGGTCGCTTGTGAGTTGGGAGAGCATCCCAATAGAAAAAATGCTGATCCGCAAAGTAAACCCAATATCCATCCGCGAGGCATGGTATAACCCCTTTCGCTCTTTCAAACTACACTGTATCCCAGTGTACCCGAAAGTTTAGGCAAACTAAATTAACATTTTGACAGAAGCCACAATATAACGGGTTTATAACCCTAAGGCAAGCATTTGGTTTGATTTAGGGACGTCAAGGATTCTTCAGGATGAACCAGAACGTGCTGCCGTCTCCCAAGCGACTGTCAATGCCGACCTGCCCGTCAAGTCGTTTCATCACGCGCTTGACAATCGACAGGCCGATTCCTAACCCTTTTTGCTTGTCGGTGTTCGCCAGTCGAGTGAACATCTCGAACACCCGCTGTTTATCCTCCGCGCCGATGCCGACACCGTTATCCTGAACCTCATAACGTACCTCAGCGTCCTGCACAATCCCCCGGATACGGATATTAGGGATACGGTCAGTCGGCGTATATTTGAGAGCGTTGCTGATTAAATTGGCGAACACTTCCACCAGCCACGGGGCATGTCCGAGCGCCGGGGGCAACGACCCTTCAACCGTGATGTGCTGGCGTTGGTTCTCGAACCGTTCGATGGCGTTTTCCAATACTTCATTCATATTGACTGTTGTGACTGCGGCCTCAGCATCACGCAATTTTGCCATTTGCAACAATTCATCAATCATCTCGACCATGTTATCGGCCACCTTCGGGATGGTGTCCAGCATCTTGCGCCCGTCATCGCTGAGAGTCTCATCACCCAACAGATAGGCGTAGCCACTGATGACCGCCAACGGCGACTTGAGATCATGGGCGATGGTGTGGTTATAGGCGTCCAATTCTTGGTTGGTATCTTCTAGCGTTGCGGCATATAGGCGCAACGCCTTTTCGATCCGGTTGCGCTGTGACAGATAAATCAGGATTCCAACCGTCAGCCCAATCACAATATAGCGAGCGGACGCCCCGTTAAATTCGACCAGTAGATCGACATACGCGGCTGGGGCAACGAATTCTAAAATCCATTGGCGATTGGCTAACGTAATGTAGTCCACCATACGAAAATCATCTGGGGAAATTGTGTTAATAGCGATGGTGTCGGCGCTATAGAGTGTGATATCCGCCACGAGAGGATCCTGCAGCGTAATATTAAACCCAAAGGTATTGAACTCTTTGAGCGATTCCTGCATGAAATCCCCCGTCCGCAGCACCACAGGGACGAGGCCAATCAGCGAATCGACTCGCTCTGCTTCGGTTTCTGGCGGCAAAGTCTGGATGTAAATGGGTTGATACAGCAGGACGCCATATTGATCGCCAACCTCTTGCACCAGCCGAATCGGGGCGCTCACTGCGGCCTTGCCACTATGCCACGCATCCACCAACACTGCGCGACGGGTCGGCTCAAAGCCCGCATCAAGCCCGTGGGCGGCTTCATTACCGACCATCGGCTCGACATAATAAATCGGGAAGTAAAAATCCCGCGCCTTGACTGGGATTCTATTGCGGTCGCTGTCACGTTCAAAAACGTCATACGCGCCAAATTCCGCCACGCCTTGTGCCTCGAACGCGACCAAATCCTCCGCAAAAACAAGCGGAATCCATTGTAAGGCTTGGATATCGCGGTGATAGGTTAGGGTGACTACGGCAAATTTCTTGAACTCATTCAGCGTGATGGTTTTGCCCACCGCGTAGAAGGCTTGGAACGCCTGAAGCACTTGCAGCTTGGCGTTCACACTCTGCTGGACGGCGATAGTCAATTGCTCCGCACGCTGGTTCAGGCGCAGCCGCGCTTGAGTACGGGATTGTTCGCGCAGGTATCCCGATAGCCACCACGCCAATATCAACCCAATCACGATGACGACAGTGTATTGGATGAACGGGTGCGGGGGGATAAAGCGCGACAATCGCATGGTTAAGAGTTCCCTACATCCTAAACACCCCGTACTGGGTGCGCTTGGGTTCAGCGTTCAACGCCGCGCTGAGGGCAAGTCCCAAAACGCGCCGTGTATGAATAGGATCAAGTATACCATCATCCCACAGCCGCGCCGAGGAATAATACGGGTCGCCCTTGTGGTCATAATCGTCCAAAATCGGTTGCTTGAAGGCGGCCTGCTCCTCTGGCGTCATATCAGGTTGCCCGCCTCGCGCCAATTGGTCGCGCTTGATGGTCAACAAGACATTGGCTGCCTGTTCGCCGCCCATCACACTAATACGCGCATTCGGCCACATCCACAAAAAGCGCGGGCTATACGCCCGCCCGCACATGCCATAATTGCCCGCGCCAAAACTACCGCCGATAATCACGGTGAATTTTGGGACATCGGCATTGGCGACGGCATGAACCATCTTCGCGCCGTCTTTGGCAATCCCGCCTGATTCATACGCCTTGCCGACCATAAATCCGGTGATATTTTGCAAAAACAACAGCGGAATCCCGCGTGCGGTACACAATTCAACGAAATGTGCGCCTTTCAGCGCCGATTGACTGAACAAGACGCCATTGTTGGCGATAATCCCAATCGGGTAGCCTTCGATGTGGGCGAATCCGGTAATCAGGGTCGTACCGTAATTCTGCTTGAACTCGCGGAATCGGCTGCCGTCTACCATCCGCGCAATCACCTCGCGCACGTCGTAGCTCTCGCGAAAACTGGTCGGGATGATGCCGTAGAGTTCCGCCGGGTCATACAGCGGAGGCTCCGGCGGGCGGACATCTAACGCGATTCGCTTTGTCCGGTTGAGCGTGGCGACGATTTCGCGCACGATTTCTAGCGCGTGGTCGTCATCCTCGGCATAGTGGTCAGCCACGCCGGAGACACGAGTATGCACATCCGCCCCGCCCAACTCCTCAGCGGTGACTTCCTCCCCGGTGGCGGCCTTCACCAGCGGCGGCCCCGCAAGGAAAATCGTCCCCGTCCCTTTGACGATGACCGTCTCGTCGCTCATGGCCGGGACATACGCGCCGCCCGCTGTGCAACTCCCCATCACACAAGCGACTTGCGGGATACCGGCGGCGCTCATGCGGGCTTGATTATAAAAAATCCGCCCAAAATCATCGGCGTCAGGGAAAACCTCATCTTGCATGGGCAAAAATGCGCCGCCGCTATCGACCAGATAAATGCACGGCAGATTATTTTCCAGCGCGACCTGCTGCGCCCGCAGATGTTTCTTGACCGTCATCGGGTAATAACTCCCGCCTTTGACCGTCGCATCGTTGGCGACAATCAGGCATTCCACCCCGCTGACTCGCCCGATTCCGGTGACGATTCCGGCGGCAGGGGTGTCATCTGGCGTGTATAACTCCCACGCGGCGAACGGCGCGATTTCTAGGAAGGCCGAGCCGGGGTCAATCAATTTGTCGATCCGGTCACGCACGAATAATTTTCCTTGTTCGCGGTGGCGTTGCTGATAGCGTGCGCCGCCGCCTTCACCGACCTGAATCAGGCGGGCGCGCAGTTGGTCTGACAGTTGGCGGTTATGTGCAACATTGACCGCAAAACGCGGGTCAGACGGATTAACGAGCGTGTCTAGGGGTTCCATTCAAAGCACCTTTTAGGCGTTACAATATCAAGAAATTTTCGAGTTAATCATACTATAATCGATACAAAGTGAAAGTGAGGCGAACCCATGACACCGATTGTTCTACCCGATGAAATTGCTGAAGGTTTACAAGCCTTGGCAGAGCGTAAACACACCTGTGTGGAAGATTTGATGCGTCAATATCTACTCATAGAAACCATCGAATATCCAGAAGAACGCCAATATAAGCGCCTAAACCTAGAAAGCCTATAGAGGATGCAGGGGATTATCCCTAGTGAAGAAACCAACCTTTCAATGCGCGTAAAGAAATCGTCCGCGAAGCCTTATGGAGAACCTAAATAGAACTAGCATAATGCACATCATTGGGGATTTTCGTAGGGGCGAGGCTTGCCCGCCCGCTATTTGAGATGACATAAACGCTGGTTGTAATCATGCTATTTTTGTTTCAGCTCTCCATTACTAAAAAAGTATGAAGATGCCCAAAACGCTGATTGATACCAGTGGTCGTAACTACTCAGCCATCATTTTTCCCCTCAATTTGATACTTTAGAGCGTCAAATTGGCTGAAGTTCGGGGAAATTCTTCCCTCAGATGATTGGGCTGAGTACCGGTCAAAATCTTGTTTTTCCCTCAAATAGGGGCTGAGTAGTTACCAAGAAGGACACGGCAATGCCATGTCCCTACAATGTACCGCAAAATGCTTATGCTGGAACTAATCCCCAGCGGCAGCCGCAAGCTTCACCCGTGATGGGATGGTCTTGCGCGACATACTCATAGTCAGACCAACCGCCACAATCCCCATAATGGCCGCGCTGATGAATACGCCGTGGTAATCGCCCAATCGCTCACGGAAGAACCCGCCCGCGAACGCCGCGATGCCCGCCCCCAGCATGTGTGAAAAGTAAATCCAGCCGTAAATCGTCGCCAGAGATTTACGCCCGAATCGCTGCGCCGTCAGATTGACCGTCGGCGGCACAGTCGCCACCCAGTCGAAGCCGTAGATGATGGAAAATATCAACATCCCCTGCATCTGGAGGATGAACGGCAGCGCCATCAGCGACAAGCTACGGAAGCCGTAGTAAATCGCCAAAAGTGTACGGTTGTCATAGCGTTCGCTCAGATAGCCCGAAATCAGCGAACCAATCATGTTCATGATACCCATGAGCGCCAGCGCCCAAGACATTTCGGCCTTAACGAAACCGTGTTCAAGCGCGTGAGGGAGTAGATGCGTGCCAATCATGCCATTGGTGGTATAGCCGCACACGAAAAAACTTCCCGCCAATAGCCAGAAATCCCGCGTTTTGAGCGCTTCACGCATAGAGGTCGAACGATTATCTGTGACTGTTGAAATGCTTGTCGTCTCGCCATATGCGCTGAGTTTGGCGTCTTCTGGTTGGTCGCGCATGAAGAATACAATCACCACCGCTGCCCCAGCACAAATCGCTGCCAGCGTCCAGACCAGTGCTTGCCAGCCGAACTGGTCGTTAACCCCAATCAACAGTGGCAGGAAGATGAATTGGCCTGCCGCCGCCGCCGCGCTGAACACCCCCAGCACCTCGCCCCGATATTTATTAAACCAGCGGCTGGCGATGGTCGCGCCCAACGTACCAGAGATTGCCCCCGTACCTAGCCCCACCAGCACACCCCACCACAGATGAAACTGCCAGAGTTCAGTCATCTGGGTCATGGCGGACAAGCCAATCACAATCAGGGTCAAACCGGCCAACATCATGCGGCGCGGGCCAAAACGATTCAGCATCATGCCGCCCAACGGCGCACCGAAGCCGAAAATGAACAGGCTAATGGCGATAGCCGCCGAGATATCAGTACGCGACCAGCCCAACTCGGTTTCCAATGGGGTGATGATAACCCCCGGCGCGTTGCGGACACCCGCCGCTGAAAGCATTCCAACAAAGGTGACGATCAAGATAATCCAAGCGTAATGCAGGCGTTGTGCGCGCATGGGAGAAGTTTCTTTCGTAGTTACAATGGGATAGTTTAGACTGTACAGCCGTCATAAACCGGTCACAAGAACCACTTTAGCCCATCAATGCAGACCACTTATTAACCCATACCGCCCTACACCCCCCCGCACACAACCGCTATAATCGAAGCTATGTCTTGAAATCGGATGATGACTCACACACACCATGACCCCATTCTACGGTGCTAACGAGGGCTATGTCCTCGAACTTTACGAACGTTTCCGCGCAAACCCAGAGTCGCTAGACCCCCAGACGCGGGCATTTTTCGCCGCGTGGTCTCCTGAAGTCGTTGAGGATGGCCTCGTTGCCGTCTCGACAGGTCAGGTGAGCGCAACCGCCGCAGTCGATACCCAACGCTTAATGCAGCGAGCCGTCGGCGCGGTCAATTTCGCGCAGGCCATCCGACAATTCGGCCACGTCCAAGCCAATATCGACCCACTCGGCTCAGAGCGCCCCGGCGACCCCGAACTCGACCCGGCCTTCCACGGCATTACGTGGGACGACCTCAACGGCCTGCCCGCCTCGCTGATTGGCGGCCCTATCGCCGCGCACAGCGCAGATGCTTTCGAGGCGATTTATAAGCTGCGTCAGGTCTATTGCGGCACAATCGGTTTCGACAACGACCACATTCGCATCCCCGATGAGCGTAACTGGTTGCGCGAAGCAGCAGAATCAGGCCGCTACCGCTACGACTGGTCAGAGGAGAGTTCGGTCAATATCCTTGACCGGCTGGCACAGATTGAAGCCTTTGAGCAGTTCCTCCAGAACACCTTCCCGACCAAATACCGCTTCTCGGTAGAAGGTCTGGATACCATGATCCCGATGCTGGATGAAATCATCCGGCTGTCGGGCGGCACGAGCATGAATACGATTGCGATTGCGATGGCGCACCGTGGCCGCCTGAACGTGCTGACGCATATCATGGGCAAGCCCTACGCGCAAATCCTGAGCGAATTCCGCGATACCTTGCTGCAAGATGACATCGGCACGACCCACGGCGACGTGAAGTATCACAAGGGCGTGCGTTATCAGGTCGGGCTGAATACCAACGGTCAGCCGCTGATTGTGACCATGCCGCCTAATCCCAGCCACCTCGAAGCCGCTAACCCGGTTGCCATCGGGATGGCACGCGCTGCTGGGACGAAAACAGATCACGCTGGCCCGGCCAAATTCGATCCCAGCCAGACCATGCAAATCCTCATCCACGGCGATGCAGCCTTCCCCGGTCAAGGAATCGTGGCTGAAACCTTTAATATGTCTCAAGTCCCCGGCTATTGGACGGGCGGCACGACCCATATCATCGCCAATAATCAGGTCGGATTCACCACCCTCCCCAGCGACGGGCGCAGCACGTTATACGCCAGCGACCTCGCCAAAGGGTTCAAAGCACCGATTCTGCACGTCAACGCCGACGATCCCGCCGCCGTGATTGAAGTGGCGCGTATCGCGTTTGGGTATCAACAGCAGTTCGAAAAAGACATCGTGATTGACCTCATCGGCTACCGCCGTTATGGTCATAACGAGATGGACGAGCCGATGTATACCCAACCGGTGATGTATAAGGGCGTTCGCGCCCATCCCACCGTCCGCCATCTCTGGGCGGATATGTTGATTGGGCGCGGCAACCTCCTCAAAGAGCAAGCGGGCGGCATGTACGATAAGCACACCGTCACCCTGCAAACCATTTATGACACCCTGCCCGCGCCAGAAGCCATGAAGCCGGAGCGCCCGCCAGAGCCGCCGCGTGGGGCAGCCGCATCGGTCATCACCGCCGTCGATTTTGAGGCGTTGGCTGACCTCAACCAAAATCTCGGCCAAATCCCGGACAGCTTCAACTTCACATCGGTGCGCTTCAAGAATACCCTCGCAGACCGCCGTAAGGCGTTTGATACGCCAGATGAGGCGCGAATCGATTGGGCGGCGGCGGAAGAATTGGCCTTCGCCTCGATTTTGTCAGAAGGCACGCCCATCCGTCTAACCGGTCAAGACTGCGAACGCGGCACGTTCAGCCACCGCCACGCGGTACTGCGCGATGCTCAAAGCGGCGAGAAGTTTGTCCCGCTGCACGCCCTACCGCAAGCCAAAGCTACGTTCGAGGTCTATAACAGCCCGCTTTCAGAAGAAGCGGTGTTGGGCTTTGAATATGGCTACAGCGTGCAAGAGCCGGGGCGGTTGGTCATCTGGGAGGCGCAATATGGCGACTTCGCCAACACCGCGCAGGTGATTATCGACCAGTTCATCATGTCTGGGCGCGAAAAGTGGGGGCAAGCCCCATCACTGATGATGTTGCTGCCGCACGGCGCAGAGGGCGCAGGCCCCGACCACACTTCGGCGCGTCTGGAGCGTTATTTGCAGATGGCGGCCAATACCAACGTCCGTATTTGCTATCCGACCACCGCCGCGCAGTATTTCCATCTGCTGCGCCGTCAGGCCTTGTTGCTGACCACCGACCCTCTGCCATTGATTGTGATGTCGCCCAAGTCACTGCTCCGTAAGGACTCGGTGAAGTCCACCGTCATGGAACTGGCGACAGGGCGTTGGCGTCCGGTCATCGGTGACAATGAGGTTGACCCGCTGGAAGTCACCCGTCTGGTGCTGACCAGCGGCAAGCTGTATTATGACCTTGTAGAGAGCGAACACCGCGTCGCCAATCCGCATGTCGCCGTCGCCCGCGTCGAACAGCTTTACCCGTTCCCCAAGGCCGATCTGTTGGGCATCATCAACACCTACCCCAACCTTAAGCAAGTGGTCTGGGCGCAGGAAGAACCGCGCAACATGGGCGCATGGGATTATATCGGGTGGCGTCTGCGCCGTCTGATTGGCTCATCGTTGGCGATGTTCCCCATCGGGCGCCGCCGCAGTTCCAGCGCCGCCGAAGGCTCTAAAAACGCCTTCTTCGCCAACCAACAGCTTGTGGTGAAGGACACCTTCACTTGGAACCCAGAAGATTAACGAGGAGACAGCCCGCGCATGAGCCTAGAGATTAAAGTCCCTGAACTGAGCGAGTCGGTGGCCGATGCAACCGTCTCTGAATGGACAAAAAACGTCGGTGATTCGGTCAAGGCTGGCGATGTGCTGGTCATCCTAGAAACAGATAAGGTTTCGGTGGAAGTCGCCGCCGAATCTGACGGCGTATTGGGCGCGATTCTGTCGCCCGCTGGTACAGATGTGAAGGCCAAACAGGTCATCGGCACATTGGAGGCCGGCGGCACAACCGTCG
>Ga0163154_10003205_pt1 | contig 23007 bp, 23 predicted proteins | sample OliLakLV19MP9P1_FD_148649 | JGI IMG/M metagenome (GOLD analysis project Ga0163154, IMG submission 148649) | Freshwater microbial mat bacterial communities from Lake Vanda, McMurdo Dry Valleys, Antarctica - Oligotrophic Lake LV.19.MP9.P1 | ecosystem: Environmental > Aquatic > Freshwater > Lake >... | reverse complement strand
GCATTTGGGCGGGTTGATGGGTGTTCGGCAGCGCTCGGCCCGCCATCGGCAACCAGTGGAAATCGCCACGAGCGGCGCTGCCGAACACCCATCAACCCGCCCAAATGCTCTGCAATGACGCCCCAACCACGGCCACACCGAGCCAAACCGACGGTTGCGCCGCCTCCGGCTACCGCGCAGACTGCTCGAAAAGGGCGTTTGAATTTCCGATACTCCGTGCAGATGGTTGCTCGTCACCGCGTAGCCCCGGACGCTCTCCATGACGACTCAATAACCAGCCAAGCACCCAAGTGGTGCCCAACCCGCATTTCCCACTGTGCAACTGCTCTAACTCTGGGCAGACTCCGCGCCTTGAGTTCGCCCGCGGCCAGGGGTGAAAAGCAACCGAAAAAGGAGGAACGCGCATGACTGACAAACAGCCGTTACGGCTACATGTTCCAGAGCCCAAAGCGCGACCCGGTGAGAGCCCGGATTTCAGCGATATTGTCATACCGCCCGCCGGCGCCTTGCGTCGGCCAGCCTTTGACGAAGCAGACCACACGATGCGTGAACATGCCTTTGGCATGATTCGCGTGCTCGACGATAACGGTCTGGCGGTGGGCGAATGGGATCCAAAACTGTCGGATGAGATGTTGATCAAGGGCTTGCGCGCGATGTTGCTGACGCGCACCTATGACGAACGCATGATGCGTGTGCAGCGCCAGGGCAAAACCTCCTTTTACATGAAGTGCACCGGCGAAGAAGCCGTCGCCGTTGCGCAGGCGCTGGCGCTGGACGCGGGCGATATGTTGTTCCCCAGCTATCGCCAGCAGGGCCTGTTGATCGCGCGCGATTGGTCTTTGGTCGACATGATGTGTCAGGTCTACAACAACACCAAAGACCGTTTGAAAGGGCGCCAGTTGCCGATTATGTATTCGGTCAAAGATGCGGGATTTTTCTCCATCTCCGGCAATCTCGGCACGCAGTTCCCACAGGCAGTTGGTTGGGCTATGGCGTCGGCGCTGAAAGGCGATACGCGCATCGCGGCAACCTGGGTGGGCGATGGCACCACGGCGGAGGCCGACTTCCATTACGCGCTGACCTTTGCGACCGTCTATCAAGCGCCGGTCATTTTGAATGTGGTCAATAACCAATGGGCAATATCCAGCTTTCAGGGTTTCGCCGGCGGTGAACAAACCACTTTTGCAGCACGCGCGGTAGGCTATGGCTTGCCCGGTCTACGGGTAGATGGCAATGATTTTCTGGCTGTGTATGCGGCAACGCAATGGGCCGCACAACGCGCCCGCGCTAACCATGGCCCCACGCTGATTGAGTTTTATACTTATCGCGCCGCGCCGCATTCCACTAGCGATGATCCTTCTGCTTATCGGCCGGAAGGTGAAAGTCTGCGCTGGCCGCTCGGTGATCCGATTACCCGTTTCCAGCAGCATTTGATTGCCAAGGGTATTTGGAGCGATGAGCAGCACGCTGCGTTAACCCAAGAACTCGATGAATATGTGCGCGCCGCGCAAAAAGAGGCCGAGAGTTATGGCACCTTGGGCGTTAAACCGGCCAGCGCCGCTACCATGTTTGAAGATGTATTCAAAGAGGTGCCCGAGCACCTGATCCGTCAACGCCAAGAATTAGGAGTCTGATATGGCCCGGATGAGCATGATTCAGGCGATCAACTCCGCCATTGATATTATGTTGGAGCGCGACAATAACACGGTCGTATTTGGTGAAGACGTAGGCTATTTTGGCGGCGTTTTCCGCTGCACTGCCGGTTTGCAAAAGAAATATGGCACGCATCGGGTTTTTGATTCGCCGATCGCCGAAGGTGGTATTTTGGCTACAGCAATAGGCATGGGCGTCTACGGATTACGGCCGGTGGTCGAGATTCAGTTCGCTGATTATATTTACCCGGCATTTGACCAATTGGTTTCTGAGGCAGCGCGTCTGCGTTATCGCTCGGGTGGCGAATTTTGGGCACCGATCACCGTGCGTTCACCCTGCGGCGGCGGTATTTTTGGTGGACAAACGCACAGTCAAAGCCCAGAAGCGATCTTTACCCACGTATGCGGATTAAAAACGGTCATACCGTCCAATCCCATTGATGCCAAGGGTTTGTTGATTGCGGCGATCGAAGATGACGATCCAGTGATTTTTTTTGAACCCAAACGTATCTACAACGGCCCGTTTGAGGGTTATCACGATCGACCCTTGGTGCCGTGGTCCAAACATGAATTGGGCGAAGTACCGGAAGGTTATTACCGTATCGAATTAGGCAAAGCGGCCATCGTGCGCGCGGGCACCGAAGTCACCGTGTTGAGTTACGGCACCATGGTCCACGTGGCTCTGGCAGGGGTTGCCGAGGCCGGTGTGGATGCCGAAGTAATCGATTTACGTACCTTATCGCCGCTGGATATCGATTGTATTGTGGCATCGGTAAAGAAAACCGGACGCTGCGTGATTGTGCATGAGGCCACGCGCACCGGTGGATTCGGCGCGGAATTGTCGGCGCAGGTGCAGGAGCAATGTTTCATGCATTTGGAGGCGCAGATCGTTCGTGTCGCCGGCTGGGACACGCCGTATCCGCACGCTTTCGAATGGGAATATTTCCCCGGACCCGATCGCGTCAAACGCGCGCTTCTGAAAGTGATGGAGAATTAGCATGGCTCGCTATGTATTTAAATTGCCCGATGTGGGTGAAGGCATTGCCGAAAGCGAAATAGCCGAATGGCGGGTTAAGGTCGGTGATGTCATTGCCGAAGACCAACCCTTGGTCGATATGTTGACCGACAAAGCCGCGGTTGAAATTTCCTCGCCGGTGGCCGGCAAAGTGCTGCAATTGCTGGGCAATGCCGGCGATATGGCCGCCGTCGGTGGGCCGCTGGTGATTCTGGAAGTGGAGGGCGCCGGCACGCCGGGCGCCGATGCGGTGTTGGCCGCCAGCACAGCCAGCGTCGCGCCGGCCGCGCCGGCTGCACCTGCAACATCAGCACCTGCAACATCAGCACCAGCACCGGCACCAGCACCGGCATCGCGCCCGGAAGTCGCGGCGCCTAAGGTCAGCGCAGCAGCGCCTAGCGCCGGCCTACCGCGCGCGGTTGGCGAGAAACCGCTGGCCTCGCCCGCGGTGCGAAGGCGTGCGCAAGAGCTGGGCATCCTGCTGCAATATGTGCCAGGCAGCGGCGCCGCCGGGCAAATTCGCCACGAAGACTTGGACGCCTTCATCGCGCGCGGAACGGCCAGTAGCGCGGCGCCCGTCGGCCGCAGCAAGCGCGATGGAATTGAGGCGATCAAAGTCATCGGCGTGCGTCGCAAAATTGCCGAGGCGATGCAACGCGCCAAACAGCGCATTCCGCACTTCGCCTATGTCGAAGAAATCGACGTCACCGAGCTGGAAAGCTTGCGCAAACATTTGAATAGCGAACACGCAAGCCGCGGCAAACTCACGCTGCTGCCGTTTTTGGTGCGCGCATTGGCCAACGCGATCGTCAAATTCCCGCAGGTCAATGTGACCTTTGACGACGACGCCGGCATCGCCTATCGACATGCCGCCTTGCATGTGGGCATCGCCACGCAAACGGCCAATGGTTTGGTGGTGCCAGTGGTGCGCAATGCCGAGGCACTCGATCTGTGGCAAACCAGCGTGGAGATCAAGCGCTTGGCCAACGCGGCGCGCGAGGGCAAGGCCAAACGCGAGGAACTGACAGGCTCAACGATGACCATCACCAGCTTAGGTGCGCTCGGTGGCATCGTTACCACGCCGGTCATCAACGCCCCGGAAGTGGCGATTATCGGCGTTAATAAAATGGTCGAACGCCCAATGGTGCGCAGCGGCCAAATTGTAATTCGTTCAATGATGAATCTGTCCTCGTGTTTCGACCATCGTATGGTGGACGGCTTTGACGCCGCAGAATTTATTCAATATGTGCGCGCACAATTGGAAAATCCTGCGACATTATTTATCGATTAGGCGCAAAAGGCATCCAAACATGTCCGAACGAATCGAAACGAATGTACTGGTAGTGGGCGGTGGTCCCGGTGGTTATGTCGCGGCGATTCGCTGCGGCCAATTAGGACTAAAAACCACCCTGGTTGAGGCCGATCGATTGGGCGGAACTTGCCTGATTCGTGGGTGTATTCCGTCCAAAGCGATGATTCATGTGGCCGGCAAATTTGAGGCCATGTTGCAGCACGTCGGAGCAGGCAAACTGGGTATACGCTTAGACAGCGCGCCCCTATTTGATCTGGGCGGCGCGGTCGACTGGAAAGAGACGGTGGTCGACAAACTCAACGGCGGCGTTGCTGCGCTGTTGAAAAAGGCCAAAGTGCGCGTAGTCCAAGGCCAAGCCGTATTCACTGACGCCAAAAACTGCAGCGTGCAAAGCAGCGAAGGACCCGTTCAGATCAGCGCCGACCACGTTATTCTGGCGACCGGATCGGTGGTTGCCGGCATTCCGAGCATTCCCTATGGCGAACATGTCTGGTCGTCAACCGAAGCGCTATTGCAGCGTGAGGTGCCCCAACGATTGGCGGTGATTGGCGCAGGTTATATCGGCATGGAATTGGGCATGGCCTATGCGCGTATGGGCAGCCAAGTGGTGTTTGTTGAAGCGCTCGATCGCATCCTGACCTTATTCGATCGGCCGCTGCTCAAACCGGTCGAAAATTGGCTCAAACAGCGAAAAATCGACGTGCACCTGCAAACCAAAGCGCTGTCGGTAGTCGAATCGGACACTGGCCGCGCGCTTGAAGTTGAAGCAGCAAGCGGCGAACGCACGTTATTGGCGTGTGACAAAGTGCTGGTTGCGGTTGGGCGGCGGCCAGCGACGCAAGGGTGGGGCCTGGAACAGATGGCCGTTACGATGAACGGCGCTTTTGTCAAAGTGGACGATCAATGCCGCACGTCCATGCGCAATGTCTGGGCGATTGGTGATTTGGTGGGTGAGCCAATGTTGGCCCATAAGGCCTCCGCGCAGGGAGAAATGGTTGCCGAGATCATCGCCGGCAAGCGGCGCTCCTTCAATCCAGTGGCGATTGCCGCGGTGTGTTTCACCGAGCCAGAATTAGTCGGCGTGGGATTATCGCCAGACGAGGCAAAAGCCAAAGGCATTGACATAGTCGTGGGCCAATTTCCGTTTGCCGCGAACGGTCGCTCGCTCGCCATGCAAGCGGGTCATGACGGCGGTTTTGTACGCGTTACTGCGCGCGCCGACAATCACTTGGTGCTCGGTATTCACGCGGTTGGCGCGCATGTGTCTGAATTATCAGGCGAATTCGCGTTAGCGCTAGAAATGGGCGCACGTTTGGAGGATTTGTCCGGCACCATCCACGTGCACCCCACGATGACCGAAACCCTGCCGGAAGCCGCGTTGGCCGCGTTGGGACATGCGATTCACGGCTGATGCTGTTGCAGAGCGGAGCTTGCTCCGCTTTCGCTGTCCGCTTTTGTAGAGCGGAGCCGCCGCTTTTTGCTTGATCGACATGGTTAAAAAGCACATGGGTCGATTGTCCGATAGCTTTTCCATCGTTGTTTCTCACGCAGCCCGCGTCGGCTATTTGGTCATTTCGCGGATATTATTTTGTGTGGTCGGCGGCATTGCATTAAATGGGCTGCTGCTCTACTCGCAATATCCTGGCCTGCAGTCTGCTTGGCAATCTGGGAATTGGGCATCTTTATTCGTTTCCGGCATGTTATTGCCGTTCCTCGTATTGACGTTAATCGCTTACCTCGTGTTGGGCTATCGACAGGGACTGGCGACTGCGCTCGAATACATTTGGAATATTTTGAGCGGTCCGCTATTGGATGCCGTCGCAGCACGCGCTGCCGCATTAGTGACCCGAACTAGCGAACCAATCGCGCCGCAGTTCAAAAAAATAGTCTCATCCATAGACGATGTGGCGCAGCATCTGCCGGCCAAGCGTTGGTGGCTGCAAAAACTCGTCAAGCTTTTATTGAAACGGCTGCCATTTGCACAGCACCTATCCAACCCCGAGCTACTGCGGCGCGCGCAATCGTTGGGCGATGAAAATGCCATCGCCACGCTGCTGCGTGCTGAATTAGATCGCATTCGATTGCCGAATGTGGCGTGGATTCCGCTGGCGGTTTTGGTGCCCGTCAATATTGTCGTGGTCTTGTTTCTTGGATAAACCTATGCGCCTTTTTAATCTGCTGCTTCTGATCTGCTTATTAATCTCCTGCGCGTCTAACGAGCAGATACCCGACTCAGAATCGGTTAGTAAGCCATTCGTCACGGCACAGAAAGAATACCGCGTCAGCATTCGAGTGCAACTGCCCGATGGCGTGACCGGCCCGGTGTACTTGACCGGTAACGTCGACGCTTTGGGGCCGTGGAACCCGAACGGTTTATTAATGAGCGGACAGGGCAAAATTCGCACTGCGGAAATTCAGCTCCCGCAAGATTTTCATTTTGAATACAAGTTTACTTTGGGCAGTTGGGAGCGCGAGGCGGTGGGCCCATCTGGCATGGTGATGCCAAACCGCAAAATGAAAGTGGATGCCAACCGCCAAGTTCGAATAGAAATTGTCGACTTTAAGAAAGATCCTCTGGCCTATATTGAGGATTGGCAGGGCTCCGGCGTGCTGGGCACACTGGTGTATTGGAAAGACGTGCCTTCAGCCCATCTTGCGCACACCAGGCACGTATCCATTTGGTTGCCTCCGGAGTATCAGGCACACCCGCAACAGCGCTATCGAGTCATTTACATGAGCGATGGACAGAATTTGTTTGATCCACGCATCGCCAATACTGGTGTCGATTGGGGTGTAGACGAGGCTATGATGAAACTCGTCGCTGAGGGAGTTGAACCGGCGATTGTGGTGGGCGTGTGGAACTCAAGTTCACGCGGAATGGAGTATTCGCCGTGGCACGATGCGCCGCGCTACGCGCAGTTTTTGACTGAGGAATTGCTGCCCAGAGTGAATGCCGATTTTCGCACGCGCACTGGGCCGCAAAACACCGCACATATCGGATCATCAATGGGTGGATTATTGTCATTTTACTTAGTCACTCAGCAATCTCAGTACTTCGGCAGCTGCGGGTGTATGTCCACGCATTTTACATTATCAGAGTCGATTGTTGCACAGTATTTCGCTGACGCGACTACGCCGGCTACACCTAACTCCAAGCCCTATGTATTGCGTGATATCGAAGCCGGAATGCGCGCCCCGAGCACAGCAAGAATGTGGTTTGACTACGGCACGGTGGGGCTGGATGCAGAATACGGCCCTAGCCACGCCCAGGTCCGGCAGTGGTTATTGGCGCAAGGCTTTGTGGAACAGCGTGATTTTGTCGTGCGTGCTTATCAAGGCGCCGAACACAGTGAGGCGGCGTGGCGCGCGCGTTTGCAAGATCCCCTACGTTTTCTGTTGGCCGCTCCCGCCAAGCTTGGAAGCGGTGCAGGGCAATAGGCAGGCAAGCTTGACCTAACCGGGCGGCAGTGTTTACTGCGCTCGAACTGGCGCTTCATCCTCAAATTAACCTAGCAGCCGGTCGGATTAGTCTGATTTGCAGTTTGTGGTCGTACTTCGATGCAGCCATCTAATGCCGACGGAATCTTCGCTGCCCAGGCGATGGCTTCATCCAGGTTTGGCACCTCGATCAAAAAATAACCACCCAGTTGCTCTTTGGTTTCCATAAACGGGCCGTCGGTGGTGAGTACCTTGCTGTTGCGCACCCGCACCGTGCTTGCGCTGGACGTGGGTGCCAATTCAGCACCACCGCGCAGCATGCCAGCCGCGGCGAGTGCCTGCGAACAGTCCTCGTAGGCCTGCATGATTGCACCGATTGCGGCATCCGAAAGTTGAGAAAACTGCTTCTCGTCGCCGTAAATCAACAACATCTATTGCATGGCAGATCGCCGTTCGCCGATTCACACCGTGTGGGTGCTTCAGCATAACGAATGAGCGCAGGCGAAATCGACATTCTGCTACTGCTGGCTCGCTCCATGTTTAGTGCAGCGGCAGATCGAACACCAGCACTTCGGCCTGCTCACCCGCGGCGATGTCGATCTTCGGCTCATCGCGGTACAACAGTGCATCGCCCGCAGTCAGGCGCTGTCCGTTGACCGTTGCGCTGCCGCGCACCAAATGCACATAGGCCAAGCGGCGGGGTGCGATTGGATACTCGGCCTGCTCGGCGCCGTCAAACAGGCCCGCCAGTAACAGCGCGTCCTGATGCATGCTGACCGAGCCGTCGCGTCCATCTGGCGAGACCACTAAACGCAGCGTTCCGCGCTTTTCCTGCGCTGGGAAGGTTTTCTGTTGGTAGGACGGCTGCACGCCTAGTTGCGAGGGGATGATCCAAATCTGCAAAAAGTGCGTCTGGCCAGCGCTGTTGTGGTTGAACTCGGAATGCACCACGCCGCTACCTGCGCTCATGCGCTGCACCTCGCCGGGCACGATTGTGGCCGCATTTCCCATCGAGTCTTGGTGGGCGAGGGCGCCATCCAGCACATAACTGATGATTTCCATGTCGCGATGACCGTGTCGGCCAAAACCCGCACCGGCGCTGACGCGGTCTTCGTTGATGACGCGCAACGGCCCCCACTGCACATGCGCCGGATCGTGGTAGTCGGCAAAGGAAAAACTGTGCCAGGAATCCAGCCAACCGTGTTCGGCATGGCCACGTTGTGCCGCAGGACGTAGGGTAATCATCGCGTTCTCCGCAGATAGGGTGTTCGTTTGCCGGCGTCAGAGCGCGGCTTGGTCACAAGATAGAGGCGCTGTGGCGCCTGACAAGGCGCGATCTGCGGAATAGATCGTTGCGCCTAGCAGCCTGTCAGACTTTCCTTGCGAGTGCAGGACGATACGGCCAATCCCGACGTTTCGCTGGGCAGTACGGCCAGCAGCCCCAGTTTCTTAATGCACCTGCGCAGCGTCAACGGTGATACCGGCGCCCTGTTGGTGGAGGAGGTCAGCGGGGACTTTATTGTGCGGGCGCAAGTCGGCAATCTGGAGCTGCGAACTAACACGGTAGGAAAGTACATCCTGACCAACGACCGGCTGGGCGTGCGGCGCGCGCCGTTAGCCAATGATCTAGAAGTGGAAGGCACCGCCTCCAAGACTACCGCCAGCGCCTGGCTGGCCAATTCGGACCGCCGCATCAAGCAGGATATCGCGCCGCTGGGCCACGCCCTAGAGACCCTGCGCAAAGTGCAGCCGGTGAGCTTCCTTTACACCGCGGCGCACCGCGGCGCGCCGGCTTGAACGACTGCAAGCTATGCTTGCAGGCCGGGGCGAATAGCTCTTCTGTTCCAACGAGTTGCAACGCAGCTATGTCCCGGCCCGCGGCCCGCAAGCTGTGCTTGCGTGCGTTCGAACCGGCGCGCCGCATGCGGCGCAAGCCGCCGGTTCTTACCCCCAGAACCGAGCAATCTACCCCGTAGCGTACTCACCCAATGGGTGAAGGCTGACAGCTGCGAAATCCTTATCGAAATCAGAAAGCTGCAAGCGAGAATGAGCGGTCAACTGAGTTTTTAGCCGCCCGGCAGCACGCCGGTACCGTCGGTCTGGCGTAGCTCCGCCCCGGCAGGGAGCAGCTTGAGGCTCTGCAGCATTTGATGCGCTGATGCATCTTTGATGTTACTTTGCACCCCTTGAGTACGGAGCACCTATGCGCACAACACTGACGCTTTCCGACGACGTTTTTTTGATCGCACGCCAGCTTGCGACGCGGGATCGCGTTTCGCTTGGCGAAGCGGTTTCGCGTTTGGCGCGTGACGGCGCGCGCACCCGTGCACAGTCCCCAATCGATGCGATTTGCCAAAGCAAATATGCTGTACTGCCTGCACGCGCTGAGGTCATTACCTCGGAACATGTTCGTCGCCTCATGGACGAGGAAGGGATTTAACCCGCATGTTTCATAACTTGCGCGCGCCCTCGCTAGTCTCTAGTCCGCACAAGGACATCCTTAGTCAGCCGTATAGCCCGATACGGCGCTTCTTCGAAAAATCCCTTGTGTGACCAATATCCTGCGCGAACATCACGCGAATTCATGAAATATGCGGGTTAACCCATGCGCTTACTGCTTGACATCAATGTTTGGGTAGCACTACTAGACGAGGCGCATATCCATCACGCCTTAGCTAACAGACTTTTTGCGCGGCCCAAGCTGCAAATTGCGACCTGCGCCTTGACTGAAAATGGCGCACTTCGGGTGCTGAACTTACCGGGCTACAGCCACCGGGCGCCGCCGGGATTTGACGCAGTGCGCGCAAAAATCGCTTTGGCGTGTTCGGATGTCGATCATGCGTTTTGGCCATGTGAATTGAGCTTGCGCGGCGGCAATATCTTGGATTGGACGCGTGTGATGGGCCATAACCAAATCACCGATGCTTATTTGCTTGCGCTGGCGGTGCACCAGCAGGGCGCGCTGGCGACTTTTGATCACCGAGTTGCACTCAGCGTGGTGGTGGGCGCCAAAGAAAAGAACCTCGTGTTGCTGTAATTTGCCACTAACGGCCAGCCTCACAACGCTCATCTCACGCTGAAAGCCCGACAGGCTGCCCGCACACTTTGCACCTACTCGAAGCCGTTGGCGTGCAGGTTGTCGTTGGACGTAGCACAGCCGGCGGCAAAAGCCGACCTTCCTTGACCGCCACCGGCGTCGGATCGAAAAAGCTCTTGCAATTGAGTTCGCTGCGCGCGGCCGTGTGCAGCGTGGAAGAATCAGCGTGTTATGGGTGTCAAGAAGCGGTCAACTGAGGTGTCTACGTTGAAACACCGGCAGACGGGCGCCGCCGATGCTGTTCACCTCGATGCGCTGGTCGGCGGTATTGACGGCGATCAGGCGCGTGCCGTCGGCGCTGAGTTAAAGCGGATGGACGTGCAGACTTTCCCGGTGCACAAAGGCATTCTGGGCATTGGCGGCGCTAGTAGCCAGCGCGACGCTAGCCAGCACGGCAATGCGGACAGAAACGGCTCGGGCGCTTGAACGAATCTTGGCGGTCCTGACGATTCCTTCAGCGGGGTTGTGGCGCGGACCACGGCCGTCGGCACCTAGCGGCGGGCGGGCTTCATCCATTGCGACCAGTTGATCGGGGGTCAGCAACGCGGTGAGTTCCGCGCGATGGCGCTCGCGCAGGCTTTGCTCGGCCTGCTGACGTTCCTGGCGCTGGCGCAGCAAAGTCTGCCGAACCTGATCGCGCATCGCCTGGGTCAATGACAGTTCGCTGAGTACCTGCTCCACCGGAGGCGCTAGCCGGTCCGTTCCGCCAGCCGGGTGCGCCCAGGCCAGCGGCGCCAGCACTGCAAGCAGCGCGAGCAAGATCCAATGACGAGTCACGGCAATCTCCTTGCAACCGGCATTTTTGGTCCGGCTCGAGTGTCAGATTGCGCGCAAACGGTGGAGCGAATTTTCAGAAGATGCGAAGAATTGTGAAGGATACGATGTCGTCGCGCGACTGGGTAGTGAACGAGGCATCTATCCTCCTCAACAAGACCTGCCCGGCATTTCGGGACGGCTTCGAGTGGTGCGCCCCCACGATGCAGCAAACGTAGCGCGGCTCTGTGCGCGCGCTTAGGGCTCGTAAGGAAATAACTTGGACTTTTGGCCGTCGGATTGGGATGCGATGCGAGGCGCGATGAGCGCGGTGTGGCGCGCCGCACAAGCGATTCGCAACGAGGCAGCGCGCCCAATCCGGCGAGCAAAAAGTTCAAGTTATTGACGAACGAGCCCTAAGCTTGCATTGTGCGAAAAGGCCGTTCGCGCCGGCGGCCGCGGCTCCTTGGCTCAAGCCCCAGCAGAGCGCCGGGCGTCTCCCGTATAAACCCGAAGTGCAAGTCCGAGCTTGGCCGACGCGAGGACCCGGCCTACCACTGAGGTTTCTAGGTTGGATGGCGGCGCATGCCTCGCAATGACGACAATGGGCTCGGCGGAGAAACTGGAAATTTGGGCGGCATGGGTTCCGCTGCCCGGCCAACGGCACCTTCGCGGCAGGCGGTGAAATCCGTAAGGTGAAGCGTGTTCGGGTTCCACCCTGCATTCAACCCACGTTCCGCAAGTTGTTGGGTACGCTGCGCTGAGCCCTAGGTATGCGGGCGCCAAATCAGGCGACTTTGTGGCCTACCCAGGGGCTTTCAGTGGCTTGCGGGTTTCCCACTGATTCACGTAGCAGGCGAATAGTGCGTTGCACTGCGCGATGCATATCCTGCATTTCGCTGTAGGGCACATCTTTAGTCTCGTGATAGGCGACTGCCAACCACAACGCGATTCCACGCAGTTTAAGCGGCAGATTATCTGACTTGATGCGTTCCAAGGCGATCGTCGTGGCATTGCCCCAAGGACTATAACGCTCAGGATTCTCGCTCGAATAAAGATGTGGCACCGCAGCGGCGGCCGCGCTGGCAAATTCTTTCTGCGATAGGGCAAAAAGGGCCCGTTTTTGGTCCACAGACAAGGTGCCGATCGCTTTTTCCAGATCTTTCAGCTGCTTGCGTAGGGTCAAATAACGCGCCAGTGCGAGGGTGCGGAAGACAAGCTTCATGTTGGCGGCCTTGGACCAGGATTGGATTGCATGCTGACACGCGCTAGGCGCAAGCACGGTGTCGGATGTGCCAACTTGGTCACAAGTTGACGTAGCGTGTCACAGGGCCGCGCACAGATCCCATCTTGTCGGTCGCCGTCAAGGGATATTTGGTGGGTCGCTTACGTTCCAGCGCAGGGTTTGTGGGCGCTGCGGCGTCGTCCTCCGGTGGATGTAGGTTGCGCTAAGCAAAGCGTGCCCAACAGTTCCGACAAGTGCAGTTTGGACCGCGGGCGGGCGGTTTGTGATCACTGCGGCGTCGTATTCCGGCCCGCGAGCGCAGCTCGCGGGCTTTAGAGCGGTCGCGCGCTATGGCGCGCAAGCGGACCGCTCTCACCCATTGAGCCTCTGGGCGGGTTGCCGTACAGTCGCGCGCCTCGCTCTTGCCCACTTTTTAGGACCGTTTTATGAATCGACTTGCCTATGCATTGGCTCTGACCCTCGCCACCCCGGCCTATGCGGTTGAGGGCATGTGGCAGCCGCATCAATTGCCTGCGATCGAAGGCAGTTTGCACAAAGCGGGGATCGCGGTTGATCCCAAACAGCTGGCCGACTTGACTCGTTATCCGATGAATGCGGTGATCGGCTTGGGTTTTTGTACCGCCTCGTTTGTGTCGCCGATGGGTTTGGTCGTGACTAACCACCATTGTGCCTACGGTTCAATTCAATTCAATTCCACGCCCGAACACAATTATTTGGAAGACGGTTTCCTGGCCAAAACCCTAGGGGAAGAACTCAAGGGCGAGCCGACTTTGCGTGTTTACGTGACTGAGTCGATTACCGAAGTGACCGACAAGGTGCTGAAGTCGCTCATGCCTGAGCAAAATGGTCGGCAGCGTTTTGATGCAGTGGTAAAACAACAAAAGGCACTGGTTGCCGAGTGCGAAAGTGCGGGTGGTTATCGCTGCGACGTCTATGTGTTCCATGGCGGCGCGCAGTATTTTCTGGTTAAACAAATGGAAATTCGCGATGTGCGCTTGGTTTACGCGCCAGCCGCAGCGATTGGCAATTTTGGTGGGGATGTCGACAATTGGATCTGGCCGCGCCACACTGGTGATTTTTCCTATTATCGCGCTTATGTAGGTCCAGACGGTAAACCCGCTGACTTTAGCGAGGCAAATGTGCCGTATCGACCGAAAGCGCATCTTAAGGTGCAAGCGGCCGGCCTGAAGGCCGGTGATTTTGCGATGATTGCCGGTTATCCGGGTCGCACCAACCGCTATCGATTATCTGAAGAAGTGAATGATGCGATCAGCTGGCAGTATCCGACGCTGATTGATCGTTATCGCGAGATTCTTAGTTTAGTCGATGAGCACAGCAAAGATCGCCCAGATGCAGTGATCAAGTACGCCAGTTATGTGGCCGGCTTAAATAATGGCTTGAAGAACTTCGAGGGTCATCTTGACGGTTTCGCCAAAATTGACGCGGTCGCCAGTAAATCGGCCGAGGAGCGCGAAATATTGAAATGGGCCGGCGCCAACGAAGCGGCCGCTGGCGCCGCTGGATTCGAAGCGCTGAAGCTACAATTGGCGCAGTTGCGCGCACGGCGCGATCGTGATCAGCTATTACAGTTGATCAGCGGCAATGCGATGTATGCAACTGCCCGTGATTTGTATCGTTTGTCGGTCGAGCGCGAAAAGCCCGATGCCGAGCGCGAAGTGGGTTTTCAGGTGCGCGATGAGTTGCGCATTCAGGGCCGTTTGATGCAATTAGACCGCCGTTATGATCCTAAGGTCGATCGTGCGATTTTGACCTATTTGTTGGAAAGTTATATTGCGCTGCCAGTCGATCAGCATGTCGCCGAATTGGATCGCTGGATTGCTAACGGCGAGGGCGAGCCGACCTCGGTCGATATCGGCAAACGCCTGGACGCGTTGTATGCAGATACCAAACTTAGGAACAGCGAACAACGTTTGCAGTGGTTCAAAGGTGAGCGTAAAGCGATTGAATCATCCAATGATCCGGCCTTGGCTTTTGCGGTGGCGATGTTTCCCGCTGTGCTGCGTCTGGAGGATGAAAGCAAAACCTATCAAGGCAACGAAACCCGCAACCGCCCCGCTTGGATGGCCGCTCGCATCGCGTACGCTAAATCGCAGGGCAAAGAGGTGTATGCGGATGCGAATAATTCGCTGCGTGTGACTTTCGGGAACGTGCAGGGTTATAGCCCACGTGATGGCGTGGTGTACGATGCTTTTACCGACCTGACGGGTATTGTCGAGAAACACAATGGCAAAGATCCGTTTGATGCGACCAGTAAGCAACTTGAAGCAATTCGGGCGAAAAAGTTCGGGCCATATGCGGTAGATGGCTCGGTGCCAGTTAATTTTGTCGCAGACTTGGATATTACCGGCGGTAATTCCGGATCGCCGATTCTGAACGCACGTGCCGAATTGGTTGGTTTAGCTTTTGATGGTAATTACGAGGCGATCAGCTCTGGCTGGCTGTTTAATCCGGTATTGACCCGCACCATTGGCGTCGATGTGCGTTACATGTTGTGGGTCATGGATGCGGTCGACGGCGCGCATCGCCTGCTCGAAGAAATGGGTGTCAAACCGGCGTTCAAATAAGCCGTGTCCGGCGCGCAATATCCCAAAGAGCTGACCAATTGGGCCTTGGTCAGCGTTGGCGTCGGGGCGGTCGAAGGAGCAGTAGCCGCCGCATTGGTCAAAGCGCGCTTTGCCGATGCGGCCTCGCCGCTGTTGGTCGATTTGGCGGTGGCGCTGGTTGCCGGCGCGCCGGCTTACGCGAATCTGGCCAGTTTTTTATTTGCCGCACACCAATTGGGGCGCGACAAGATCGCCTGGACGGTGCGCTGGCAAACGCTGACTCTGCTGTGTGTCGCGCTGCTGGCGACCATTCCCACGGGCGCTGCGGGTTTGCTGCTAACTGTGCTGTTGATCATCACCGCTAGGGTCGCATGGGTCGGCGTGATCACCTTGCGCGCGGTTGTTTGGCGGCGCAATTTCCCCGACGCCGCCCGCGCGCGGCTGGCGTCGCGGCTCACTGCGCTGAACGCGCTGTTGATGGCTGGCAGCGGTGCGCTGCTCGGCTGGCTGCTCGGCCACGCGCCGGGCGCCATGCCGACCTATTTTGTGGCGGTGGGGGCGATCGGCTTATTCGGCGCTTGGCGCTATCGACAGCTGCGTCTGCGCGGTCATGCCGGTTTGCGTGAACGCGAGCGCGCGGCACGCAACAATTTGCAGTTAAAACCCTCGTTGGCCTCGTTTCGACGGGTGCTATCTGAGGATCCCGTCTATCGCAATTATATGCAAAGCATGTTTTTGTTTGGCAGCGGAAATCTGATGTTGCCAGCGCCCTTGCTAATTATATTTGGCGAGCGGTTAGCGATGTCGCCATTTCATCAGGTTTTATTGCTCGGCACCTTGCCCTTGGTGATTTTGCCATTTGCGATTGTGCCGTGGGCGCGCTATTACGATCGTGTGCATATTATTGAGTTTCGCACCGTACATGCGTGGAGTTTTGTCGCGGCCAGCTTTGCATTTTTGCTTGGTTGCGCCAATGGCCAAGTGGTCTGGCTGTTAATCGGCTCAGTTTTACTGGGCGTGGGTTACGCCGGTGGGGCCTTGGGCTGGAATCTGGGCCATAATGATTTCTCTAAACCCGAACAAGCAGCCTTGTACATGGGTGTGCACGTCACGCTCACTGGAATGCGTGGATTGGCCGCGCCCTTGGCCGGCGTTGCGCTGTATCGGGCCTCTGAATCCTTGTTTCCGGGTCAAGGTCATTGGTCTTTGGTATTGCCGGTGCTTCTAAACATCACCGGGGCCTTGAGTTTTCTGCGATTGCGGCGGGAATATCGGGCGAGCAAAGCATGAACCCGTTGATTTGTATCGTCGGCCCCACGGCCGCCGGCAAAAGCGATATCGCATTGGAATTGGCGGCGCAACATAATGCTGAAATTGTTAGCGTCGATTCGGCATTAATCTACCGTGGCATGGATATTGGTAGCGCTAAGCCGAGTTTGGTCGATCGCGCCAAAGTACGCCATTGGTTGATAGATTTGCGCGAACCCACGCAGAGCTGGTCTGCGGCGGATTTTGTGACCGACGCCGAGGCTGCCATCGCCGATATTGAAGCGCGCGGCAAAGTGCCGTTACTGGTCGGCGGCACGATGCTCTATTTGCGCGCATTGCTGCAGGGATTGTCGCAACTGCCCAGTGCTGATCCGGCGATTCGTGCGCAATTGGCGGGTGAACTCACAGCACGTGGCGCTGCTGCGCTGCATGCGGAGTTGGCCCGGGTGGACCCGTCGGCCGCGGCGCGTATTCATCAAAACGATCCGCAGCGCCTGCTGCGTGCCTTAGAGGTTTATCGACATACCGGTACGCCGATCAGCACTTTGCAACAGGCCTGGCGACAGGCTCCGCGTCGCGCTGGTCTGCTGATCGCTTTGGCGCCGGCTGATCGCCAACTGCTGCATCAGCGCATTGAAGCGCGTTTCGATCAGATGTTGGAAGCCGGATTTCTTGACGAAGTGCGAGCGCTGATGCTTGGACCCGGCATGCACGCCGATCTACCGTCGATGCGCGCGGTGGGCTATCGCCAGGCTTGGGGCCATTTGCGTGGAGAGTATGATGTGCTGCGTTGCCGAGAATTGACAATTTACGCCACTCGACAGCTCGCTAAGCGCCAATTGACCTGGTTGCGCGGTATGCAAGGGGTCGAGTGGTTTGATCCGCGCACCAGCGGGGCGGCAACTACCATTGCCGAGCGTGTAGTCAGAGCCATCGAGAGTTGATAGAGGCGCAAGTTCCTGCATTTCTGCCGACAGCGGGGCACCTAGCCTCGGCGTTCACGCTCGTTGGCTGATAAACTAAAAGCCGTACGACGTTGACGAGTCGAAAGCCGGATTGGGTCGCCGGCGATGCTACGCGCGGGAGAGTGGGACCAAGATGGTCCATAGGTGGTCAAACCAACAACAAATAAAGAGAGGGCGGTCATGTCCCGAGGACACTCATTGCAGGATCCATTTCTGAACGCACTGCGTCGCGAACGCGTTCCGGTGTCGATTTACCTGGTCAATGGCATCAAACTGCAAGGCCAGATTGAGTCTTTCGATCAGTTTGTCGTGTTGCTACGCAATACCGTCAGTCAGATGGTTTACAAGCACGCGATCTCAACCGTGGTGCCAGCGCGCAATGTGCGCATTATTGATGGCCCCGAAGGTGACATGGAGACCGGGAGTTGACGATTGTTTGAGCGTTCCAAGCGCGGCGAGAGCGCACTTTTGGTGTTACCAAAAAAGCACGGCACCGATACCGATGCCGCTGCTGCCGAATTCCGCGAGCTGACCAGATCTGCGGGTGCCGTTGTGGTTGCCGAGTGTGTGGCGCGCGTTGATCGCCCCCACCCGGCGCTCTATGTCGGCACTGGAAAAGCGGAGGAAATCAAACAGTTGGTGGCCAGCTCTGGCGCCGACTTGGTGCTGGTCAATCATCAGCTAACGCCGATTCAAGAACGCAACCTCGAAAAACTACTGGAATGCCGAGTGGTTGATCGCGCCGGTTTGATTCTCGATATCTTCGCGCAACGCGCGCGCAGTCACGAGGGCAAGCTGCAGGTCGAACTTGCGCAGTTGCAGCACATGGCGACCCGATTGGTGCGTGGCTGGACCCATTTGGAACGCCAACGCGGTGGTGCGATCGGCTTGCGTGGACCGGGCGAGACCCAGTTGGAAATGGATCGACGCCTACTTGCAGAACGCGTCAAAATTCTGAAGAGCCGCTTGGCAGCGGCGGTCAAACAGCGCGAACAAGGGCGTAAGGCGCGCGAGCGCAGCGCCTTGCCGGCGGCGGCGCTGGTGGGCTATACCAATGCTGGAAAATCCACCCTATTCAACGTGATGGCGAGTTCAGATGTGTATACAGCTGATCAATTGTTCGCCACGCTGGACCCCACTGTGCGGCGGGTGGGCGGCTTTACTTTTGGTGCGGTGACCTTGGCTGATACGGTTGGTTTTGTGCGCGATTTACCGCATGAACTGGTGGCCGCGTTCAAGAGTACGTTAACTGAGGCGCGCGAAGCGGATTTGTTATTGCACATCATCGATGGCGCCGATCCCTTGATGGTCGAGCACATTGCGCAGGTCGATGCTGTGCTGACCGAAATCGGCGCTGGCGAGATTCCGCAGATTCAGGTGGTCAATAAAATCGACGTTTCGGGCGGCGAACCGAAAGTTGAGGTGTTGTCCGGTCGCATTCGAGCACGCGTGTATTTGTCAGCAGCGACGGGGATGGGTGTTGACGGTTTACGCAATGCCATCGAAGCTGAGTTTGGTGCCGAACGGGTGGTGCGACGTTTGCGTTTGACCTATGCCGACGCCGGGTTGCGGGCGCGATTGATGGGCCTCGGTGCGATTTGTGGCGAAGATGACGTTGACGGTGAAGGTTGGGATGTCAACATCGACCTGCCGCGGCGCCTGGCACTGCAGTTAGCCTCCTTGCCGGGCCACCAAGGCGAATTGGTGCGCACGCAGTTGCTGGCGCCCGACGACGAGGAGGGTGATTCATACTGATTCAAGCTTGCCGCTCACCCGCAAGCCTGAAGGCCAAAGGCCATTTGTTGATCCTTGGGCCCTCACGCCATTCTTCCGCGCATTGGTCTATCTTCTGCTAGTTAATATGGGGTTGATCTAAGCGCACGGCGCCCCAATCTCAAAAAACCACGACGATTTCTAACAATCAGGGCGTAAGCGCCCGCGCGGAGTAATGACGGATGGCATGGAATGAACCAGGCGGCGGTCGCCGCAATCCCTGGGGTGATGGGGGTGGTGGTGGCGGTGGTGGCGGTGGACAACCACCGGATCTCGAAGAGATGCTCAAGCAGGCGAAGCAACGTTTTGCTGCCCTCTTCGGTGGCAAGGGGAACGGTGCCGGCAAATCTGCCGGCGACGGCTCAAGCGCGCCCAACATAGCTGGCATTGGCTGGATCATTTTGGCGGTTTTGGTGGTTTGGGCCTTAGTCGATTCTTTCCACATCATTGATCAGCGCGAACGTGGTGTGGTGCTGCGCTTTGGCAAAGTCGATCGCATTCTGGAGCCAGGCCCGCGATTCACCCTGCCGCGCCCGGTGGAGCGCGTTGAACGCCTCGACGTGACCCAGGTGCGTTCAATGAGCAGTCGCGTTGCTATGCTGACCCGCGATGAGAATCTGGTGAATATCGATTTTGCCGTGCAGTACACGGTCAGTGACGCCAGTAACTTCCTGTTCAAGGTGCGTGACGTCGAAGAAACCTTGGCCCAGGTCGCGGAAGCGGCAGTGCGTCAGGTGGTTGGCAGTCGCTCACTCGACGATGTACAGATTGGTAATCGGCTGGAATTTACCAACGAAGCGCGCGAGATCATGCAGCGCCTGCTGGACAGTTACGAGGCTGGCATTAACGTCAGCATTATCAACTTCCAGGATGTGATGGTGCCAGAACAGGTCAAGGACGCTTTCGACGACGCCATTAAGGCGCGTGAAGATGAACAACGTGCAATTAACGATGCACGTGCCTACGCGGCTGATGTGGTTCCCAAAGCAAACGGCCGTAAAGCCCGTGTATTGGCTGAAGCAAATGCCTACAAGGAATCCTCTGTGGCACGCGCGGAAGGTGATGCACAGCGCTTTACGCTGCTCGCCGAGCAATATGAGCGCGCACCAGAAGTGACCCGTAAACGCCTCTATTTGGAAACGATGGAAGAAGTATTGTCGCGCTCATCGAAAATCCTGATTGACAGCGAAAAAGGCAATAACATGCTCTATTTGCCGCTCGACAAACTGGTGATGCCGCCACCGCAGGCTGAACGCGCGGGTGCCAAAGTGAATGCAGGGGAGGGCCGTTAATATGAAAAAGTTTATCCTGCCAGTGATCGTGGCTATCTTGGTGCTCATTGGATCCAGCATATTCACTGTACGTGAAGATCAGTACGCTGTGTTATTCCGACTCGGCGAGATTCAACGCACGGATTTTGCTCCTGGGCTGCATTTCAAAATGCCGCTGGTCAATAATGTCATCAAGTTTGATCGACGCATTTTATCCTTGGATTCGCAGCCGGAACGTTTTCTAACGTCGGAAAAGAAAGACGTTTTGGTTGATTCGGTGGTCAAATGGCGAATTTTAAGCGTTGAGGATTATTACACCGCGACGCGCGGTGACGAATTGCGTGCACAGCAGTCCTTGGGCCAAATCGTCAAAGACCGCATGCGCGATGAATTCAACAAGCGCACCTTGCAACAGGTGGTTGCAGATCAGCGCGATGAAATGATGGCCTTACTGAAAACCGCATCGAATGCGTCGGCGTCGAAGCTGGGTATTGTGATTGTCGATGTGCGCATCAAACGCATTGATTTGCCCGAGCAAGTCACCGATGCGGTGTTCCAGCGCATGCGCTCAGAGCGTGGGCAAGTGGCCAACGCTTTACGCTCCAAGGGTGCGCAGGTCGGCGAACAACTGCGGTCTGAGGCCGATCGCGAGATTTCGGTGATTTTGGCGGAAGCTGAACGTGATGCGCAGCGTATCCGTGGTGAAGGCGATGCCTCCGCTGCAGAAATCTACTCCGACGCGTATAGCAAAGACCCGGAGTTTTACGCATTCCATCGCAGCCTAGAAGCCTATCGGCAGAGCTTTAAGGCGCAAGGCAACGTCTTAATACTCGATCCAAATTCAGAGTTTTTTGAGTACTTCAACAAGGTCAAAAAGCCGTAAATCCTAGGTTTCAGCAGCAATGACTGATTTTTGGGCGGCAATGGCACTGGTCTTGGTGATCGAGGGTATTTTGCCGTTCATTGCACCGACTCGTTGGCGCGAGTCGGTGCAGGTTTTGGCGCAATTGCCAGATAGCCAGCTGCGTCTGATTGGGCTGGGCAGTATGGTGTTTGGCTTATTTTGCCTAGCTTGGGTACGAGCTTGATTGCGCAGGCCGCACCGTCCTACCGTTGAGCGGCCGAAATCCGCAGAACTTTACCCTTGGCGTCATCGGTAAGTAACCAAATCGCACCGTCCGGCGCGATGCGCACATCGCGCAAACGTTCACCTAGTTCGGCGAACAAAACTTCGCCATCAATGAGTTTGCCGTCTTGCATGCGCAACCGTTGCGCGCAGCGAGCCGCCAGTGCGGTGACGATCAAATCACCTTGCCATTGCGGAAATTGCGCACCGCGATACACCGCCATGCCGGATGGCGCGATGGAGGGTGTCCATTGATGCAAGGGCCCAACCATGCCCGGGCGCTCGCTAAACGGTGAGATCACCGCACCCGAATAATCCAGCCCAAAAGTGGCCACCGGCCAGCCGTAATTGGCACCCGATTGGATGGAGTTGAGTTCATCGCCGCCGCGTGGCCCATGTTCATGGGCATACACCTGTTTTGAGGTGGAGTCGTACAACAAGCCTTGCACGTTACGATGCCCATAACTGTAAATCTCAGGAAGTGCACCTGTTTGATTAACAAAGGGATTATCGGCTGGCACTGAGCCATCGCTGTTAATGCGCACAATCTTGCCCAAGTGGCTATTGAGGCGCTGGGCTTTTTCACGAAAATCAAAGCCGTCACCCAGTCCGATCAGCAAAGTGCCATCCGGCAGCCAAGCCATGCGACCGCCAAAATGCACGGCCGTATTTTTGCTGGGCGTGGCGGTGAAGATCGGCTGCACCTCGCGCAAGCTCAAGCCGTCCAAGCGCGCGCGCACCACACGGGTCCGGTTAGCGCCCGCTCGACCTTGCGCCAAGGATAAATAAAGCAATTGGTTGTTGGCGAAATCGGGGTGGGCCAACACCTCGAACAAGCCGCCCTGACCGGCAACATAGGCACGCGGTACACCGGAAACAGGCTGATCGAGCAATTTGCCCTCGCTAATCACCCGCAAACGCCCGGCGCGTTCGGTCACCAGTACTTGGCCGTTCGGCAAAAACGCCAATGACCAAGGAAACTGCAAACCTTCCGCGATCGTCTCAACGCGATAAACAGGCTCCGCCGCGCGGGTCGAGACACTCGCGCAAATCAGCAAGCAGCCAATTGCGATGCGTAAAAGTGCGTACATGTGAACCTTCGGTTGGCTACTGACTCAGGGATCGGCTTCGAGTGCCCAGTCTAGCCCGCATCAGCATCAGTCACACATCTGCACCCGTGTGCCATGCGCGGTGAGAGTCCCGGTCGCCCCGGCGCGCTTATTCGCGCATCAAACTGAGTGGGACTTTCGCTCCGATTGGGAGTAAAAAAGTCGTAGGTCACGTTGCCCGCAGGGCTACGTGACAGTGCTCCGATGTCACGTAGGCCTGCGGCCAACGTGATCTACGCATCAACGCTGAAAAAAATGCATTAAAATCATTTGCTTGCGGTATGTTTGGTGAGAGTCCCGGTCGCCCCTGTCGGTGCGCTTATTCGCGCATCAAACTGAGTGGGACTTTCGCTCCGATTGGGAGTAAAAAAGCGGTGAGCGCTGGGCCCTAGACCGTTGGTTCACTGGTGCTTGCTG
>Ga0163154_10003201_pt1 | contig 23036 bp, 14 predicted proteins | sample OliLakLV19MP9P1_FD_148649 | JGI IMG/M metagenome (GOLD analysis project Ga0163154, IMG submission 148649) | Freshwater microbial mat bacterial communities from Lake Vanda, McMurdo Dry Valleys, Antarctica - Oligotrophic Lake LV.19.MP9.P1 | ecosystem: Environmental > Aquatic > Freshwater > Lake >... | reverse complement strand
TGCAATTGACCATAATCGTCTCATAGCCCATTTTCCGCAAGGCAAAACAGGCATGGACACAGCAATAATCAAACTCAATCCCCTGACCAATGCGGTTTGGTCCGCCACCGAGAATCATCACCTTTTTATTGGCGGTGGGGTAGGCTTCACTTTCTGATTCATAGGTGGAATAGAGATAAGGTGTTTGTGCCTCAAATTCTGCCGCACAGGTATCTACGCGGTAATAATTGGCGACCACACCCAACCCCTTGCGATGATTCCGCACGGCAATTTCGTCTATGCCGATAAGCTGGGCGATATACACATCACTAAACCCATTTTTCTTGAGTTTGAGCATATCGGCTTTATCCAAATCGGCTAATTTCAGTTTTTTGTGCAAAATCGTCTTGTGGATGGTCATCAATGCCGCCATTTGTTCCACAAACCACGGGTCAAAACGGGTTTGCTCGACAATTTCTGCTTGGCTCACGCCGTTATACAAATTGGCGGCAACTTGGAATAACCGTTTGGCGGTAGGGACGGCAAGCGTAGCAGGGGGGACATCATCCAAATTGCTCCCAAAGCCTGTAATGCCAATATCCAACGAGCGGATGGCTTTTTGCAATGCCTCAGAGAAGGTGCGTCCAATTGCCATGACTTCGCCAACGGCTTTCATCTGGGGTCCCAGCACCATATTGACCCCCGCGAATTTTTCAAAATTCCAACGGGGGATTTTTACCACCACATAATCGAGTGATGGCTCAAAACTGGCAGGTGTCACACGGGTGATGTCGTTGGGGATTTCATCCAAAGAAAACCCGACTGCGACCAATGCGGCAATTTTGGCAATTGGGAAGCCTGTGGCTTTGCTGGCGAGTGCTGATGATCGTGATACACGGGGATTCATCTCTATCACATACACATCGCCGTCATCTGGGCTAATGGCAAACTGCACATTTGCGCCACCAGTAGCAAGTCCGACTTTATCGAAAATGGCGCGGGACATATTGCGTAGGCGCTGGAGTTCTTTATCCGTCAGGGTTTGGGCAGGGGCGACAGTGATGCTATCGCCTGTATGCACACCCATGGGGTCGAGGTTCTCAATGGAACATACCACAACAAAATTGCCGTTGTTATCGCGCATGATTTCGAGTTCATACTCTTTCCATCCGAGCAGGCTCATATCAATGAGAACTTGCCCCATCGGGCTTTGCTTGATGCCATTACGCGAAATTTCGCGCAATTGGGATTCATCATAAGCCACACCCCCACCACTCCCGCCGAGTGTGAATGAGGGGCGCACGAGGACGGGATAGCCGATTTTTTCTGCGGCTTTTATGGCATCATCTACAGTAGATACCACCTCGCTAGGGGGTGATTTGAGGTTAATTTCGGTCATGGCATTTTTGAATAATTGCCTATCTTCTGCTAGGTGGATGCTGTTCATAGATGCGCCGATAAGTTCGACATTGTATTTATCCAATGTGCCACGCGTTTGCAGGGCAATGGCGAGGTTGAGCGCGGTTTGCCCGCCAACTGTGGGCAATAGGGCATCTGGACGCTCTAGTTCAATAATACGCTCACATATTTCGGGTGTGAGCGGTTCTACATAGGTGGCATCGGCAAATTCTGGGTCGGTCATAATTGTGGCTGGATTGCTATTGACCAGCACCACCCGATACCCCAATCCGCGCAAGGCTTTGCAGGCTTGTACCCCGCTATAATCAAATTCGCTGGCTTGTCCAATGATAATCGGTCCAGAGCCAATAATCATGATGGTTTGAATATCTGTCCGTTTGGGCATGTGTCGCTTCCACTCATATAGGTTAAAAACTTGCTTATAATAGTACCGCAGGGCTAGAGTGCGTCAATTGTCAAAGCTATACACAAAACCTTGTACAAAACCTTATCAATTTTCTCTCACCACCTTTATGGATAGTGTGCGCGGGTATGGTATGATTTATCAAGACGCAGAAGAATAATGAGTGCCTCACCCTAAGTAGGTGATAGAAGGTGGCATAATGCGTAATTTCTTAAACAAAGCAATAAAAATTTTAGATGGCACACCCAGACCCAAAGGCAAAGTTGAACGCCAAAAAGGTCAGAGTGTGGTAGAGATGACCATGATTACCCCACTGCTGATTATCTTATTGGTAGGGTTGGTTGAGATTGGTTGGTTTGCACGTAACTATTTAACCCTCCTCGAAGTAACACGGGTGGGGGCGCGACGGGGCGCTGTTTTGAGTGGTGATAACAGCCCATTTGTCTGGAATGAGTGGGCAAGTTTGCCCGAGGACATCAGCCTAGACCCCTATATGGATGATTATCCGCTGGCACCCGATTTTGCCGTTATTAATGGTGTCACACGCGAAGAAATCGAAAGACGGCGTGAATATGTGCGCGATTGTCGTTGGTTTGGCTCGCCAAATCCACCTGCAGAATTTCAGATTGGGTTTTACAATTTGGTGTTATGCCAAATGAAAAATTCACTCGACCCGCTTGTGATTCGTAAGGATGATGCGTTGCCTCTTGAAAGCCGTACCGATGATATTATTATCTCGGTATTTGCCATTCAGATGGTACACAACAACATCCCCACCGTTGATGGTAATGAGTTGAGGCTTGGCAATACGCTCGTCCCAAATGAATTTCAGGATGGCTATATGCCTGTTGTGGTGGGGCGCTATCCGACCAAAGCCAACGAGTGTAATATGTGGCTCGATGCAACCAACACGCCTGTCCTATATACTGCTGAGCGTGACCCTTTCGATTTTTATGGTCAAAGACGCAACCAGAACGATTCTTCGACTAATCTCGGCTTTTTGGCTAATAGCAGTCTTTTGCCAAACCCCGCGCAATTTAACTATTACAACTCATTTTGGGTTGATCCATTCAACACTCCAGCGCAGTTTGGTGGGGTGGATGTGGTTGAGGTCTATCGTGATGATGGTGGCACATCTGTCCCTGTGGGACAATATCCACTAGAACTCGCAGTGATGCGTGATGGTGTGTGGGTGTCTCCGGGTGATTTACCTGCCTTTGACCCTTATAACTATCGTGAAATGGTACGTGGTTTTGCCTATACAGGTTATCACCGTGTTGGTAAAGATGTCACAACCACACAAGATGTTAATGGCACACCTACAGAGATGGTCTTTCGCTGTTATGGCTCTGAATTTTCTGTCTATGAGGTGCAACGGCTACTTTCTAACAATAACTTTTTATTATCGCCTGCAGAAATTACTGAAGCCAGACAATCTATGCCCAATTTTGGACGTATTTGTGACGTAAACGGGAACAATTGTGTGGACGAAGACCTCCGTAGCTATTTGCCCAATCAGGGTGTTGTTTTGGTTGAAGTATTTTGGCAACATCGTTTATTGTTAGATATTCCTGTCTTTTCACCGGTATATAATGCGTTGGGTAGTGACCGCACCACCATTCAAGTATGGTCGGCGTTCCCTGCACCAACCGTTTCCCCAAATTTGAAATTTAATTTGGATGTCGGTGATTTTGGAGTAGTAACACCTTAGTAGTAAGCATCCCCATGCCTAAAGGCAGGGGCTTTCAATAGCCTCAATGCTTACCAGTCTCAGCCAGCAATGGCTATGTTATGGGTGAATATATAGGCACTTCGGGGTGCTTCACCAGCCCCGAACTCTGCGGTGAACGATTAAACAGGACGAAATGGGAGTCAGTCAGTGTCGTTCACATACAAAACCACCCGATAACCTTGACGAGGTGACCATAACCCGCGCAAGCGGAGTAGGTCAGAGGACACCTGCTTTACAGCAAAGTCCTCTCCCTTCGGGGATAGTTAGCCTGTTATACATATATGATAAGGAGAGAGGGCGCTCCTCCCCATGCCTAAAGCCAGGCGTATCCGCGCCTGATATTTCGATGAGTAAAAAGGAAAAAGTGCCATGAGACGACTCATGAATCGTGTATTTAGAAGGCAACATAAAGGGCAATCTATTGTTATCCTCGCACTAGGTATGATTGCCCTGTTGGGATTTGTGGGCATCACCACCGATATTTCGTTGCTATTTGTGCGGTATGCCACCCTACGCCGTGCGGTAGATGCCGCCGCTATTGCCGCCGCGGGGCAAATGCGCCAAGACCGTTCTATTGCAACGGTCAGCCTCACGGCACGCAGTTATATTGAATTTCACGGATTAAACCCGCGTGATGTGTGGGTTGAGGCATGTCAAAATCAGCCACGCGCAGATAATGACCTATTGACACCCGGCTTGCAAAATGCGCCCGCCGCGGTCATCAATAGTTATGAGGCGTATAATGTCGCCTATGTTGATTTATTTGCGGCTATTCAGGGCGGTACGCTTGGGCTAAGTGGGCTACGCGATACGTATGTCACCAATGCCAATACCTATATTGCCATTATGGAATCTTCCGCCATTGGTATTCCCCCAGCCGCCATACCCCTTCAGACAAATGCCCAAAATCTTTTGGCGGCGTATGCGGGGTATCCAACCGACCCCGATATCTCAGTTAATCTCACTGTGACAAATCAAGCGGTGCTAGATTATATCGACGCACTCAGCGAAGTTGTGCCACCCGATTGGACAGATGACCCAGAAATCTGTACGGCAGAGCAACGCAAACTGGTGCGGGTGACGGCACAAATCTATTCGCCAACCGTCTTTTTACGATTATTTGGCTGGCAAGATATTTTGCTAGAAGCCAGTGCTGTCTCTGAAACGGCGGTGTTGGATGTGGTTATCGTCATGGATGTATCAGAGTCTATGCTCTTCGATACCACCATTCAAGATTGGGAAGCCGTTCACATGGCGGTAGCCTATCTGCCACCACGCATTGAGCCTCATGTTGGGTTTACAACCAATGGCTTTCCATCGCGCTTTTTGGCTGATGTTGATAATAATGTGAATAACAATACGGTCTTAACCCAACTGATAGATGATGGGGTTAATCCTCCGCGTAATGTTAACCAAGAGCCAATTCCTATTTGGACAAATGGGGTTACAGGTGCAGAAACTCGCGCCCCAAATAATCCATTTGCACAACCCGCCTTTGTATTGGCTAATCCCCAATTTGCCTACGAGCCACCACCACTTCGCGTAGATGGTAATGCGATTGTCAATGGCTATGCCGATACTTATGAGACATGGGTAGATGGTTGGTTTTGGGGATATTTCCATCTGGGTGTGCCACAATCTGAGGTGAACAAGCGTCTGTATTATTTAGATGTTGGGCAACCGATTGGTGGCTCTGCTTCTCCGTTGGATATGAATCTGTTAGGTGGTCCGGGTAGCCCATTAGGGACTGCCGCACCAACCACCGCCAATACCGATTTTGACCAAATTCGTAACCAATTTTATCAGGTACGGTCATTTATACCCGATGGTGTTACGACTCCAGCATCTCAATCGCACCCAAGAGAAGCCTGTCGGGTGCGCTTTTATCCATTCTCTATGAACTTGCCGATGCCAGCAGAATTAGCAGAGATGTATGTGGATGAATTTGGGTTGACCAATGCCGATTGGACGGGCATCCAAAACTTTAATACACCCGCCATTACAGATGATGCCAAGTGGAGCGGGTTTGTCCCGACATACGATTTTTACGGGTGTTGCAACGACCCTAGTACGGCTTTTGTTGACCGTAACGGGGATTTCTTTGCAGATGCCGCCCTGACCATCCCATTCCCGCCATCCCCCTATAACTGGGTGAATGACGGGTTATTCAACGATTTGGTCTGTCAACCCATGAAACAAGCCCGTGACGCGACCCGTCTCTTTTTGGAGCGTGTAGACTTTTTACGGGGCGACCGTGTTGGTTTTGTCACATTCGATAAAGCCGCCTATATTATAGACCCCGATGGACAATTGGGACCCACCAGCCCAGGGGCGATTAATCGTAGCCACATGATTGAAGAATTGCCAGAAGCCACACGGGTACTCAATAACTATATCGGTGTGCGTGCCGAAGAAAATTACTATGTGTGGAATGAAAGCGGTGGTGGCTGGACGAGTTATGCCGCAGGGTTTAACCAGCAAAATGACCTGATACCAGTCAATTACGATTGTAACCTGACCGAGTGCCCGCCACCTCCGATGGAAACATATAATGCCACCCCAATTTCGCAAGACGATATTAATCCTGCCTATCTCAATTACCCTGTTCGGGGCAATTGCAGTATCCAAAATGCAGAATTGCAACATCCATTTAGCCGATTTGCCACCCGTAATGTGGCAGATACTAACTTAAACGATGGCGCTTCACTCTTGCGGATTATGAACCCACAAGTCTATGGAACAGGCTCACTGCCTCTATGGGTATCGTTTAATAATGGTCGTCCTGCCTCACAACGCCTCACGGTGAATAACAGCTATGAAAAACAAGGTACATGCCGTGGGACAAACATCGGTGCGGCGCTCCGTGTGGGTAATGATGCCCTCACAGACCCGCGCACAACCCGCCGTGCCGGTACGGTGTGGATTATGATTTTGCTCAGTGATGGAGCGGCGGGTGCGTCTGACCCTGCTCGCGCACAAGGGTCAAAAATTGACCAAGCCGCTCCTTATCAACAAGTGAGCCGTTTCGATTGGCGACGAGTGACCACGCCATCGGCTCCCCCTATCACCCCCAACCTACGTAATGAATATGGACGTGGTATTGCCGCTAATGGGGCGCAAGTTGACCGTGGTGGTTATGGGTGGTTGGGTCTGTGTCCGTTTGGGACACCCAATAACCCCGGCGAATTGGTATCGAGCGATAATGCCTTCCCATTTTGCTCCGATGAAGATGTATTTTCACGCCATTTTTGCCTCACATTGCCCGGTGATTCGGTCGGATACCCCAATTTTGGATCCGGTTTTGCGCCAGGCTCAAAGGATAGAGATTATCGGGACAGACTGATTGCCGTTGCTCAGATCCCAGCCGAAACATTTGACCCACCAGCAGGCATTATCCCCGCAGATTGGGATCCATTTGATGGGGCGGTTCAAACTGAGGGTCAATATATCCTCGACCAAAATACTCGTTTGGGTAACCTTTTCGATGTAGATTTGGGCAACCAAGATGCTCCAGGCAACCCATGTGATGTGCTTTATGACGTGGATGATTATGCCCGCGACTGGGCAGACTATGTATCTGGTGTAGACGAAGACCAAAGCGGTGATGCGGTTTTGCCGACTATCTTCGCCATTGGTTTCCGTTTGCAATTTGAAGATTCGGTGCATGGTAACGATAATCGCACTTGCGCCCAACGACATGGTGGACCTGGCAACCCTGCCTATGACAGATGTATGTGCAATCTCAATATTGAGCAATGTTTGGGTGAAGAACTGCTTCGCTATGTTGCCGATGCGGGTGATAACTTCATTATTGACAATGACCTACAACAAGATTGGCGCGACCATGAGGGCGAAACCACCAATATCCTCCTCGATAAATCGGTTGATGAGTGGGGACCAAAAGACCCCTGCGAAAATCCGAATATTAGCTGGGCAGACCCTGGTGTTTCCATTTTAGATTTTGCCCCGCGTGCGGGTGGCGAGAGTTGTGGCAATTATTACAATGCGCCGAGTGTGACAGAGCTACAACAAGTGTTTGATGATATTGCCTCACGTATGTTTACCCGTTTGGCAGGATGAGTATGATTAAGGATAACGACCATGTATAAAGCACCGCTAAGTTCTGATAATCAATTGAGAAGGCGAGGGCAAGCTCTCGCAGAATTTGCCCTAACGCTCCCGCTATTACTATTGCTCATCTTTGGCGTGGTAGAATTTGGACGGATTTTTCAGGCATGGGTGACAATTGAAAACTCTGCCCGTGAATCTATCCGTTATACCACCACAGGTACTTATGATAAAGAACGCTATAACGTAGATGCGATGCTCCCTTGCACAGGTGATGCCGATGAGCGTGGCATCCGTGAGCAGGTATCATTTGGCGGGGCTGGTCCTGTTGAAATTTGGTATAAGTCGCTAGATATAGTGACAGGTGCTTATGAAATCACAGGTGATAGCATTTTTGCCACTTGGTACGAAGGCATTTTGTGTGACATTGGCACCCCAGAGCATCTTGAATGGCGTGAAGATATTTTGCGCCTTGCCTCTATCTATGATACCGCCAGACGTGGCGCGGCAGGCTTGTCGTTGGAACGGTCACAACAAAACCGCACCACCCAAGCCCTATTTAACATGATGACGGCACTTTGGAGCGAGCCAATGCCTCGGTCTAACCAACGTGGCTACTTTAATGTGATGGTTTGTAGCTCACGTACCTTCTTAGACCGTGAATCGTATGGCTTCTTTGAGAATATCAATACCCGCTTTGTGACGGTACCTGATGAAGAAAGCGTGCCAACAGGATTTTTGGGGAGTTATTCGCCCCCCTATTGCTTGTTAAACGAATATTCAGATGACCATAAGGCGCGTGAGACTTTTAATGGGGGTGGCGTTATTACTATCAATAACAGCCAAACAGATCCCAATCATAATTTGGCTAGACGTTGGATGGACCCCGGTGGACCAGGCGACCTTGTGACCATATTTATCACCTTTAACCACCCTCTGATTACTCCATTGGGCTTGGCAGAGTATATCACCATGACGGCTCATCGCTCTGGTGTCAATGAAGCGTTCCGCGCATCTAAGGCGTTGGTTGCTCCTTCTAGCAATCCACCGACCCAGATTGCCGATTTGAATACGCCTATCCCAACGCCTATTCCAGACCCAACCGATACACCTATCCCAAGTGATACACCGACCTTTACCCCAACGGTGACCCCAACCGAAACCCCAGAGCCGTTTACATGCGATAAAATTCGTGTGGGGGCGATTAGCTTCTATAACAATACCCGTCGTGTGTATGTCCAAATTATCAACGACAACCCACAAGATACTTCTTTGCAACAGGTGAAGCTCAGGTGGCCCACCCCTGCGGGGTATCCCAATATGTATTTATTCGCCATGATATTGGGCAGAACCACAGCCGATAGCAGCGATGGTGGTGGTACATTGTGGGAAGGTAATAAACAGGGTGGTGAAATTGACTCTGCGGGCTTTATTGGCACTGAATTGGCAGACTGGACGAATGCCGATAAATCCATCCCCGGATTTGGCAAAGCCACAACCACCTTTGAGGCGATGTTCTTGGTTGGTCCTGCGTCATTAAGCCAAGTATTTACACCTGCGGACTTTGCTGGGACAGAATTTTATATCTATAACCCAGTAAACCCTGCATTGCCGTGTATTGCACGGGTACAAGACCTTCTGGATGAAGTAACGCCACCACCACCACCAGGTCCGACCTCTACGCCCAGCATTACCTTTACGCCCGATTGTGCCTCTAGCCGTCTGCGCGTGGAATTTGTGGATTTCTGGACGCTCGGTGTGATTCAATTGCGCGTGACTAGTGAGCGTAATGTGAGTTCACTTTTACTCGGATTTAACATCCAATGGTATACACACCCAACGCTCACACGAGTGAGTGGACCCAACATCTTCAGTTTGGCGCGGGTCAAAGTGGGTGGTAGCAACCCGAATGCGGGTGATGCCATTACTGCTTGGACTGGACCAGATTTTTCTCCAAGCACACGACATACTGAAGGGTCTGGATTGACACAGGGCATTGTTTTTGGACCTAACAGCGTGACCAATCTGTGGTTAGATTTCGATGGCTATGGCAACCGTCTTGATGATGCCGTTCAATTTGCCTCATGGATGTTGCACGGCTCACAGTTTGACATTGACTGCAATACCACAGGTGGTAATGGCGGTCAGGGTGGCGGTGGTTTGCAGGGTGTGATTGACCTGTCTGTGCCAACCCCACCACCATCTACCAATACACCTCGTCCGACCAATACACCAGGTCCAACGAATACGCCAAGCCCAACACGTCCAACGAATACGCCGTCACGGACACCAACACCTGGTCCGACCAGGACATCTACATTGACACCTACGGCGACCATGTTCACCATTCCGACCATCACCCCAATCCCAACGCAAGATGGTGGTACTGGCTCTGGTTGATGCCCCAATGCACGGCAAAAGAGACCTCAGCAATGGCTGGGGTCTTTTTTTTATCCCCCAATTTCCCTATAATCGAATCGTTTAATTACGCATAAGGGCAAAACATCCTATCATCATGCCCTTATTATTTAGGAGGTTTGGATGCGAATTCGTGTTGAAGGTGGAATAGCACTCAATGGGGTGTATCACCCATCGGGTAATGCCAATACTGCCGCTTATCTGATTGCCGCGGCGCTCCTCACCGATTCGACTGTCACCTTGCGAAATTTTCCCAAGACATCGAGTACCGGTGTCATGCTGGATATTGGCTCACGGTTGGGCGCAGAAATTCAACGTACCGATGACCGTATTGTCACCATCAAAACACCGCAATTAAGCCGTCGCAAATTATCGTTAGAAGAGACCAGCGAAACTCGTGCCTTACTGTTTCTTGCACCGCTCTTGGTACGGCGTAGTTTTGCCCGTTTAGAAGTAGATTTTCCCCTCAATCGGATTCGTACCCATTTGGATGCTCTACGGGATTTGGGGTTTGATGTGGTCATCAGCGATGGGGCGGTGGAAGTGCGCGAAACGACATGGGATTATAAAGATATTATCCTCACCCAGACCAGTGTTACCGCCACAGGCATTATTATGATGTTGGCGGCGTGCTTTGGCAAAGAAACAGTCATCCACAATGCCGCCAGTGAACCCCATTTGCAACAATTGGCGCACTTGCTGGAATTAATGGGCGCACAGGTTCATGGGGTTGGCTCAAATATGTTGCGTATTTTTGGCAAAAATCCCCTGCATGGCGCAGATTTGACGATTGATGCCGACCATATCGAAGCCGCCAGTGTTGCCGCCATCAGCGCCCTTTGTGGGGGGCGGGTGCAGATTAGCCATATCGCCCCCAATTATTTGCGGATGGTTAGCAAAATTTATCAACGGTTGGGTATTTTGTTGGATATGGACACCACATCGGTCTTTATCCCCAAACACACCATGCTGAATGTTTCTAACCGTGAAGAGGATGTAGATTCATCCATCGAGACTGCACCGTGGCCAGGTTTTCCATCCGATTTGGTGGCAATTGCGACCATCATCGCCACACAAGCACGCGGGACATCGCTCATCCACGAGAAATTATTTAGCAATCGGCTTTTATTTGTGGATAAACTCAAGGCGATGGGCGCACAGATTGTTTTATGTGACCCACACCGTGCGATTGTCGTTGGACCAACACCCCTCTATGCGATTTATATGGATTCGCCCGATGTGCGTTCTGGGTTGGGGATGTTGGGGGCGGCGTTGATTGCCAAAGGCGAAACGGTGATAGATAACGCGCAGGTGTTGGGCAGTAACTTTGAGGGTGTCATCCAAAAATTAAAGGGATTGGGTGCAAAAATCACAGAGGAATCCCCATGACGCTTATCAAACTGAATGACGTGGTGGTAGCCTATCATATTTTGGGAGAGGGTGTGCCTGTGGTGATGCTACATGGGTGGGGTGCATCGGCAGAATTGGTGTTGCCACTCGCCAAAAAACTCGTCCCATTGGGATATTGCACCCATGTGTTAGATATGCCCGGTCATGGGAATAGCCCAGAACCGCCTTTAGCGTGGTCTGTGACAGATTATGCCCAATTGGTTGTCCAATATATTCAAGCACAAGGACTAGGGCAGGTGCATTTATTTGGTCATTCATTTGGTGGGCGGGTGGCATTGGTGTTGGGTGCAGAATATCCGCAGGTTATCCGCAAAATCGTGCTGGCAGATGCGGCAGGTATTCGCCCCAAAACGCCTTTATCCAAAAAAATCCGCCTGAATATTTATAAATTTACCCGTGATGGACTTCGGACAATCGGGTTAAGCGGGTTATCTGACCAATTGCGCCGATGGTACAACACACGATATGGCTCTGCCGATTTTTTGGCGACCAGTGGGGTCATGCGTGAGACCTTTGTGCGTGTGGTTAACCAAGATTTATCTGAATATGCCAAACGGATTAGCGCCCCGACCTTATTGATATGGGGCGAGAACGACCAAGACACCCCATTGTGGCAAGCCAAACAGCTAGAACGGCTCATTCCTGATGCGGGTTTGGTTGTATACCCTCATGCGGGGCATTATAGCTATTTAGAACAACCAGACCAAACCGCACAAGCCATGCACGCGCTATTTCAAGCCGACTAATTTTTCTTGCGTGGAATATTTGGCGGACGCACATCACTATTGGGCGGTTTTGTGGCATTACGGGGCGGGGTGGGAAAGGTCGTGCCACCGTTACCCTGTTGCATTTCGTGATACACCGCCAGATATTCGGCAATTTCTTGTTTTCTGCGTTGTTCGGCTGTATCACGTTCTATATTTCGTTTACGCTCTTGTCTTTGGGTGATTTCGGCTTGTATCGCCTGTGGATTTGGCACAGCACGGAGTAATTTTTCATCACCCCTATCCCCACCGATGAGCGAAATTTCCACATTTCCATAATTGAAAATATTTTGCAAAATCCCACCTTTTTCTGATGTGACGTTATCAATGCTTTCCATCAGAATTTGGTCATCTTTGTTTTGTAGCCAAAGCGGGCGCTTGCGGATGAGTGTGATGCGAGTGTCGCCAATGATGAATAGGTCATTGCGCCAATCCCAATCTACCCACCAGAACCAAAATAACGCGCCAAAAAATAATACGATGCCAATTAATCCGCTTAGCGCACCCAAACCCCATGTCGCACCAAAGACCAATACAATCAGTGCGCCGAGTATCAATAGGGCGGGGCGTAAGGCTTTGCGCCACCACATGATAATATGCTTACGATAAACCGTATCGCCATCATCATTGACAAATTTAGACCGCAGAGGCGCGAATACCCTCTGTGATGGGGTAGATGATCGCTTATTTCTCTCATCTGAATTTATATCTTCACCCGCCAGCACCCGCTCAATATCGGTGCGGATTTGGTCGCGTTGGCTGGCGGTTTCGGTTTCAGTGGGTTTGCCCCGATTTTCAAAAATGACTTCTTGCACTTCATCAACATTAGGGATGGTATGCAAGGTGATATTGCCTGCATCGCCCGCCGTCCGTAATTCGATTGTGCCATATCGAAATAGACGCGCCATTGGGTCACGCGGGTTGATTTCGATATTGACCTGATGAATCCGTGCCAGCGAAATTTCGCTTTTATTGTTGCTGAGTGCCAGCAGATTGCGTTCAATTTGGATGACGCGATGATTGGTGATGAGGAGCATGTCATTGCGCCATTCGACAAAGTGATAAAACATCAGCACGGCGGGGATAAATATCCCCAAAAAGCCACAGGCGATGATTTGAACGAATACAATCGGCACAAAGGCATAGACCATCAACCCAATCCCAAATAACAGGGCAGGCAACCAGCCTTTTTGCACAAATGCCCACCAATGATGGCGTGTTTTGAGCAGGACAATCTCATCGGGGAGTTGCCCATCAAATTCGGTGGCGTTTTTTTGTATTTGTGGACGGGGTAGTGTCGCCTGTGGTTGATTTTGGCGCTGATAATCATCCAATTTGGGTGGTTTTTGCGTTTTTGGTGGTTGCACCGCTATCGGTGATGGTGCTTGGGGTGGTTTTTGTGGTTGTGGTTTGGCTTCTACGGGGACGGGGATATATTGCTTAATTTGTGGGTAATTCGCCACCACATCCCATAATTGGTTGCGCGAAATGTGCAATATATCCGATGTAGCGCGAATGACGAGTGTCGCTGTTTCTCGTCCTTTTTCATATAAAGATTTTTCGTTGATGAATTGATTGGCACTGAGCGAGGCAAGGCGCACATCATTGCCATACTCATCTTTGCGGATGAGGTCTGCACGTCCGTTGATGAGCAAATACATCCCCTTACTGGTCTCACCTTGATGAAAGACCGTTTCACCTGCTTCGTAGCGCAATACTTGCACCGCCGATAGTGTCTGTTGGAGCAAGTCGTTGGGCAAGGGGGCAAATAAAGGTAATTGCCTCACATGCGTTTCGATGAAACGGTCATTCATGCGCTATAGCCCTCCGTCACTGAGCATAAGAGCGGCGGAATTGAGCAGGTGCATCAGATGGGGGTGGGTGGCTTCAAAATGATTAATCGCCACAGCAAGGCGCTCTCCTAAGCCCTGAATATTGGTGGCTCTGAGTGGGTCTGGCTGGGTGAGCAGGATTTCGATATTGCTATTGAGCGTATTGAGAATCGCACGCCCTTCATCATCATTTGGGATTGTCTTTTGCAGATGTTCTTGTAATTTTGCCAATGAATGGCGGACGTTTGTTTCTCCCATTATGACTCTCCTTATAGGGTGAATTGTTGCTTTTGTACTGGTACATGCACTTGCATATTAAAATGGTCACTGAGCGATTTTTGCAAGGCGCTGGCGGCTTTTTCTTCACCATGCACCAAAAACACTTTTTCTGGTTTTTGGCGCATCCCGCCCACCCAATCCATCAATTCGTCATGGTCGGCATGACCACTAAAGCCGTTGAGTACCTCCACTTGTGCGCGGACGGTATGTTCTTCGCCAAAAATCCGTACTATGCGGTTTTTCTCTACCAATTTTCGCCCTAATGTATTGGGTGCTTGCCAACCTGTGATGAGGATGGTGTTATTGGGGTCGTCTATCCGATTGGCGATATGATGCACTACGCGCCCAAATTCTGCCATGCCACTGGCACTAATGATAATACATGGCTCACGCTTAAAATTGAGTCGTTTGCTCTCTTCTAGCTCACGGACATACGTCACCATATCAAACCCGAATGCGTCTTTGGTATTGATTTCATTCATGAATTTGAGAATTTCATCATCATAACATTCTGGATGTAACTGAAAAACCGATGTGGCGTTCACTGCCAATGGGCTATCTACATAAATCGGGATTTTTGGAATATCACCTTTGACCAGCAATTTGTGGAGTGTATGCACGATTTGTTGAGTACGCCCCACTGCAAACGCGGGCATAATCACCGAGCCGTTGCGCTTAAAAGTGTCGGTGATAATTTTTTCTAGTTTATGCTCCGAATCTTCGTATGCCTCATGCAATCTATCGCCATAGGTGCTTTCCATGATGAGATATTGCCCACCATCAAGAATTTCTGGGTCACGGATAATGGGAATACCCACCCGTCCGACATCACCACTAAAAATGAGCCGATAATCGCGGTTGGCATCGCGGTCTACAATATCCAACACAATGCTGGCGCTACCGAGTATATGCCCTGCGTCATGAAAAGTTAATCCCACACCATTGGCAATTGTTGCCCTGCGCCCATAACCGCGTGTGGTGAAATATTTAATACTATTGAGCGCATCCTGATAGGTATAAATGGGTTCTACGGCAGATTCTCCACGCCGCAAGCGCTTTTTGCTGACAAAATCGGCATCTTTTTCTTGGATAAACCCACTGTCGGGGAGCATGGTGGCGCACAAATCCCGCGTAGCGGGGGTGCAGATAATATCGCCATTAAACCCTTGTTTAATCAGGTTGGGGATATTGCCAGAGTGGTCAATATGAGCATGAGACAGGATAAGGATGTCTATGGTCTTGGGGTCAAACGGAAAGTTGAGATTCTCGTTGTAGGTATCTCCCCGACCACCCTGAAACATGCCACAATCCAATAAAATACGTGTGCCATTGACTTCAACAAGGTGTTTTGACCCTGTAACAGTACGTGCCGCGCCATAAAAAGAAAGTTTCATGTGCTTACCCTTTCGTTAGCGGGTGTCTGACCCATCATCAAAAATTCCTGTGGGATGACAACCGATGTTGCGCTGACGAGCTTGGCGTTCTAAATCCAGAAATGCGTTATAAAATTCATCATCTGGGGCATAAAGGACGGCTTCCGCATAGCCGTTGCGGACGAGTTCTTCATTCACAAAAGTGTTCCCCACATAAATATAGCGTAATAAACGCTCATATCGGTCGGTGTCGCTGGTATCTTTGACCAATGTCACTGTCTGACCATTCACAAGATTGCGGTTGGCATCAACAGCCTCCTGATAGCAATTTTCGCCCCGTTCTGGTGTATTGACCCCCACATAGCGCACACGATATTCTGTGCCGTTGATGCTGACATCTATCGTATCGCCATCTATCACCCGTAGCACCCGTGCCGATTCTCCCGCAATATTTCCCCCTTCACCCTCTTCTAACATGGTAGCCAATTCATCACATGCGGTTAATACCAACATGAGGGGAAGAAGGAGTAATAGTATTTTTAGACGCATTGACCTAAATCCTTTGGTGGTCAGAATAATAAATTTATCTTTATTTTACCCCAAAACATAGCAAATAAGTTAACGATTGGTTTATGATAAAGTCGAGACTTTTATTCACATTGGAGTAAACCATGAAGCGCGTGTTTTTTTTAATAATCATACTCTGTTTGGTTGGAATCAATAGCGTCTTTTCCCAAGAAAATGCGAATATTGAATACACAAATTGTTTTTTCCCTGTTCCGAGTAACGAGGTACTTGGCGAGACAATTGACTGTGGTGTGTTTATTGTGCCACAAGACCGTAATGAACCCGATGGCTTGCAGATAGAGATTGCCTTTGCGGTGTTGTATAGCACCAGTTCAGACCGCTATCCAGACCCCATTATTTATCTGGAAGGTGGACCGGGTGGGAGTGCCTTATCTGGAATTGATTCGTGGGTGAATTTTGCCATGCGCGAAACCCGTGACCTTATCCTCTTTGACCAACGCGGGGCGGGGTATTCGTCTCCACGCCTATATTGTGCAGATATTGATGAATCAGACCTCATGGCGTGCCGTGAACAGTTAGAATCTGAAGGGGTGGATATTGCCGACTATAACACCATCAATAACGCCCAAGATACCTACGAATTGCTAATGGCATTGGGCTATAGCGAGTGGAATTTGCTCGGTATTTCGTATGGGACACGTTTGGCGCTCAATATCATGCGCGACTTTCCAGACGGAATTCGCAGTGTCATCATAGATTCGGTGTACCCTCCTGTAGTAGATGCCTATGAAGAAGAATTAGTCAATGCGTATCGGCCATTCCGTCAATTATTTGATGATTGTGTGGCAGATGTGGCGTGCGATGACGCATTTCCAGACCTCGAAAGCCGATTCTATGACCTTGTAGATTCTCTGCAAGAATCGCCTATCGTTTTGGCGGATGATACTGAATTAGACGGCGCAGGACTTTTGAATACTATGTTTGAGTGGTTTTACGATACCGCTATCATTCCCTATTTGCCGTTGATGATAGATGAACTAGCCAATGGCGGACAATCGGTATTAGAGGCGCTTCAAGATGGTTCATTGCCCCTATATGATGGTGCAGAATCTGGTGACCCCATCTCAACCGTTGTCGGTGAATTTATCTATTTATCGAATGATACCGATGACGATACCTACTACGCCATTGAAGCGGCTTTAGGTGAGTGGGATTTGAGCCGTGAGGGGTTACTGAATATATTCTATGAGTATTTCGATGAAGCCGATGCCGAATATTTAGAAGAACTCCTAGCCGATGTCGCGGACGACCAGATGGAACGCATCCTTGTCCAATTGGGTTCTGAGGATGAAGGCAATATGGATGAAGGCGAGGATGTCAGCGATACACAAGGCATGTTTGATGCGGTTGAGTGTTACGAAGAAGTGCCATTTAATTCGGTAGATGACCAAGCCGAACTCAACGACTCTATGGACATGCCATCTCAATATTACCTAATGGTGACGTTGAAAAGCCAAATCGAGACTTGCGCGATATGGCAATCTGAAACTGCGCCTCAAAGCGAGACAGAAGCCATCTTTAGTGATATTCCCACATTGGTACTTGCAGGCAATTATGACCCTGTGACCCCGCCTGTATGGGGACAGATTGCCGCCGAAACCTTGAGCAATAGCACCTATGCAGAATTTCCGGGTGTGGGGCATAGTGCTGTAGATGGTGGCGATTGCCCACTGGGTATTGCCTTGTCGTTCATAGACGACCCGTATGCGTCTTTAGATTTGTCGTGTATAGATACCATGCAGGTGCAATTTGTTACCGAAATACCCGATTTGAGCGGTGAATAAGCCCGTGTTATGATTATAAGGGCATGGGATATTATGTCTCATGCCCTTTATCACACCACAATAAATTTTTGAGGATTACTGAATCATGAAAAGAACCCTTTTTACAGAAGAGCATATCATGTTCCGCGAGACGGTGCGCCGTTTTATCGAAAAAGAGATTAAACCCTATCATGAAACATGGGAGCATGACGGAATTGTCCCACGAGAATTATTTCGCAAGGCGGGTGCGTCTGGATTGCTGTGCATGAATGTACCAGAGGAATATGGCGGGGGAGGGGTGGATGATTTTCGTTATAATATCATTCTCGCAGAAGAACTCACCCGCGCCAATTGTACGGGTCCCGGATTTAGCCTACAAACCGATGTCGCTGTGCCATATATTCTCCATTTTGGGAATGAGGAGCAAAAACGTCGTTGGTTGCCAAAGTTATGTTCCGGTGAGCATATTATCGCCATCGCCATGACCGAGCCATCGGGCGGGACAGACCTCGCCAGCATGAAAACCCGCGCCATTCGCACAGGCGACCATTATGTGATGAATGGCTCAAAAACCTTTATCACCAATGGCATCAATGCCGATTTGGTGATTGTGGCGTGCAAAACGAATCCAGAGGAAGCCCACACGGGTATGAGCCTAATCGTTGTTGAGCGCGATATGAAGGGATTTATGCGCGGACGCAATCTCGAAAAAGTCGGGTGGCACGCCCAAGATACGGCAGAATTATTTTTTGAGGATGTGCATGTGCCTGTGGAAAATCGGCTAGGCGATGAGGGCATGGGTTTCTTTTATCTGGTGAATCAATTGCCCCAAGAACGTCTGATTATCGCTGTGGGGGCGATTGCAGGGGCAGAAGCGGCACTCGACTGGACGATAGACTACTGCCAGTCACGGCAGGCATTTGGCAGACCGATTGGCTCATTCCAAAATTCACGATTTGTCTTGGCAGAGATGAAAACCGAAATCCAAATTGGGCGGGTATTCATTGACCACTGCGTCGAATTGCATACACGCGGGGAACTCAATGCAGATACAGCGGCAATGGCAAAATGGTGGACAACTGCCTTGCAACACCGTGTGGTTGACCAATGCCTGCAATTGCATGGGGGCTATGGCTATATGCTAGAGTATCCTATTGCCAAAGCGTATATAGATATGCGCTGGGCTCCCATTGGTGGCGGTACAAACGAGATTATGAAAGAACTCATCGGTAAAGGGATGGGTTTTTAAGATATTTATGGCGTAGTGAGTGCCTCCAATGTGCCTTTGGCATCAATTGCTTCTGCCACAGGTGAGGCTTCTAATGCCAAATACTGATTTAGGCTCGCCAACGCCTCTACATAGTTGCGCTCATCGCCATAAATCCGCGCTTGGAGCAAATAGGCTTCTGCCAAATTGGGATTGAGCGCAATGGCGACTTGCACATCATTTTGCACGTTATTCATTTGATTGAGCATGTAGTATGTGCGGGCGCGTTCATAATGGAGTTGTGCTATATTCGGATTTTCTTCTACCGCCTGATTATAAAATTGCAATGCTAACCGATAATTTTCATTCTCATAGGCGCGTCGTGCCGAACCAATTATGACATTGACGACCAATGCTTCTGTGGGGGTGGGAATTGCGGTTTCGCTACTCACAACGACCCGTGTGGGCAGGGTCGTTAAATTTCTGGCAGGGTCAACATTACCTGGGAGCACAAATATCACCAATCCTAATGCCACAATGATAATCGCTAAGATGCCGATTGCCCATCGTCTCCAATTGATATTTTTCTTTGGTGGAATGATAAATGGGACTGTTGGCTGGGATAAACTGGTTTTTGGGGTAGGTATGGCGTTTCCGCCACTAATGGTTGCCCCGCTTTCGGTGGCGCTGATGAGTGCCTTCATGAATGCTTTGACTGATGGATAACGGTCATCGGGGTTTTTTGCCATGCCCCGCACAATCACCGCATAAATGGGCTTGGATAATTTGGCGGTATCTGTTTCTTCTGGTGGTAGTTCATGCAGATGCTTGTGCATGAGTGCATAGGTTGAATCGCCATCAAACGGCATTTTCCCCGTGAGAATTTCATAGGACATGGTCGCAAAGGCATATTGGTCAGAGGCAGGGGTGAATGTCTCGCCTTTCCATTGTTCAGGTGACATATAATTGGGCGTGCCAATCATAAATCCCGATGCCGTGAGCGAGAAATTTTGGTTAGCGAGCTTTGCCAAGCCAAAATCCACCAAATAGGGGCGATTTTTGTCATCGAACATGATATTGGATGGTTTTATATCGCGGTGCAATACCCCTTTTTGATGTGCATAATCGAGCGCATCTGCTAATGGGATGAGCAGGCGGAGCGCCTCTTTTGGTGATAACTTGCCTTTTTGGGTGAGACTATCTTCGAGTGTGCCACCTGCCAACAGGCGCATGACCACATAACTCATCTCATTTTCGACACCATAATCATGGACGGTGATGATATTGGGATGCTCTAGCGATGCCGAGATTTTTGCCTCTTGGATGAAGCGTTGGATGAACTGCTCATCTTCTAAAAAATCGCCTATTAGCACCTTGACCGCAACATCGCGCCCCAAACTGGGTTGATATGCCCGATATACCGCGCCCATACCCCCTTTGCCTAGTAAATCCTTGAGTTCATACTGCCCTAATGTCGTGCCAGTTAATTGATTCAATTTTCCCATAACATGACCACCTTTCCACATCAGTATAGCGCAGATTTGTGCAGAATGTTTGTAAATTTTTGTCACTTGTGTCACCATTGGTTTATAATAGAAACACGCTTATATAACCCATTTTGGGACCATTTTGATATGATGCTCTTCGATTTTCGTAATTCGCAAGAAATCCGTTGGTCGCCTATTGATGATGTTGTCATGGGAGGCATGTCTTATAGCCGAATGGAAACCACTGGGCGCAATTCTGCCCGCTTTTTTGGCATGGTATCCCTCGAAAATAACGGCGGGTTTGCCTCTGTCATGTCGCCTAATGTCCGATTCGATTTATCCGATGCCAGTGGTATTGCACTACACATTTATGGTGATGGAAAAAGTTATGGCTTTGTGATTCGCTGTGCCAATAACATGCGGATTCGCTATCAGACACGATTCGATACCGAGCCAAATATGTGGGAGACGGTGTATTTGCCATTTTCGCGTTTTCAGCCGATGATTTTTGGCACAATCTTGGCAGGTGCGCCTCCCATGAACCTGAGTTATGTGAGCAATTGCGGACTGATTATCACCGAAAAACAATTTGGTGACTTTACCCTAGAGATGGCGTGGATTGCCAGCTATCCGAGTTAATAAAATAGAGGATTTTTTGAATGACCACCCCACACGATTATGCGACGTTGCACGCAAAACAATTTGAAAATGAATTATTTGACCTTCTCGCTATCCCCAGCATCAGCACCTTATCTGACCACGCGAATGATGTAGAACGTGCCGCCCAATGGCTGGTGATGCACATGAATCGGATTGGGTTGCATCCAGAAATTCATCGGAAATCTGGCGCACAACCGCTTATTTATGCCGAATGGCTTGGGGCAGGGGAAAATGCGCCCACTGTTCTCATTTATTGTCATTATGATGTGCAACCTGCGAGTGTTGAGGATGGCTGGGATACAGACCCATTTATCCCCACCCTAAAAGATGGCAAAGTGTTTGCGCGGGGGGCGGTGGATAGCAAAAGTCATGTGGTCGCGCAATTGAGTGCCATAGAATCCCTACTCGCCACACATAGTTGCCCTGTGAATATCAAATTGCTATTTGAAGGCGAAGAGGAGACCAGTTCCGCGCATATCTTTGAATTTGTCCGCCAAAATCCAGAGAAACTGCGTACCGATGTGTGTATCCTCTCCGATGGCAGTATGCCAGACCAACATCAGCCCTCGCTGGTATATGGTCTGCGGGGGATTATCACGATGGAGTTGGTGGTCACATCACCCCAAAAAGATTTGCACAGTGGGCATTATGGTGGTACGGTGCATAATCCGATTCAGGCACTCGCCGAAATTTTGGCGGGATTACACACCCCAGATGGCAAAGTGACTGTCCCGCATTTTTATGACACTGTCCGCCCGATTGGGGCAGAAGAACGGGCATTGTGGTCGCCAGTGGCGGAATGGATAGAACGTGAATGGTGGGCAGTGGCAAATGCGCCAATGCAATGGGGTGAAGCCGAGTTTGCCCTACATGAACGGATTGGGGCGCGTCCCACATTAGAAATTAACGGGATTGCGGGTGGCTTTTGGGGGGAGGGATTCAAAACAGTGTTGCCGATGAAAGCATGGGCAAAAATTAGCTGTCGGCTTGTGCCAGACCAAGATGCCAACGCAATTGCACAGGCTGTCCGCGAGCATATCATGAGCCTTGTGCCACCCACCGTTAGAGCAGAGATGAGTTTTGTAGATGAGGGTGTACATGGTGTTGTGATAGATCCCACCACAGCACCAATTCAGTCGCTCATTACCGCCTATGAACGTGGATGGGGTGTGAAGCCATTGCTTAATCGGGATGGGGGTAGTGTGCCAGTGATTGCGGCATTTCAGCAGGTACTCAATGCGCCGATTGTCCTCATGCCATTTGGCTATAAGGGATGTGGGGCGCATAGCACCAACGAATACATGATTTTGGATATGTTTCATAAAGGGATTGCCACTGCCATCCATTTTCATCAGCTATTTGGGGCGTTGGGGAAATAATTTATCAATACCCAATGAGGGCGCAAATAAAAGTGCGCCCTCAAAAATAGGCTATCTTATCGCCACCACATGGGCATAATGAACGACTCTATCAGTCCCAAACGGTTGTTGGTGTCAATTCCAGACATGATGACCAGCGCCAACAAGACCAACAAGAACATCACAAACACCAGGGGCCAAAAGAAGATGAGGATGATTGACCCGATGATGCGCGTGTTTTCATCAAAAACAAAGCGGATTGGCTCAAATACCATCAGTTCAAACACATTTTGACC
>Ga0163154_10003195_pt1 | contig 23067 bp, 17 predicted proteins | sample OliLakLV19MP9P1_FD_148649 | JGI IMG/M metagenome (GOLD analysis project Ga0163154, IMG submission 148649) | Freshwater microbial mat bacterial communities from Lake Vanda, McMurdo Dry Valleys, Antarctica - Oligotrophic Lake LV.19.MP9.P1 | ecosystem: Environmental > Aquatic > Freshwater > Lake >... | reverse complement strand
GCCTCGACGGATTCGATGCGCGCAAGGCTCGGCCGCTGCATCGCCATACGCCGGCCAAGGCTGTTGCGCATGGTGCGTGCGGCATTGAGTTTGGACGGCGACCCATCCGTCGAGAAGCCCGCCCGCGCCAGCTTCGCCGACTTAAGTGACTTGAGTTGCAACTTCACGAGGTTGGGTAATTTCAGGTCCTCGAAGAACAGATCGAGGAATTCATCCCGGGTCAGCGTGAACACGAATTCGTCTTCGCCAGACCCGTCAGGACTACCTTTTGGTCCACTGCCACCACCACCGCTCGGCTTCGCGATGCTGTCGCCGACGGTGAAATCCTGGTTGCCAGGGATCACGAAATCGCGCGCCCCGGTATCGCCGTTCAGACCGAACGACGGCTCCCGCAGACTTTTGGTGGAGATCGATATCCGCTCTCCACCGTCGACTTCGTCGATCCGCCGCTTCCGCAAGACTTCGCGGGCCGCAGACCTGATCTCGGCTTTCGCCCGCCGAATGAACCGTTGGCGATTGCCAAGGCTCTTGGCCTTCGGGTTCAAACGGCGGTCGACGATTTGCATGTCTGTCCTAACCGGTCGCGGTGTTGAAGCGTGTGGCCCGCGTCAGCTTGATTTCTTGACGCGCATGTACCATTCGACAAGCCGCCGCACCTGCCGCGGCGTGTACCCACGCGAGACCATGCGGGTTACGAACTCGACGTGCTTTTTGTCGGTTTCGCCGTCCTTTTTGGCGCCAAAGCTGATGACCGGCAGCAGTTCCTCGACTTGAGAGAACATCCGGCGTTCAATCACGTCACGGATTTTCTCGTACGACGTCCAGCTCGGGTTCTTGCCGCCGTTTTTGGCCCGCGCGCGGAGTGAGAACTTCACGACCTCGTAGCGGAAGTCCTTCGGGTTCGCGATGCCGGCCGGCTTCTCGATCTTCGACAGCTCGGCGTCGAGCAATTGGCGGCTCATGAGCTGACCAGTATCGGGGTCCTTGAAATCGTGGTCCTCGATCCAGGCGTCAGCATACGACACGTAGCGGTCAAACAGGTTCTGTCCGAAGTCGTTGTAGGATTCGAGGTAGGCCTTTTGGATCTCGTTGCCGATGAACTCGGCGTATTTCGGCGCGAGGCCTTCCTTGATGAACTCGAGATAGCGTTCCTCGGTCTCTTTAGGCATCTGATCGCGACGGATGGCCTGTTCCATGACGTACATCAGATGGACCGGGTCGGCGCCGACCTCTTGGGTGTCGAAGTTGAAGGTTTCCGACAGGATCTTATAGGCAAAGCGTGTCGACACACCGTCCATGCCTTCGGTGACGCCGGCAGCCTCGTGGTATTCTTGAATGCTCTTGGCGTGCGGGTCGGTCTCCTTGAGGCTGTCGCCGTCGTAGACGCGCATCTTCGACATCAGCGACGAGTTCTCATGCTCTTTCATGCGCGACAGCACGGCGAATTGCGCAAGCATATCGAGCGTGCCGGGGGCGCATGGCGCGTTGACCAGTTCGCTACCCTGCAGCAGCTTCTGGTAGATCTGCTTTTCCTCCGTCACCCGCATACAGTAGGGCACGGCAACAACATAAATGCGGTCTAGAAACGCCTCGTTGTTTTTGTTGGCTTTGAAGCTCGACCATTCGCTCTCGTTGGAGTGCGCGATGATCGTGCCGTGGTAGGGCAGTGCGCCGACGTTTTCGGTGCCGACGTATGTGCCATCCTGTGTTGCCGTCAGCAACGGATGCAACATCTTGATCGGCGCCTTGAACATCTCGACGAACTCGAGGAGGCCCTGCGTCGTGCGGTTGAGCCCGCCGGAATAGGAGTAAGCGTCCGGGTCGTTCTGGCTATGGAATTCGAGCTTGCGGATATCGACCTTGCCGACGAGCGACGAGATATCCTGGTTGTTGTCGTCACCGGGCTCGGTTTTGGCGATGCCGGTCTGGCGCAGGCGGGACGGATAGAGTTTGACGACAGAGAACTTGGTAACGTCGCCACCAAATTCATCCAGCCGCTTCACCGCCCAGGGACTGAGGGTTCCCGTCAACCGCCGGATGGGAACGCCGTAGTTTTCAAACAGCGTTGACCCCATGGTGGCCGGATCGAAAAGGCCGAGTGGGCTTTCGAGCACGGGCGAGACATCGTCACCGGCTTTAAGTACATAGATCGGCGACAGCTCCATCAGTTCCTTGAGCCGCTCGGCCAAGGATGATTTGCCGCCACCGACGGGCCCGAGCAGGTACAGGATCTGTTTGCGCTCCTCGAGACCCTGCGCCGCCGACCGGAAGTAGCCGACAATGCGCTCGATAGTCTCCTCGAGGCCATAGAAGTCTTTGAAGGTCGGGTAGACCTTCAGCGTCCGGTTCATGAAAATGCGCCCGAGCCGCTGATCGCGCGCTGTATCGAGCAACGTCGGCTCTCCGATCGCGTGCAACATGCGTTCGGCGGCACTTGCGTAGTGCATTGGGTCATTACGGCAACCCTCAAGGTACTGCTTGAGGGTCAGCTCCGTGTGCTTGTGACGGTTGTAGGTCTGCGTGAAGAGGTCAAAAACGTGATCATTTGACATGTATCTTGGCCCAACCTTGGCTGCGCGAACTTCGTATATAAGCTACGCCATTTCAGCCTGCGATACTTCTTAAACGGACGTAACCCATCTTCGAGCCTCGTACGATCGGGAAGACAGCGGCGAATGGACTTTGCCGCGTTGCTCCGCGACCGATAAGAACGTAGTAAAGTCTTCAATTTACATCCGTTTTTCCGGTTCAGCTGGAGCGGGGAGCCAATGGCGGTCAGCTCCACGTGAGGAGATCTTGTTCGCGTGTCGCGGCGTGAACGCTTCGGTCCTAGGCTGAGGTCCCGATGCAATCGTAAAATCAGAACACAAACAAAGATTTGAACTGAGTCTGCCTAGTCCGGGCAGCCGTCGACCCAGCCTGGCAAAGGACCTGGGTCTCCAGATCGGAACAGTCGAACGTTGTCCGAACTTGCGAATCTCCCGTTGGAATACAACGGTCGGCGGCCTTGCGTTTTAGTATTGATACTATTGCCGTTTTTTCAGGTCGGCCGACCGTGCAGGCGGTCGCACATCGCCAAATAGCAGCCTAGCAAGGCGCCGTTGCGACATTTGGACAGAGCGCCGCTGCTCGGTGCGGTTATTGGCCTCAGCACCGCGGTGGCGGATGCATGCCGCTTCACAGACCGTTGATCGGCACCTTGAGGAAGCGCTGGCCGCTCTTATCGGGCTCGGGCAGATGGCCAGCACGAATGTTGACCTGAAGCGACGGGATGATCAGTTTGGGCATGTCCAGTGTCTGGTCGCGGGCCTCGCGCATGGCGACGAATTCGTCTTCGGTGACGCCGTCCTTGACGTGGATGTTGTTGGCCCGCTCTTCGGCGACCGTGGTTTCCCATTTGATCGCGCGGCCGCCTGGCGCATAGTCATGACACATGAAGAGGCGCGTTTCGCCCGGTAGCGTCTCCAACAGCATCCGGATCGAGCGGAACAACACGCGGGCGTCACCACCGGGGAAATCGGCGCGCGCGGTGCCGCCATCAGGCATGAACAACGTGTCGCCAACGAACGCCGCGTCGCCAATCACGTGCGTGGTACATGCTGGCGTGTGCCCCGGCGTGTGCATGACATGGGCCGTCATGCTGCCGATGTCGTAGGTGTCGCCGTCTTTGAACAGGCGGTCGAACTGGCTGCCGTCGCGACGGAACTCAGTTCCTTCGTTGAACACTTTCCCAAAGACGTTTTGAACGGTCAGAATATGTTCGCCGATCGCGATTTTTCCGCCAAGCTTGCCCTGGATATACGGTGCGGCTGACAGGTGGTCGGCGTGGGCGTGCGTTTCGATCAGCCATTCCACCTCGAGCCCGAGGGCGCGAACGTGGTCGATGATCTGGTCGGCTGACGTGTAGCTGATGCGACCGGCCGCGTAATCGATGTCCATGACGGGATCGATGACCGCGCACTTCAACGAGGCTGGATCCCTCACGATGTAACTGATCGTGTTCGTATCGGCATCAAAGAACGCGGAAACGTCCGGCTTCGTCGTCAGCGTCGGTCGCATTGTCATGGCTCATCCTAGAATAGCGCGGCCGTACGCGGGAAACGCGCGAGCGGGCTGCTGTGTCGTGCGGCATGTTGCCCGCGCAAGGCGCGCGGTGTTGCAAAGTTACCTATGGGCGAATGCTAGACGCCCGCCGTCGCTGCGTCTGTGACTAAGTTACGGTCGCCGACCCAGTATGGACTCGTATGGGGCACCCTATGCGGCGCGACTTTCAAGCGACGGTCGGTGCGCAACCGCTGCTCAGCTTCGCGAAAAATGAAGCTTGAGGGAATAAGCTCAAGTTTTGGGCGTTGTCCCCACAGATCGGCTGTCCGAACGGTCTACTCGAGCGCCACGTGGGGCTCTGGGTGGGGTTCCGGGGCACCAATTTGGCCGATTGGCACTAACGCAACAATACAAGGCGTAATTCAATGGCAATCGAGTTCGCACGGCCGGTTCGACCGCTCGAAAATTCAACCGCAATGTTGGCCTCAGCCAAGCGGGCCTTCACCACCCGCCGCGTGCCCCAAGCAGACATGGCGACGGTCGTCGCAGGTGACGCTCAGCCGAGAATTGGTGACCTGATCATCGCAACGGTCGAAAAAATCGGCAGCCATCCGCGGATCGAGTTGCCAAGCGGTCGAAAGGCCCAATTGGCCGTGGGTGATCGCATCGTGTTGGCCTATGGCAACCGCTACGCTCCGGACCAATTCGAAGCGATCATCGAGAAGTCGATGGGACCGTGCCACATGGTAGCGGCCGGTGGGGTTGCGGCGACCATGGTTGCCCGCCACGAGCAGATGTCGCGCCCGACGCAGATCCGCCCTCTCGGTTACGTGGCTGATGCAGCTGGCGTGCCAATCAACCTGTCGCGCTATGCTCTCCAGTTGGATCCCCGTCCGCGCGCCATCGCAACTGTACTCGTCGCTGGCACGTCGATGAATGCTGGAAAAACGTTCACAGCTGCCGCCTTGGTCCATTCCTTTGCACGAGCCGGTCACAAGGTCGCTGGCATCAAGGCTACAGGAACCGGCGCCGGTGGAGATGTGTGGCTAATGTCGGACATGGGCGCATCCTTGGCACTCGATTTCACCGATGCTGGCTTGCCCAGCACGTATCTCGTCGAGCCGGAGCGCATCGAGCGCAGCGTTCTTGGCCTCGTTGGCCATGCTGCGGATGCTGGCTGCGATGTCGCGGTGGTCGAAATTGCAGACGGTTTGCAACATGAGGAAACGGCCTCGGTGCTCCGATCAGTGAACATTCGGCACATTGCAGCCGGTGTCGTATTTGCGGCAAACGACGCTTTGGGCGCAAAGGCTGGCCTCGATACGCTTGCGGCTTGGGGCCATCCGGTCTTGGCGCTCAGCGGGCAATTGACACGTTCGCCGCTGGCAATTCGTGAGGCGGCGAAATCAACCGGGATCTGCGTGGTGACCGCGTCCGAGATTCAAGCGGGTGCCCTGTGCTCGGCAGTGTTTGCAGCTGCCAGCGCAGTTTCCCGCACGCGCCTTGATGTTGCCGCTTGATTGATCGGCCATCTGCACGGGTCGGCCTGCCGGTAAGAAGCCGACCCGCGCCTTCCCCCGCACGACGGGGCACAAGGGCGGGCACAAGGGCGGGGAACGAGGACGGGGCACAAGGGTAGTGAACATATGACGACGAATACTCGGCCGAGTTGGTATCAAAGGCTTGTCGCGACGACGGTGCGGCTGGTCCAGGGTGCCCCCAGCACGGCCAAACGTTCAAGACGTGGCGGTGGCCGGATGCGCAATGCCTGGCGGCGGAGCCGGCCGGGCCTGCTTGCCGTGTTTGGCTTGACGGCATTTGTCAACTTGTTGAAGTTGGCGATCCCGCTCTACATCTTCCAACTCCTTGATCGCGTGATTGCGAGCCGCAGCACAGACACGCTGATTTTGCTGACGGTGATCGCCGTGTTTGCCGTCCTGATGGCCTCGCTGGCTGAATTGACGCGGCGTTGGATGCTGGTCCATTGGGGCAGCTGGATCGAGCAGCATTTCGGCCGCCATTTGTTCGCCGCCAGCCTCAACCGGCGGCGCATGCGCAGCCCGACCAAAGCTATCGACGACCTCTCCGAAGTCAGCGACTTCGTATCCGGTGGCGGGCTCACGACGTGGCTTGACGCGATGTGGGCACCCGCATTCCTGTTGATGGTCTATTTGATTCATCCGATGTTGGGCCTGCTCGTTCTTGCCGGTATGTTGACGATGCTTGCTCTTGGCATCGCCAACGAAATGCTGACGCGGCCAATGCGGGCGGCGGCTCGCAAGGCGCGCATCAAAGGCGACAGTGTCGTCCAGGCGGCCGACCAAAATCTCGAGACGGTCGCCAGCCTCAACCTTGGCGACCAACTTGCAGAGCGCTGGCATCGGGCGATGGCCAACCGGCGCGGGGAGACCTTGGTGTCGCGCATGACCGGCAACACCATGGCCGAGACCATGCGTTTTGCCGAAGCCATACAGCGCGTCGCCTGCTACGGGGTCGGCGTGTGGCTCGCCATTTTCGATGGTTTGACGACCGGCGGAATCATCGCTGCTGCCGTACTCGGTCGCCTTGGTACTTCGGGCGTGCGTCGGGCGATGAGCAATTGGCGTCAACTTGTTCTTGCCCGCCGGGCGTATTCGCGCGTCGCTCGCCGCATTGGCGCCATTCGCGAGAGCGTCACGGCCATCCGCGATCTTGATGCCGAACCTGTCCTGCACGTCGATCAGGTTACGCACACCCACAATGCCTGGTCGCGGCCGCTGTTCCGCAAGCTCGATATCACGGTCGCGCCCGGCGAGATCGCGTGCATTATGGGGCCTTCGGGTTCGGGGAAGTCGACGCTCGTCAAGCTCATGTCGGGGGTGGGCTCGCCGACGATGGGGACGATCCGCTTCGGCGGTCTCGACATCACACGGTTCACGCACATCGAGCGTCAACAATTGCTCGGCTATCTCCAGCAGGACGCGGCGCTGCTTGACGGTGCGACGCTGGCTGAGAACATATCGAGCCTGCGCGAGCCCGATCCACGCGCCATCGTCGAGGCCGCCCGCCTCGCGCAGATCCACGATGTGGTCGAACATTTGCCAGATGGATACGAGACGCTCGTGTCATCTGAAAGCACGGCGTTTGCTGGCGGCGAAATTCGGCGGCTGGGACTGGCGCGCGCGCTGTACGGACGGCCAAAGCTGATCGTGCTCGATGAGCCTGAAGCCAACCTCGATGAACGCCTGATCCTCAACCTGATGCAGACGATCGAGCACTGCAGGCAGTGGGGATCGGCCATCGTCGTCACCTCGCAGATGGAGCGGCTCGCCTTAATCGCCGACACGATCGTGCTGCTGCATCCTAACGATAAGCCGCAAGTCTTCACCCGGGAAGCCTATGCCCGTTGGCGATTCGAACGCCTTGACGGCGGGGCGTCCATCAATGCCGATTTTGGCAATCGCGATGTCACGGAGGTCCTATGAGCCGTTCCCGCAACTCATCGTCATTGCGTGGCCAGCGCTTGGAGCCATTCTCGCGGGCTCAATTACTGGCAACGATTTCGTTGTTTGCCGTGTTCTTTGGCACGATGACCGCGTGGAGTTCATTTGCCCCAATTGGCAGCGCGGTGATCGCGCCGGGCGTTGTGAGCGTCGAGTCGCATCGCAAAGCGATCCAGCATTTGGAGGGCGGCATCGTGAATCGCATCCTGGTCAAAGACGGCAGCCGCGTGAAGCCGGGAGACGTTGTCGTCGAGCTGCGCGACATCGCAATCACGGCGAACGTCGACCGTTTGAAGTCGCAATATTATGAGGCCGTTGCGACCACCGCACGATTGACGGCAGAGAGAGATGGGGCTTCTGAGCTGAAGTTTTCCGACGAAATCTTGAAAGCTGCTGTCACCGACACGGCTGCGAAGAACGCGGTCGCAGCCCAGAGGAAACTTTTCCAGAGCCGGAATGAACTCAACGAGCAAAAGCTCAGCGGCATCGCCAAAAAAATAGACCGGCTCGCCGAGCAGCGGGATGGGCTGACCAAACAGCTCAAAGCGCTGGATGCGCAGATGGCGGTACGAGAGCAGGAGGAGAAAGATGCGACCGCGCTGTTCAACAAACAGCTCGCCCGCAAGTCCAGGGTGCTCGATGCCCAAAGAAGTCGTGCCGAGCTGGATGAGCGTGGTAGCGAGCTTGCCTCCGAGTTGGCCCAAGCTGAACAGCAAATGACCGAGCAAGAGCTCAAAAAAACAGAGCTCAATTCGGCCAACTTGACGGCTGTCGTCGAGGATCTGCGTGCGCGCCAAGCGCGCGCCCATGAACTGTCGCGCGAGCTTATTGCGGCTCAGGACATCCTGGCGCGGTCACAGATCCGGGCGCCGATCGAGGGCACGGTGGTTGGACTACAGGTTCACTCGCGCGATGGCGTTATTTCGCCTGGGCAAACGCTCATGGAGATTGTGCCGTTGACCGATAAACTTGTCGTCGAGGCCCGCGTCCGGCCTGAGGACATCGAGGAGGTTCGCGCGGGACTGCCGGCAACCGTCGTCCTCAACACATTGACGCGACGGTACAGTCAGCCGATCCGTGGCACCGTCGAATCGGTCACGGCCGATCGCCTCGTCGATAAGTTGACCAGCCGACCCTACTACGGCGTGCGGATTTCCCTCGAGGCTGCCTCGCTTGATCCGAGCGAAAGCAAACTTCTCGCCGGTATGTCAGCCGATACGTTCATCGTAACTGGCGAGCGCACGCCGCTTGCATACCTGACTGCGCCGCTGGTGCGGACGTTCAACCGCGGCATGCGTGAACAATGAGGCCGCGCAACCGGATTGCTCGCTCCTCGGCCACGCTACCTCGGCCACAACGCTGGCGGTCTATTTTTACAACGACGCGATCGATCATAGGGCTTTTGATCATGATGACCGCCGCATGCATCGACCCATCGCCTGTGCGCGCCGGCAAAGCTGGCCAGGGTATCGAACTCGCGCTGATCGGCACCGAAACGATCGAGGTGCACACCTATCGGCCGCGTGGCTGTAGCGGTGGCGGCTTGATGTTCATCTTTCCCGGGTATGAGCGCAATGCGCATGGCTACATGCGACGCGCCAGGAGGATTGCGCGCGAAGAATGCCTCACAATTTTTGCGCCAGAGATGGATCAGGACCGTTTCCCCCGGTCGCGGTATCAGCGGGCGGGTGTGTCGAGGGCTGGTCGTGCCTCGCTCGACGAGACGTGCATGGGCCTGTTTCTGCGCCGTCTGCTCGATTGGGCGCGCCGGTTGGAGCAGCGTCCTGATGCGCCGTATGTGCTTTTTGGTCATTCCGCTGGCGCACAGTTGCTGTCGCGCGTTGCCGCCTACTGCCCGATGCAATCGCCTGCGCGCATTATCCTCGCCAACCCGTCGTCGTATGTCGCACCGTCACTGATCGAACCGGCACCATACGGATTTGGAGGTATCCTCGACGTCCGCGAACGTGAGGAGCGCTTGCGCGCCTGTCTCGCGCAGCCGATCACCATTTATCTGGGGGATGCCGACCTAGGGGACTTCCGTCTCGACGAGACCGCCAACGCCAATCGGCAAGGCCCGACGCGATTCGCGCGCGGTCAGGCGACCTATCAGGCTGGCCGCGACATGGCCGTTGCCCGTGGTTGGGCGTTCAATTGGCGGTTGGTGGTCGCCAAGGGCATCGGCCATTCATCGAAGGGCATGCTTCGCGCCGCCGAGATGTCCGCCGCGATCGGCGCGAGCGGGGCCGGGGCGACAGACAACGGGGACCGCTGAAGCGGCTGTTGGCCACACGGGCCGAAAAATTTTGGCTTTCTGTCCACTGCGGTGAAATGACCGAAAAGATCAGCATTGAGATAATAGAATACCACGTTGAAATATATCACGTGATGCAGATTTCAGTATGCCGACAGGCGCCCGCTCGTCGGACCGTCATTGTCCAATCGGCCTTCGCGCATCGGGATGCCGCAAACCCGCATTGACATGTATCAATTACACCAGAAAAAAAGGGACTATTTCTCGGCAGGGTTGGGGTCTTCAGCCTAGTAGCCACGTTGCCGGTCTTGAGTTTTTTCAAGCAAACGTTGCACGGCGAATTCCCCCGCTGACGATAGCCTCTCCTCTGACCGCAGTTAGCGCGGGCGCGGGATTTTGGAATTTCGTCTTGATACGTAGGCGACGTGCAGGATGGTCTTGCCGACTGTCCGACCGACTGCCCGACCGACTGCCCGAGGGGTCACCGATGCAACGCACACAATCCGACACGAGTTTCGAGCCAAGCGCTCGCAGCGAACGGTACACAACGACCGACAGTCTGGCCTTGGTCGGCGTAGTGCTCGCCCTCGCCTACGGCTTGTTTTTGGCGACCCAGTCACCCGACCAGGCGATGGCGTTCCATGGCCTACTTTTGGCCGGCTCTGCCGTCGCGGCGGGAGCCGTCGTTCTCAGGACAGGTTTTGGCCGGACCACAACGGGCCGATCCGCCGTCGAATACGTCGATGGGCCGGTGAAAGTGGCGACGATCGCTGCCCTGGTTTGGGGTATTGCGGGCTTCCTGATCGGCGTCATTATCGCGTTTCAACTCGCGTTTCCAGCGTTGAACCTCGAATATCCGTGGACCAGTTTCGGCCGCCTCCGGCCACTACACACTTCGGCAGTTGTTTTTGCGTTCGGCGGCAACGTGCTGCTCGCGACGTCATTGTATGTGGTTCAACGAACCTGCCATGCGCCATTGGCTGGCCGCTGGTCGCCGTGGTTTATCGTCTGGGGCTATCAGCTGTTTATTGCGATGGCCGGCACGGGTTATTTGTTCGGCATTACCCAGAGTAAAGAATATGCCGAGCCGGAATGGTATGTCGACCTTTGGTTGACGATCGTTTGGGTCACCTATCTGGCGGTGTTTGTCGCGACGTTGGCTAAGCGCCGTGAGCCGCACATCTATGTTGCCAACTGGTTCTTCCTCGCCTTCATCGTAACCGTCGCGATGCTGCACGTGGTCAATAACGCTGCCGTTCCGGTCGGGTTGGCCAATCCCAAGAGCTACATTGTCTATGCCGGTGTCCAGGATGCCATGACACAGTGGTGGTATGGCCACAACGCGGTCGGCTTCTTCCTCACCGCAGGCTTTCTCGGGATCATGTACTATTTTATTCCCAAGCGGGTCGAGCGGCCGGTTTATTCCTATCGCCTGTCGATCGTACACTTTTGGTCGCTGATCTTTCTCTACATTTGGGCCGGTCCACACCATCTACATTACACCGCGCTGCCCGATTGGGCGCAGACGTTGGGTGTCACCTTCTCGATCATGCTGTGGATGCCGTCGTGGGGCGGTATGATCAACGGGCTGATGACGTTGTCGGGGGCCTGGGACAAGCTCAGGACGGACCCCGTGGTTCGCTTTCTTGTCGTGTCGGTTGCGTTCTATGGAATGTCCACGTTCGAAGGTCCATTGATGGCGATCAAGGCTGTCAATTCGCTGTCCCACTATACGGATTGGACGATTGGACACGTGCATTCGGGTGCGCTTGGATGGGTCGCGATGGTGTCGTTTGGCGCAATCTACTGCCTCGTGCCGTGGCTGTGGAAGCGTGAAGGTCTCTATTCCATGCGGCTTGTCGAGTGGCATTTCTGGATCTCGACAATCGGTATTTTGCTCTACATCACGGCAATGTGGGTGTCTGGCATTACCCAGGGGCTGATGTGGCGTGCCTATGACAACCTCGGCTTCCTTCAGTACTCGTTTATCGAAACAGTCGAGGCGATGAAGCCCTATTACGTGATCCGTGCCTTTGGAGGCGTGTTGTTCCTGCTCGGCTCGCTGATCATGGCGTACAATATCTTCCGCACGATCCGCGGGGATACGATTACGGATTTGGCCGATCAACCGCGCGTCGCAGCAGCCCCCGGGTTGCGCGCAGTTCCAGCTGAATAAGGGAGGCAAATGTGAACCACGGCGTCTTTGAAAAGAACTCCCTCGTTTTGCTCGTCGGCATCCTCCTGGTCGTGTCGATCGGCGGTCTCGTTCAGATCGCACCGCTATTTTGGGTCGACAGTACGATCGAGAAGGTGAAGGGCATGCGGCCCTATACGCCGCTCGAGCAGGCGGGGCGCGATATCTACGTCCGCGAGGGCTGTTATGCGTGCCACAGCCAAATGATCCGAACGCTGCGCGACGATGTTGAGCGGTACGGGCACTACTCGCTCGCCGCCGAGAGCATGTACGATCATCCGTTCCAATGGGGCTCGAAGCGGACGGGGCCGGACCTTGCCCGCGTCGGCGGCAAGTATTCGGACCAGTGGCATGCCGAACACATGGATAATCCGCGTGCGCTCGTACCGGAGAGCATCATGCCGGCCTATCCGTGGCTCGCCAAAAACAAACTCGATGCTTCGGATATTGTCGCTCGGACGGCGACGTTGCGGACCGTCGGCGTTCCCTACACCGATGCCATGATAGCCAACGTCAAGGCTGATTTGTTGGCGCAGATCGACCCCGACAGCAAGGCTGCGGCCGAGCTGGTGAAACGTTATCCAAAAGCCAAAGTGGCGAAGTTCGACGGCCGGCCGGGCGCTGACCCAAGCGAGCTGGATGCCGTCATCGCTTATCTCCAGATCCTCGGGCAGATGGTCGATTTCGCGAGCTTCGACGCGTCTGGCCCCAACCTTCGCTAAGCCGATCCCGGCTAAGGATTCACAATGACTTACGATACGGTCGCAGCGTTTAGCCAAGTCACGTCATTGTTGATGTTTGTCGCAATGTTCCTGGCTGTTCTGGCCTACGCCCTCTGGCCGAGCAATGGCGCGAAGTTCACCAAAATTCAGCGCAGCGCCCTCGACTTGGACGCCAAGCCTCTCCAGCGGGACACAGAGCGATGACGGAACAACATAAGCAGCCCGATGGCGCCACGGGACACCAAAAAGGGGTCCAAACCACCGGCCACGTGTGGGACGACGATATCCGCGAACTCGATACTCCCCTCCCACGCTGGTGGCTCTACACGTTCTATGCCTGTATCGTATGGTCGGTCGGGTGCTGGATCCTGTATCCATCGTGGCCGACGCTGCAGGGCTACACCACGGGTGTGCTTGGCGTGAGCGACCGTTCGGCTGTCGCCAAGAAATTGGTGACGGCTAAACAATCACAAGAGACGTTTCGCAAGCAACTTGCGAGCGCGTCGGCAACGGATGTGCGCAACAATCCCGAGCTACTTCGCTTCGCAATGGCGAGTGGCGGGGCCTCATTCCAGACGAACTGCGCGCCCTGCCACGGACGGGGTGCTCAAGGGTTCGTCGGCTATCCGAACCTGAACGACGACGATTGGCTGTGGGGCGGTACGCTCGAGGATATCGAGACGACGTTGCTTTACGGTATCCGGTCAGGCCATGCGGAAGCACGGGTCAGCCAAATGCCGCGCTATGGGGTCGACGGGATCTTGTCGCCCGCAGAAATCGATGCCGTGACCAACTACGTCAGAGGCTTGACCAAGCTGCCGGTCGACCAGGCACTGGCACAAAAAGGTTCGACGATCTTCGCCGAACAGTGCTCATCCTGCCATGGCGAGAACGGTCACGGCAACGCTGAGCTCGGCGCGCCGAACTTGGCCGACGCGATCTGGCTTTACGGGTCCAGCCCGGAGGCCGTGACTCAAACGATTGTCGCCGGTCGAAACGGTGTCATGCCCGGCTGGATCGACCGCCTCGATCGCGCCACGATCAAATCGCTCGCCGTTTACGTCCACAGCTTGGGCGGCGGGCAGTTAGCCTCGAACGCAACGAAACAGTGACATCGGAACATAGCCCATGTCCTGTTGCGGAACGAGTTTGGCGATCGCGTTGGCAATTGCCCGCGCCGACCAAGAAGCTGCTGCTGCATCAACAGCTTTAGGCCAACACCCGGCCTGCCCGCCGGGATACGTCGAAACTGAGGCTCGGTCCGTTCCGATGTGGCGCAAGTTGGCCGGTTGGCTGCGCCTTGAAAGGATAAACAGCACCCATGCTTGAACCGAAGGATTACATCCATGGTGCGCCTGAATTGGCTGCACCCGGCGTCGCCCGACACGATGTTGCCGCCGTCAACAGCAAATCGTCGCGCGAGTTATATGCCTCCCGTCAGGCCATTCATCCCAAGCGGGCGCGTGGAACGTTTCGCACGTTGAAATGGACGATCATGATCTTGACGCTCGGTGTCTACTATATCCTGCCTTGGGTGCGCTGGGACCGCGGCCCCGACCTGCCAAACCAAGCGGTGCTTCTTGACTTGGCGCACAATCGCTATTTCTTTTTCTTTCTCGAGATCTGGCCGCAAGAATTTTACTACGTCACAGGCCTGCTGATTATGTCGGCACTCGCGCTGTTTCTATTCACGGCCGTCGCTGGCCGGGTGTGGTGTGGCTACACGTGTCCGCAGACGGTTTGGACAGATCTCATGGTTGCGGTCGAGCGGTTCTGGCAAGGTGACCGGAACGAGCGTCTCCGTCTCGACAAGCAACCTTGGAATGCAGAAAAAATATTCAAGAAGTCGATCACGCATGCTTCTTGGCTCGTGATTGGCTTGCTGACCGGCGGCGCGTTCGTCTTTTATTTCGCCGATGCGCCGACGCTGACGCGCCAATTCGTGACCGGCTCCGCGCCCCAAGCGGCGTACTACGCGCTTGGGGTCCTGACGCTATCGACATACGTCCTCGGCGGTCTCGCGCGCGAGCAGGTGTGCATTTACATGTGCCCATGGCCGCGTATCCAAGGCGCGATGACCGATCGCGACACGCTGCTGGTCGGCTACCGTCCCGAGAGGGGCGAGCCGCGCGGCCCGCATAAGAAAAACGAGAGCTGGGACGGACGTGGAGACTGCATCGACTGCAAAGCTTGCGTGGCGGTATGTCCGACGGGCATCGATATCCGCGATGGCTCGCAGCTCGAATGCATTCAATGCGCGCTGTGCATCGACGCGTGCAACGAAATCATGGCCAAGGTCGGCCGTCCGCCAAACTTGATCGCCTACGACACGGTTGCAAAGCAAGAAGCATGGATCGAGGGTCGTTATGAGCCGTTTCGCCCGGTTCGTCCGCGAACCATCCTGTACGCCGGTGTTCTAGCCGCCGTCAGTGCAGTCATGCTGATCGCTTGGTCCAACCGGACGCTCCTCGAGATGAATGTGCTACCCGATCGCAACCCACCGTTCGTTCAACTGTCCGATGGCGGCGTCCGCAACGCGTACACTGTCAAAGTGCTGAATAAGCGGCACGAGCCCCGGACCTTCACGTTCGAACTCGAAAAATTGGCCGACGCGTCGGTCAGCGTCGTGGGTGAACAAGCCAGCGACAACCGGCGCGTTCTGGTTCCAACCGATTCTGTCCGTGAGATTCGCCTTCTGGTGAGTATCCCTGCGAGCCAAGCTGCACGGCTTGCAGCGCCGTCGATACCGGTGACACTTGTTTTGCGCGATGTGGCCAACGGGGCCACAAGCCGGCGCGTTACGCAGTTCGTCAGTGCGACTAGGAAATAACCATGACCACGTCCAAAACCGACCGCGAATGGACCGGACGCGAATGGACCGGACGGGGGGTATTCTTGACTTTGGCTGCCTTCTTCGGGGTGGTTTTCGCCGTCAACATCTTTTTCGTCGTCACCGCCGTTCGAACGTATACGGGCGTCGTTGCCCAGGAGCCCTATCGCAAGGGTCTTGCCTACAACCAGCGGATCGATGCGGATGCCCAACAGGCCCAACTTGGGTGGACTGCGGCTTTGACTGCCGACAAGGGGGGACGCACGCGGCTCGACCTTGTCGCTGCCGACGGCCGTGCCGTGTCGGGCTTGACGGTGACGGGAACCCTCAGCCGCCCATCGACCGCCGCATTCGACCGCGCGCTGACATATATCGAGACGGCGCCGGGACGATACGAGTCTGGTTTGTCGGAGGCAGATCGTTCAAGCTCGGGTCAGGCCAACACCGGCGAGCAAAAAACAACGGTGGCGGCGATCGAAAGCGGGACCTGGATCGTGACGCTTGCGGCCCGTGACAGCGTCTCGGACGCCGAGCCGGTCTACCAATTGCGGAGGCGACTATGGCTCAGGCCCTAGGACCACAGTTGGAACTCGGCTCATTAGAACCGAGGAAGAGTGTTAGTGATCAGAAGATGGCGCCGCGCGGTGTCGCGTCGGTCGATCCGCTTGCTGCCGCAGTGGGCCGACAGTTTACCTTCGTCGTCGAGAACATGCGGTGCGGCGGATGCATGCGCAAAGTCGAAACGGCGCTGTTGGGTGTGGCCGGTACTATGTCTGCCAGAGTCAACTTATCGACGGGACGGGTAGGCATCGTCGTCGACCGTTCGATCAAGGCCAACTCTGAGCCATATATCGAGGCGTTGAAGTCGGCAGGCTTCACGGCGCGCGAATTGCCGTCCGATGAGGCTGTTTCGAATTCTTTGGATGAGGATCTGGAGCGCCGATTGGCTGTCGCCGGGTTCGCCACGATGAACATCATGTTGCTGTCGGTGGCCGTTTGGTCAGGCGCCGGCGGGGACATGGAAAAATCGCTGCAGACGGCCCTGCACTGGCTGTCGGCCGTGATTGCAATTCCCGCGGTTGCCTATGCGGGTGTGCCGTTCTTTGCCTCGGCGTTGGCCGCGATCCGCGCCCGCCGCATCAACATGGACGTGCCGATTTCGCTTGGCGTGCTGCTGGCGACCGGGATGAGCCTTTATCAGACGACACAGGTTAGCGAGCAGGTCTACTTCGATGCTGCGGTGTCGCTGCTTTTCTTTCTGCTGATCGGGCGGGTGCTTGACCAGAAGATGCGACGCCAAGCCAAGAGTGCGGCTGAGAATTTTCTCGGCCTGCTCAGCCCGGCAACGACGATCGTACACAGCGACGGGGCCACCGAGCGGATCGCGACCAGCGCTGTCAGGCCGGGAATGGCGCTGATCATCGCCGCTGGCGAACGGGTGCCGGTCGATGCCAAGGTTACGCGCGGCCGCGCCGAGATCGACGAGGCGCTGCTGACCGGTGAAACGGTCCCGCGGCAAGTTCTCGAGGGCGGGTCGTTGTATGCGGGCACGATCAACTTGGGTGGTCCTGTCGAGGCGGTCGCAACGGCGGTCGAGGACAACACGCTGCTTGCCGAGATTGCCCGCCTTATGCAAACGGCCGAGCAGGCCCGTGGCCGGTATGTGCGGCTGGCTGATCGTGCTGCAAGATTATATGCGCCAGCTGTCCACATCTTAGGTCTGGCGACATTCATCGGCTGGATGTGGGTCGGGTACACGTGGGAGCCGGCCCTGACGGCGGCGATCGCCGTTCTGATCGTGACGTGTCCGTGTGCTCTGGCGCTCGCCGTTCCAGCCGTTCAGGTCGCAGCGATCGGGCGGTTGTTCAAGCGCGGTATCGTTGTCAAAGCCCCCGATGGGTTGGAGCGGCTGTCCGAGGTCGATACCATCGTGCTCGATAAGACGGGCACGCTGACGTTAGGTGAGCCCGAGTTGGTGCCAGGCGATGACGTGAGCGACGACGTGTTGGCCAAGGCTGCAGCTCTGGCAGCAAACAGTCGTCACCCCTACGCACGGGCAGTCGTCAAGGCTGCGTACGCGCGCGGACTGACAGTCGTGCCCGTTGCCGGGGTCGAAGAGATCGCTGGCAGTGGCCTGCGGGCATCGCTCGACGGTAGCGAAGTCAAGCTCGGCTCTCCGGCATTTTGCGATCTCGCGGCCCTCGCGAATGAAACGGGGACCGGCGGAGCGGGCGAGGAGGCCTCGCTATGGCTGCGCCATGGGCACGCCCGTCCGACGGCATTCCGCTTCATCGATCCCTTGCGCAGTGACGCCAGCACGGTTGTCGCTCGCTTGATCCAGCTCGGCTACGCCGTCGAGCTGCTGTCGGGAGATCGGACGGCCATTGTCGCTGCGACGGCCAAAGCCAGCGGTATTACACAATGGCGTGCAGAGGTGCGGCCGGACGAAAAGACCCACCGGCTCGATGAATTGAAAGCCGAGGGCCGAAAGGTGCTGATGGTCGGGGACGGTCTCAACGACGCTCCAGCGCTCGCCAGTGCCCATGCCTCGATTGCGCCAGCGACTGCGGCCGACATCAGCCAGACCGCATCGGACGTGATATTCCAGGGGTCGAAGTTGAGCCCGCTGATCGAGACGTTGGCGGTCGCCAAAGCTTCGCAGCGCGCTGCGCTCGGCAACTTCGCGATTTCGATCGGCTATAACGTGATCTTCGTGCCGCTCGCGGTCATGGGCATCGTGACGCCGATTATCGCGGCAATCGCCATGTCGCTGTCCTCGATCACCGTGACGGCCAACGCGATCTGGCTGGGGCATAAGCGCTTGAAGGACGCCACATGACAGCGCTCGCCTGGCTCATTCCAGCAGCCCTTGCCCTTGGCGCGCTCGGTCTTGTTGCTTTCATGTGGGCCCTGCGCACCGGCCAGTATGACGATCTCGACGGCGCTGCTTGGCGCGCGCTCGACGATGATCCTGTTTCACCTAAAAAGGGCCCACGCGACGGCGAGCAATAGGTGCGCCGATCAGCGATGCCGTTTTGCGCGGTGATCAGCCGAATCGTCCGGTGATGTAGGCTTTCGTAATCTCGTGCTTTGGGGAGACGAACAACTCTGTCGTGTCGCCTTGCTCGACCAGACGGCCGAGATGAAACACGGCGACCCGCTGCGAGACGCGTGCGGCCTGCTGCATGTTATGCGTGATCAACACGATCGTGTAGCTCGCCCGTAACTCGTCGATCAGCGCCTCGATCCGCGCGGTTGCTATCGGGTCGAGTGATGAGGCGGGCTCGTCCATCAAGATCACTTCAGGGTTGTAGGCAATGGCCCGGGCGATGCAGAGCCGCTGCTGCTGGCCGCCCGATAAATCCAGCCCGGATTCCCCAAGCCGGTTTTTGACCTCGTCCCAGAGGCCAACGCGCTGCAGGCAGGACTCGACAAGGCTATCCGTTTCGGGTGTTCCGCTGACCAATCCATGAATGCGCGGCCCATAGGCAATATTGTCGTAGACCGATTGCGGAAACGGGTTGGGCTTCTGTGCAACCCATCCAAAGCGACGACGAACGATCGGCGGATCGAGGTCGACATCGTTGATGTCCAAGCCGTCGACGAGGATCGTCCCTGTGAGGCGGGCGCCGGGGACGTCATCGTGACTGCGGTTCAAGCAACGCAGCAGCGTGGTCTTTCCGCAGCCCGACGGACCAATGAAGGCGGTCACCTCGCGCGAGTGGATTTTGAGGGAGATGTCTGTCAGTGCTTGCTTTTCGCCGTACCAGAAGTTCACATTCTGGATGTCTATTTTTACTTTATTGCGGCTTTCATGAAAGGGTTTAGGGCCGAGATGAATTTTGAAAACGACGAAATTGTCCGGACTATTTTGCATCCCGATTACCTATTTTGGCCGGTCAGCTCGAACCGTCATTTTGAGGCGTCACTGAGCGCAGCCAACAGACAACGACCCAAGGCCATGCGCCTTGATCTTCAGCAATCCGATCCGAGCGGGGAGTTGCGGACATGGACGGTGCTGCGTCGGCAGCCGACGGACCTCAGCGGGCTCTATGGACCTTAGTGGGACATCAGCACGGGCACGGTCATTTTTTGAAGGACATCGCGGGTTGCGCCGCCAAGGATGAATTCCCGAAGACGGGAGTGCCCGTAGCATCCCATGACGACGAGATCCCAGCCGAACTTGGCGGCTTCAAACATCAGAGTTTCGCCAGCCGCCATGTTTGTCGTGCTGCCGATGGCGCCCTCACACCGTACCCCGTGGCGGGCCAAGGCAGCGCAGATGTCGGCCGTCGGGAGATCGCCGCTTTCGCTGGAGGCCTGCGGATCGAGCCATAGGACGCGAACCTCATCGGCGTGCTTGAGGATTGGGACCGCATCGAAGACAGCGCGCGTCGCCTCGCGCCGTCCGTTCCAGGCGACGAGAATTCGTTTGGTTGCAAACGGGGCGCGGGGCGCATTCGGGATGACAAGCACCGGCCGGGCGCTATCGGTCGCCAATTGGTCTGCTATATCCAGCATGCCAGTGCTGAGCCACTTCGGGTCCGCTTGGCTTGCGACGACGAGATCGGCTGCGCGCGCCACGGGCACGATGACGTCGAACACTGTTTGATGAATGCCCGTGTCGACACTGCGCCATTCCGCCGTGAACGACCCGGGCGAGGCGGCATCTTGCGTTGCTGTTTCAAAGATCGCTCTCATCCGCGCTTCTTCAAGCCGATAGGCGTCGCGGTGGGTTTCGATCATCCCAGGAACGGCGGCGATCATGTCGGTCGCGGGAGGGATGAACACCGGGGGAACTGCCGATAATCCGATCAGGTGCGACTGGTCACGACAGGCCAACGCCGTCGCTGCTTCGAGCAGTCGTGGCAAATTGCGTTCATTGTTCACGTGGATAAGAATTGTCTTATAGGACATGCGAACTTCCGATCGGGCGAGAGCCGCTGGTCGTCAATACATGGCGCGAGCCGAACGGATCCTGCATCGCGATTGAAGCATGCGGCGCGGATCGAACTGCTCGTGCCTCGACCCGCCCGCATTTGCGGTCAGTGTGGCTTAGTACCATTGGTCTCGGTCGGAATGACGATGTCAGCCGCGCGTTTCGCGTCCGATTGCTGGACTGTACGAACGAGGGTCTGAAACTCGTCCTGGTACTGGTCGATCGTGCGATTCCAATAGTCCATATAGACCTTTTGGACGTCGGGCATCGACCGGCACGACGCGAAGCGGGCACACATGCTGAGATTTTCCTGCATGCGGCGGCCGACAAAGCCGAGCCATTCGCTTTGGCAGGACGTGAAAGTTTTGAGCATGTTGCTGTTGAAGGCGTCCATTGCCTTCGTCGCCGGCCCAGCAATCTGGTTTGCAAATTCGACCGGCGTTTCGAACGCGACGGAAGGTATGGACTCCGCTTGGATTTTGGAACGGTTCGTTTCCATTGGGACACCTGTTACGTTGTCGATCGGGACGGCTACGGGTTCTGGGAAGCTTCAATGTTGGCGCGTCACGGCGCGGGCGACGATGATCTTGGTCAATTATGCGCGCGCGATCGAATTGGCCTCTGCCTATTTCTGCTGGAGGTTCAGCTGCGGCCATAATGATGGAAAAACGAGTTCGGCCTTGACGAGCGATAGGTCGTCGACATCGGGGGCTGTCGTGAAACCCAATTCGCGACACATCTGGAGCATCGTCGTGTTGTGATGCAAAATATGGCCGTACAGGCGTTTTAGACCTGCGCCGTGGGCATAGTCGATGAGATGGGACATCAGCGCCCAGCCGATACCTTGTCCCTTCAAGTCCGACCGCACGAGGACGCCGTACTCGCCCGCCACAAAGTCGGGATCGGCAATGAAACGGGCAACGCCCAACAACTCACCGGTATCTGGCGCAATCGCAACAAACGCCATCTCGCGATCGTAATCGATCTGGGTTAGGCGGGCGAGGAAGCGATGGGAGAGAGCGACCTTCGGCGTAAAGAACCGCAGCCGAACGTCGGCGGGGTCGACTTTAGCAAAGAACGCTTCATAGAGCGGCTCGTCTTCAGGCCTGATCGGCCGAAGGACGATTTTGCCCATGGTTGCGGCGTCGAACTCGCGTTCCCACGCGCTTGGGTAGGGTTTGATCGCCATGGCCGTGCGCGGTGACGTTGCTTGGTTGGCAATTGCGACGCGCCCATCGAGCGCGATGACACCAAGTTCGTCGGCCAGCAGCGGGTTGATGTCGATTTCGCGGATTTCTGGATGGCGCGCGGCGAGTTCGGCCAAACGCACGAGCACGACGGCAATTGCGTCCCGGTAGCCTTGCAACAGCCGCCAGACGTTGGTTTGCCGCATCAGATCGCGCGCGAGGTTCATGTCGAGAGGTGGCAGGGCGTGCGCGACATCGCGGATGGTCTCGACGGCAATGCCGCCGGCACCGAACGTGATCAGCGGCCCAAACGTCGGGTCGACGCTTACGCCGAGAAGCAATTCCTGGGCGTGAGGACGCTTGATCATCGGTTGGATGGTGAAGCCGTCAATTTTTGCATCCGGCTTGGCGGCGATGCACCGGGTGAGCATCAGTTTTGTCGCCTCGCGAACCTGTGCTGGCGTCTCGAGGTCGAGCCGTACACCGCCGACGTCGGACTTATGCGAAATGTCGACGGACAGGATCTTGACCACGCAGGCGCCATGCTGCGTGATGATCGGGGCCGACAGCCGTTCGGCCTCAGCAGGTGTCGTCGCGATCGCCGTCTCGGCGACCGGAATGGCGTAGGCTGCGAGTAATGACTTGGCTTCGAACTCGGTCAGGGTGGTCCGGCCCGATCGCAGGGCCACCGCGATGATATGTTGGACTTTGGCGTCTGCATCGGTTGTCGCGGTGGCGACCGCCGATGTCGGCAGTGCCATCAGTTCGACCTGTGCCTGCCGGTAGCGCGAGAGCTGGGCAAACCCCTCGATCGCATCGGCCGGCGTCTCGAATGTGGGAAGCCCGCTTCTTGAGAACAGCGCGCGCGAACTTTCTGCTGCCGTCACGCCGAGCCAAGCCGTCAGCACGGGCTTGGCGGGCTTTCCGTTAGCTCGCCGGTTGGCGACGACTTCTAAAATCGCGTTCGCGGCATCGAGGCTCGGGTTCAACGCCGTCGGGCAATTGATCACGAGCGCGGCATCGATGCCGGGGTCGTCGAGTGCGTGCGCCAATGTCGACGAAAATCGCACAGCGTTGGCATCGCCAATGATGTCGATCGGATTGCGATGTGACCAGGTTGGCGGCAAGACCGCGTCAAGCGCCGCGATAGTCTCTTGGGATAGGGTCGCAAGTTGTCCGCCAAGGTCGGTCAACCGGTCGGCAGCCAACACGCCAGCCCCGCCGCCGTTGGTTACGATGACCAGCCGTTCGCCCCCGACTGGCGGGCACTTGGCGAGAAGTTCGGCGGCGCTGAACAGTTCTGAGATCTCGCGGACGCGCAGCACGCCAGCCCTTCGGAAAGCGGCTTGGTAAGCGTGATCGGCCCCGGCAAGCGCGCCCGTGTGGGATAACGCGGCGGCAGCTCCGGCCGCGTT
>Ga0163154_10003194_pt1 | contig 23067 bp, 30 predicted proteins | sample OliLakLV19MP9P1_FD_148649 | JGI IMG/M metagenome (GOLD analysis project Ga0163154, IMG submission 148649) | Freshwater microbial mat bacterial communities from Lake Vanda, McMurdo Dry Valleys, Antarctica - Oligotrophic Lake LV.19.MP9.P1 | ecosystem: Environmental > Aquatic > Freshwater > Lake >... | reverse complement strand
GAACAAAGAGGAGTTGAAAGATCTGATTAATAGATTACTTAATCGCGGAGAACTCAAGATTGATTGGGGTCGCAGGATTAAAAATAAAGGTAATTCTATAAATGCAAGTTAGATGCGTGTCAGCTTACGGCAAAGTGATGGGGCGGGTAGTCATTGCTATGGCACCCCGCTACACCAGCCAAGAATGTTCTAGCTGTCATGCCATTGTGAAAAAGTCGTTATCTACGCGCACCCATACTTGTCAGTGTGGCTGTGTACTAGACCGTGACCACAATGCAGCCTTGAATATTCTGGCAGCAGGATTACAAAGTACCCAGGGGCACTGGGAAACGGCAACGCTTGGGGAGAGCATAGCCCCTACGACAGAGGCGCAATCCGATGTTGCAAGCTGACTCGTGGAACCAAGAGCTGGGCGGTACCGCCCAGCTATCCCCCGGCTTTAGCCCTAGGGAGTGTCAATTAAAAATCGCCTGACGATCCGTGATAACGAATTGACCACGGGCAAAGTGTTGTAAGACCTCGGGGAGGAGTTGGTGTTCGGCGCACTGAATCCGCGCCCCGAGACTCGCTGGAGTATCGCCAGGGAGGACCGAGACCGCCTGTTGCGCGAGAATTACCCCACTATCAACGGCTAGTTCCACTAGATGCACCGTACAGCCCGTAATTTTTACGCCGTAGTTGAGAGCCTGCTCAATGGCCTGGGCTCCTTTGAAGCTGGGCAGCAGACTGGGGTGGATGTTGATGACTTGAAATTGTTCCAGTAAGACGACTGTAACCAACCGCATCCAGCCCGCCATCACTACAAGCTCGGCCCCATGCGCCTGGAGAACCCCGACGATCGCCCGGTCTAAACTCGCCCGGTCTGGGAATTGGCGATGGTCCAGGAGGACAGCGGGTACATCCCAGGTTTGGGCTTGGTGGCGGACCCCAGCTTGGGGATTGTTGTAGATGAGGACCCGGATTTGGGCCTGGAGTCGGCCCTGCCGGATACTTTGGGCGATGGCGGCGAAGTTACTGCCCTTCCCGGAAGCTAAGATCCCCAGGTTGAGGGGTGCGGTTGGAGCCATGTCATCCTACAAGAAGATTGAGTCGGGGGGGGTCAGCCCGATAAAATACCCCCATGGCACAAACTCAATCTAACTTAAAGCGACTCGCTCCTTTCATCTGGCCCCAACGAGCGGTCTTGACACTGGCTCTATTGTGTACGTTGGGTTTTGTTGCTTCGATGCCTGCCCTTGCCTATCTTGCTGAACGCCTAGCTAAGTTCATAGGGGCTGGGGATCTCTTCTCGATGACGGAATTAAGCTACATCACGGTGGCGGTCTTCATCGTGCGCGGGCTCTTCCAGTATGGTCAGGATACTTTGATGGCAAAGGCTTCACTCCAAGCGGTCACCGACCTACGCGACCACGTTTTTGCCCATGTCCAGAGTCTCGATATTGCTTTTTTTATGAAAACTAGGGCGGGTGATTTGGCTTATTTACTCACCGCCGATGTGGACCGACTTTCGGAGGCGGTGCGTCGTTTCTTTGGGCAATTTATTCCGAGTATTTTGACCATTATTTTTGTGGTGGCCTACTTGATTTATCTCAATTGGGCGTTGACGTTGTTGACCTTGACCGTGGCTCCGCTCTTAGGCTTGACCCTGGGCGTGTTTGGGCAAAAGTTACGGGACCGCTCCCGAGAGAGTCAAGACCTCTCCTCGGACTTGTCGGCGTTGTTGACGGAGCTTTTTGGCGGGATTCGCGTCATCCAGGGGTTTGCCACAGAGGGCTACGAGGCGGGCCGTTTCCGGGCTAAGTCGGAGGCGAATCGCGCCGCTCGGTTCAAAAGTGAACAGATTAAGGCAGTCCAGTTCCCTGTGGGCGGCTTTTTGCAGGCGGTGGGCGTCTTGATGCTGGTCTGGGTAGGCGGCTGGCAGATCAGTATGGGTAAGCTTGATGCCAGTCAATTCATTGGTTTTATGGCGGGGATTGGGCTTTTGATTGACCCGATTGTGCTCATCACTACCAACTTCAACGAACTGAAACAAGCTGAATCCTCAGCCGACCGACTTTTTGAGTTACTTGCCATCAAACCCAAGGTCAAGGACCTCCCCGATGCTAAGCCCCTCCCACCAGTGCGTGGGGTAGTCCAACTCAACCATGTTTCCTTTAGTTATGCCGAGACCCCGGTGCTGGTGGACATCAATATCGTCGGGGAACCGGGACAGGTCCTCGCTCTAGTCGGTCCCTCGGGGGGCGGGAAGTCCTCCTTGGTAAATCTACTCAGTCGTTTTTGGGACCCCCAGGAAGGCCAGATCCTCGTGGATGGGGTGGATATCCGCACCGTGACCCTCCCGAGTCTGCGCCGTCAGATCGGGTTAGTACCCCAGGAAACGGTTCTATTCTCCGGGACGATTGCCGAGAACATTGCCTACGGACGCAAAAACACCCCGCTGGCGGACATTGAACAGGCGGCCCGGATTGCCAATGCCCATGAATTTATCCTGGCGTTGCCCCAGGGCTATCAGACCAGGGTGGGCGAACGGGGGGCCAATCTCTCTGGGGGTCAGCGGCAACGAGTAGCCATTGCCCGCGCTGTCCTCCTCGATCCCAAAATCCTACTCCTCGATGAAGCCACCTCCGCCCTCGATGTGGAGTCCGAAGCCTTGGTCCAAGAAGCCTTGAATCGCCTGATGAAGGGCCGCACGGTCTTTATCATTGCCCATCGTCTCTCAACAATCCGGGACGCTGACCGGATTTTTGTCATTGACCAAGGCCGCGTCGTTGAACAGGGCAACCACAGCACTCTCCTCAAGACCAATGGTCTCTACGCCCAACTCTACGCCCGTCAGCTAGAGCCGGTGGTCGTCACCGATTGAAGGCCACCGCACTGCCCGGAGCGGGATAATCCACGGGCGGCAACACCACGGAGCGGGACAGCTTCACCCAACTCGCCTTGCCATAGACCCCGGCTTGACTGGGATCAAAGGGCTTAAAACCCAACTTGCGGGCGGGCGAACCCGGTTTAAGTCGGAAATCGCCCAGGGCTGGGTTAAGGAATTGGGGGTCCGCGACGAGAGAACCTTTATCACGCCCCGACCTCTGCCATGCGCCGAGAGTTTTCCCTTCAAATAGCGCGGGGGTGCCTCCGACTTTGAAATATAAATTGTTTGCCAGTTCTGCCTTGGAGCGGCCCCAGATGCCGATAAATAGGTCACTCTTTTGCCAGTAGACAATGTTATTGGTGAAGATTACTTGGCGGTGCTGCTCTAGGTTCGACAACTGCAACTGACCGTCATTACTCAGGGCAAAGATGTTATTGCGGACGATATTATCTTTGCCATAATGTTGATGATAACCGCCAGTCATCACGTTATAGACCAAGTTGTTCTCAATCAGAATACCCGTGGTCCCTTCATCGGTATAGATCCCCCAGCCGCCCCGCCCGTAGCTACCAAAAGAGTAGACATTGGCGATGACATTATTATTGATCACCGTCCCTTGGGAGGGACCCAGGGTATAGATCCCGCCTAGATCATTGAGGACTCCCCGGCCCACGTCATGGATACGGTTGAAACTGAGCCGGTTACGCTTGGCGAGACTCTCTTGATAGCCCCACCGCCAACCGACGGAGATTCCCGAATAGTTGAGGTCACTGATATCGTTATGGCTAATGCGGTTATCGCCACTGTGCCCGACCCACACCCCCACTGCCCCGGTGAAGATATGTCCCCCCGAGCGGATGATGTTGTTGTCTACGACGTTGTTGCCGCTATAGTCCACGAGCTTGGGTTCCTGCCAATCGCCTACTTTGACTCCCCCCGCCCCGAGGTCCCAGAGATAGCTGCGCTCCACCCGGCAATCATTACAACCCCGCCGCAACCAGACTGCGTAATTACCGATATGGGCAATCTCGGTGTCCTGAATGGCAATGTGTTGGGCGTGGTCGGCTTCAATCATCGCGCCAATCCAGTAGGAAGCCTGTCCACTACTGTAGCCCTGGGGGAGTTGGAGGTACTGCCCGTGGTGGAAAGTGAGGCCCTTGAGGGTGATGTATTCGACTTTTTGGGTGGGGGCACCATTGAAGCGGACGAACTGCTCGACGACCGGGGCAATGACTTCAGCTTTGGTCATGTCCTCCCCCGGCAAGGGAAAGTAGGTCAAGCGTCCCTGACGGTCCAAGTACCATTCGCCGGGTATATCCAGGGCAGCTTGGTAATTTTCAAGGTGGTAACGTTGGTTGGCCCCCCAATTTAAAAACTGCCAAGACATACCCGCTGTTGTAATGAGGGTATGGCTTTGGGGGTCTACGGTAGCGATGGGCAACCGGGAGACCTCCCAGGAGTGGTAGACGACGACCACCGCGTCGCGGAGGGCCGGAGTCCCGGCGGGGAGGGATGTCAGATCGCCGGGACGGGCACGGAAGGCGCGGCTCCTCAAGTCGGCGGGACTCCCCGTGAGCGGGTCAATTCCTGAGGGGACTTTATCTTTGACGTAGAAATAAAACTTGTTCGGGGTACGGGCACGGGTGGCGCGTTTGCCATCAACAAATAGTTGCTCAAACCGCCAATCCGGGGCGACCGTGGCACTCCAAGTCCCGTCGGGATTGCGCTTGAAGTTACGAACTGCCTTTCCCCCACTGAAGACCGGACGCGCTCCCGGTGCCGCTTCATAGCTCACGGGATTTCTGGCGGTCCCGCTGTCTTGCGGCGCGAAGGTCAGGGGTTGATTTAGGATGTAACGGCCCCCCGCCACAACGACGCGCATGGGTTCACGGCGGGGTTTGAGCTTGCGGATCGTGTTTTGGGCGGCCCCCAGGGTAGCGAGGGGACCATCGGTTTTGGCGGCATTAGGACGGGCTAATTTACCGGACCAACTATCTTTGCCGTCAGTCGCCACATAGACCGTAGCGGCCTGAACCTCTAGTCCTAGAGCCAATACCCCCACCAAAAACCCGTATCGCCAACCCATGCTCATCCTCGACTGTCTTTGTTATCGTACTCAAGCTAGCTATGGGATTTAACCGTTGCTGGTTTACTTTTTCAAGGTGGACACCTTCTCGGCAACCTCCCAACTGGGCGGTTTACGCTTTTGCACCAGTAAAATTTCTTTCCATGGGCAAAATAAGGTCTCCTCAGTAATCGGGATGGCTTTTCGGATCGCCGGGTCACACAGATCAACAATATTCTCCATCGCCAAGCAATAGGCGCAGAACGTGCCTGGACGGACGAGTAGCTCCTGCTGATACTCGGCAAAAGCAGTATCAATCTCTTCCGACATATACGTCTGTGAGCCAGTAACCGCAAGGGAATCCCCGCGCCTTTAGGTCGGGGAGCATGTCAAAGTAGGAATATACGCCCCCAGTACGCAGATCGAGAGGTACTTCTACCGCATCGCCGTGGCCCTCTGCCACTAACTATTGTGCTGTCTTGTTGTCGAAGCCCGTGATCGGCTATAAGTTGTTGGCCTTGTACCCAACTCACGATTCGTCGGTACCAAGTAGGCAGCCAAGCGCGAGCACAATTTCTACTTTGTCAGCTAGCTAGGATAGGAACGAACCTTTACCCAGCCCGACCATGCCACCCATTGACCTCCGCAGCGATACGGTAACTCGTCCTACGTCAGGGATGCTTCAAGCCATGATGCGGGCAGAGGTGGGAGATGACACGCTGGGGGATGACCCGACGGTGCAAGCTCTGGAGGAGCGGATGGCGGACCTGTTGGGTCATCCGCAGGCCCTCTTTGTGCCCTCGGGGACGATGGGCAACCAGATCTGTTTACGGGTCCATACGCGCAGTGGCGATGAAGTGATTGCTGAGGGTCGTTCCCACATTTTCAATCTAGAGTCGGGGGCGGCGGCGGGATTGTCGGGTATCCAGATTCTCCCGGTCCCGGCGGTGCGCGGTCTATTGACAGTAGAACAAATCCGGTCGGCGATCCGGGAGCGGGGCAATGTCCATTACGCACCGACGGCCTTGGTCTGTTTGGAGAATACCCACAACTGGGCTGGGGGCGTGGTTTACTCCGTTGAGCGCGTGCGACAGATCCGGGCCTTTGTCCAAAGTGAAGGTCTGCCCTTACATCTAGACGGAGCGCGGTTATTTAATGCGGCGGTGGCAGTCGGGGTTGCCCCTAAGTGTTATGGGGTCTTATTCGACTCGGCCTCGGTCTGTCTCTCCAAGGGTCTCGGGGCACCGATGGGTTCGATGATTGTCGGGAGTCCTGATTTCATTGTCCGTGCCCGCCGGTACCGCAAGATGTTTGGGGGTGGTCTCCGGCAAGTAGGGTATATGGCGGCGGCGGCCCTCTACGCCTTGGACCATCACGTTGAGCGGTTAGCGGAGGACCATCGGCGGGCAGGGCGGCTGGCTCTGGGATTGGCGGAGGTTCCTGGTCTGGATCTAGACCTAGAAGCAATCCAGACCAACATTGTTATTTTCGACGTGGGTAATACGGGTATCCCGAGCGCGGCTTTCACGGACTATCTTCAGCAAGCGGGTATCCTTGCTAGTACCTTCGGACCCAACCGTGTCCGCTTTGTGACCCACCTGCACATTACCGATCTGGCGATCGAAACCACCCTCCACAAAGTTCATGAAATCGTCATGACCCACACCCCCCGCCGGACGGTGAGCGTCTGATTGAGCAGCAACTAACCCGGCAAGTGAAACCAGATTTAGGATACGCTCTGTGTCTGCATCCTATTTTGATCGCCAATTCAAGTTAGTCCAGATAGCTGATCTAGTGATTTCGATAGGAGAGAATCACCGTTTTGGTCCGCCCTTTTGTCCGGTTGAGCAGTGCTCGTAGCCCCAGTTTTAAACTTTGTCTATGCAGGGCCGCCCATAGATTCAACCCCAGGCATACGCCTGCCAATCCCAATAAGACAAAGGTAGGGACCATTACGACCCCAATCCAGAGCCAAGTTGCCACATGGAGTAGCATGACCAAAGCCCAAACCGACCCCAACCGGACTAGCATTTGAGTCCAGACTGAACCCCGACCTACTGCCCAGAGGACCAACCCCGTAGTCAAGACATTGGCTGGGACTAAGAAGGCACAAATCTCAACACAGTAATGATGAGAAAATTCTAGCAAGCGTCCCTCCTTAGAGGTCACTACTGGGATTGTACGCTATCGATCTATCACCGGACGCACTCTCTGACCCCGGTACATTGCCGGCTGCAGTTTAGCCGCAGAGGGTAGATGGACGGAGGAGGTTGTTTCTGTACCCCGATAGGTAGCCCCAGTTACTGCCGACTTGCGTAAGTCCTTCCCGGCAGTCCAGAGTGAAATGCGGTGAGCCTCACGCACCACTAAACAAAAAATCCCCTTGTCTAGCATCTCCCGGCAGTACTTGAGGGCACGGATGTATTCATCCTGGGGATATTCACCCAGGGGGGCATACAGTTTATGCAGGTATTCAATTCCGGTCACGGTCGCCCCGTTCATAAGCACCGAACATAACTCGACTTGCTCACCAGTAAGAATCAACATGATCTACTCCTTGGGCTGGGGGATTGGGCTTATCTTGCCCCCTACCTGCCCATCTTCACGGTGACTAGCGGCACAGGTCGTCCGTGATTCCCGTTGCTCCTAATTAGGAGGCTTGTCGGGAACTACCCATAACAGCAAGCCTTAGCTTCCTCAAAATTGCGGAAGTCAAGGTTGAGAAGTTTTGCTCTCTGCTACCCGTTGAGCACAAAGTTTTCCACTCAGGACCGCGCCTTCCATACTCCCCAGGTATTCTTGCTTGGTAAAACTCCCCGCCAAGAAGAAATTGGCAATTGGCGTCTTTTGGGTGGGACGGAGAGCTTCACAGCCAGGGACCGCTTTGTAGACCGAGCGGGGAGTCTTGACGATGTGATACTTGACTAGACGGGCCGGGTCTGGTATCTCTTCAGGAAAAAGACGGGCCAACTCCGCCATGGTCGCCGCTAGGATAGCTTCATCGGGCCGGGTAATCCAGTCTTGGGCCGGGGCGAACACCAGTTCCAGCATCGAACGGTCATCATCGGCGTAACCGCGACAAACGTTGGACATATCGGCGTAGACACTGAGCAATTCCGAGCGGCTAAAGAGGATGTTGTCGAGGGTAGTCAACTTGCGGTCAAACCAGAGTTGGAGATTGATAACCGGGACTCCTTCTAGCTGAGCCATCCGCTCAAAAAATGGCAGAGTCCGCCAGGGGTGGGGCAAGAGGGCCTTGAGGGGGTCTACTGCCAAGGCCGAGACATAGGCATCCCCAGTGACAATCTCGCCAGAGCGCAGCTGAAACCCCCTGACCGTACCCTCTGGGTTGAGGAGAATTTCCTGAAGAGCTTGCTCAGTCTGGACAGTGCCACCACGAGCGGTGATGTAATCTACCAGGGGTTCCAGTAGGCGTTCCGGCGGGGCACCATCTAAGAAGGCCATTCGCGAACCATCTTTTTCTTTGAGGAACCGATTTAGCGCAGTTAGCAAAATTGTGGCGGAGATCTCGTTGGGATTGATGAAGTTGAGGGCCTTACTCATCGCCACAAAAACTTCTTTTTCGACACGGGGCGGGATATTGCGCTCCTGCATCCACGCTGACCAGGTGCGATTATCCATCGCCTCGACGTAGGACTGGCCCTGGAGGATAGCGGGAATCAAGCCCAGCCCGAATTTAATTTTTTCGGGCCAAGTGAGCATGTCGTTATTGCGTAGAATCGCCGTCACCCCGTTTAAGGGTGCGGGTAAAGCCTCGGGGAAGTCGAAGCTGGAATAGGTCCCCGGCGCGTCGGGCATATTGAAGATCATGGAATGGTCTTTCCACTGGAGACGGTCACTGATACCCAGTTCCGCCAAGAGTTGCAACATATTCGGATAGGCCCCAAAAAAAACATGTAAGCCCGTCTCGTACCAATCCCCTTCCGCATCCCGCCACGCCGCTACTAGGCCCCCTAGAACATCGCGCCGTTCTAAGACAACGGGTGTAATCTCTTGGTCACACAAATACTTGGCACAGGACAACCCTGCTAACCCCCCGCCAGCAATAACGACGCGCATACTTGCCTCAGGAACTTTACATATATTAACAAGTCGGCGGGCTAGGAAGGCTGTAACACCCGGTCATCTAGCTGTTCTTGTACCAGGAGAGCTAGTTCGTTGATAAAGTCTGGCTCAATATTGAGGGTCCGTACCCGGCGGAAATTTGGAATCCCGCTTTCGTGGGCGAGGTGGCGATACTCGATATCAATTTCCTGGAGCGTCTCAATGTGTTCAGAGATAAAGCTAATCGGGATAGTGAGCAGGTTCGTTACCCCCTGACGAGCCAACCGGGGAATAATGTCCTCAGTGTAGGGCTGTAACCACTCCACCGGGCCGACTTTACTCTGGTAGGCCAAGCTAGAACGGTTGGGCAGAGCCAAGGCCGCCGTCAGTAGTTGAACCGAGGCTTCGATCTGTTGCTGGTAAGGGTCGCCTCCAGTCTCCACATAGCTCTTGGGCACCCCGTGGGCTGAAAAAAGAATGTGGACCCGCTCCGGCTGCTCAAATTTAGCCAGTTCGCGGTGGATGAGACGGACCATACCCCGGATGTAGCCAGGACGGTCATAAAATGAAAGAATATCGCGGCGTTCAATCTGCTGAAGCTGGGGGTCTTCGGCCCAAGCTTGATTCAATAATTTGTAGCTAGAGCCACTGGTTGAGATTGAATACTGGGGATATAGAGGCAGGACGACCAGTTTCTCAATTCCGTCGGCTTTGATCTGAGTTAGGGCTGCCTCAGTATAGGGATGCCAGTAGCGCATCCCTACATAGACTTTGACCTCAATCCCACGCCGCGCTAGAGTTTTTTTGAGGACCCGGCCCTGCTGAGCAGTAATGGCCTTGATGGGAGATTTACCGCCAATACTGGCGTAATTTTTTAGAGAAAGGGGTGCACGCAGGGTGGAAATTAACCACGCCAAGGGCTTTTGTAAAAAAGGAACGGGCAGACGGATGATCTCTGGGTCCGAAAATAGATTGTAGAGAAACGGCTTGACGTCTTCTGACCGCGCCGGTCCCCCCAAGTTCAACAACAAAACACCTATACGCATTCCTTTTTCCAAGCGTCCCTATGCTTAGGCTATCGGCTATGGGGCCGGGGCGCAAGGGGAATTATGTACAAATGTTAAGCAAGCTGAGACTTAATGGCGGGAGTGGTCTAAGCTACACTGAGTAAACCGGGTACGATTTGGGTACCTTGATGTGAGCATTGTAAAAAAGGAAATTCATCATGGCAAAGGGATTTGGTCAATTCGCCCAGATGCAGGAAGCCCTCAAGAAGGCCAAGCAAGTCCAGCAGGATGCCACCCGTCTCCAGGACGAACTGGCTGATACTACGGTGGTAGGGACGGCTCCCGGTGGTCTAGTCAAAGTCACCATGAGTGGTAACCAAGAACCAATCTCCATCAGCATTGACCCTGAAGCTCTCAAGGAAGACCTCGGGATGCTTGAAGACCTAGTTTTGACTGCCTTCAAAGATGCTTATACCCAATCCACAGACTTGATGCGCAACAAGATGAGCGACCTGACGGGCGGCATCAGCGTACCGGGGTTGTTCTAGGGCGTGTACACCCGTCCTCTGGCTCGACTGATTGACCAGTTACAGCGACTGCCGGGGATTGGTCCTAAGACTGCCCAGCGGTTGGCCTTCTATCTGCTCAAACGGCCCAAACAAGAAACGCTGCAACTGGCCCAGTCCTTAATTGATGCCACCGAACAGATCGGGGTCTGCCGCCAATGCTTCACGCTCTCGGCGGAGGACCCCTGCGATATTTGTAGTAATCCCAACCGTGAATTGAGCCAAGTCTGTGTTGTTGCTGAACCCCGCGATGTCATTGCGATGGAGCGGACCCGCGAGTATAAGGGCCGCTACCACGTGTTGGGGGGCTTGCTCTCACCAATGGAAGGAATTGGCCCTGAACAGCTAAAAGTTAAGGAACTCGTCCAACGAGTGAACCGCGACGAGGTGGGCGAGGTGATCATGGCCATCAACCCCAGCGTTGAGGGCGAGACGACAATCCTCTATGTGGGCAAATTACTCAAACCTTTTACTAAAGTCACTCGGTTAGCCTCGGGTCTCCCCATGGGTGGCGATTTAGAATATGCCGATGAAATGACCCTTGCCCGTGCCCTAGAGGACCGCCGCGAACTGATTTAAGGTGCTGGTTCCTCAAGGGGCGGGTCTTTTTTCAGTTGGTTTAACAGCGTCATCATCCGGTCACCGCGCTCTAACGAAGTATCTTGTTCAAAATGAACTTCTGGTGTGTAGCGCAAACGAATCCGTCGCCCTAACTCCCCACGCACAAAACCGGCTGCTGAGTTGAGTCCTGCCATCGCCGCTATTTGCGCTTGGCTGTCCCCATAGATGCTCACGTAGATCGTGCAGTGGCGCAGGTCCCCGGTTACTTCAACCTCAGTGATGCTGACCATCCCGGCATGAATACGACTGTCTTTGAGACCACGCAGTAAAAGATCACTCATTTCCTTGCGGACCTGTTCCCCAATACGCTCAGTACGAAAGGATTTCATGGCAACCTCAGCGGGATAAGGCTCGACGGGTATGCCCCTTAGAGCTATGGGTATTAATTGTCCAGAAATGTCACAGCCCGAAATTGTTCTGCTTCATTCTCAATGCGGTCAGCAATTCGTTCACAGACCGAGTTACAAAGGCGAAAGACCGTATCATCGGCTACGGCATAAATCGCACTCGTGCCCTCAGGACGGCGGGTGACGAGGGCAGCATTAAGCATAACCTTGAGGTGCTTGGAGACGTTGGCTTGAGAAGTGGCGGTCGCTTCGACCAGTTCCCCCACGCTACGCTCCCGCTCGTGCAGCAAGTGTAGCAGCCGGAGACGAGTCGGCTCAGAAAGGACCTTAAAATAATCAGCCACACGGTCAAGGACTTGATCAGGGAGATGCTTCATTCGAGATTTCCATTGAGAGGCGCGAACAGCTTATTCGATGGTAGCCTAAATCATCTGCGATATAAATGTATGCTTGGGAAATCCATCACCCTACTTATCAGCTTCACTGGCAACATGTACCTCTATCAAGCTAGACCCCATACGTCAACTATTAAGAAAAGTAAACTAGTTGCAGTGGTCTGCACCCACACTCTTATGCCATTCAAGCTGGGCTACTTTTCTACAATCCATCGTTTTATTAGGTATTTTTGAACGGTTTGGGGATCGCTTTAGTAGTGCCACCCATTTGACTTTAAAAAAGTATACAGTAACAACCTAAAGATGTAAAAAATATTAGAGGTAGTATTGGTATTCTAATTGATATAGGGTTAAATAGGAGTGAACCAAACGAAATGGGAGCCATTTACATCCATGCCTAACGCGCAAGAAGTTCTGTCTTCTCCCCTCCAGGGTGAAGCCCTAGTCGCCAAGTTCAAAGAGTTGACCGCCCAGGGACTCGACAAGAAAGATGTTGCCATTGCCTGTGGTTACATCCGTGGAGGACGGGGTGGTAAAACAGGTAATATAGTTGCGCTACAAACTGCCTTGTTAGAAGCAGTCCAACCCAAGATGTTTGGGAACAAATCCATCAAAGCACGGCCTACCAAACAGCGTGGCGGACGCATCGCTAACTACCGAATTCAAGTTCAACAAAATGGCAACCTGCTAATTGGCGGAGCCTATACCCGACGCATGGGCTTTCAACCCGGTTCTGAGTTTGAAATTCAATTGGGCCGTAAGCATATTAAGCTCCTTCAAGTCAAGTCTACCGGCGAGGTCGAAACCGACGACGACGAATAACTTACCTCTCACCAAGCCCCGGCGACTGTGCCTTAAATTATGGAGAACGCTATCCTGGGAATGACAGGATGGAGTCAGTGATGAGTGAACTGCCGCGCACTTTTGATGAATCCTTGGCCCAGATGACCACGGCAGTTCAGCAAGGGATTCACCAGGGTAAGTATCGTGCCCAAGTCGAGTTTCGTACGCCCGGTTTGGAGCTATTAACCGTCCTGGGTCCGCTGGTATCAGCATTGCCCGCGCCGGTTCAAATCCTTTTTCCCGATGCGGGAGCGGCGGCCCTGGCAAGTCAACAGTTAGGGGACTGGGCAGGCGTGACCCTCTGTAGTATTGCCCGGGGCTCTGTGGAGGCTAGCGCGAGTCTCATCCTGGTCCAGACGAGCGCGGTGGAGGTAGACCGGGCGGAGCGACTGGCAAATGAAGCCAAAGGAAAACCATTCATCTTCGTCAATCCCCAACTGGATGCTGGAGCGGTCGGGATTGGGTTGGCGGGTCGTCAACTGCGGACGCGCTTTTTAAACACGCTAGAAGTCCTCTATTTCCTTGAACCCTTGGAAGGCGGCGCATTGCGGCGGGCCTTCCCCAGCAACTGGGAAATTTGGCAGGAAAAAGCAGGCGACTACGCCCTCGTCAGCGAACGGGGACAACGGCCCTCCCCGGAGGATATCTACACGGCTTTAGCACGAAAAGAAGGCTTCTTTGCCAGTTTAGAGAAGCTGTTTCGAGCGTTAGGAAGTTGATGGGTCAGGATGCCTGACCCACTAAAGTTTTCTAGACTGTGCTCAAGGTACGGGGACCGCGCTCAAAAACCGTTGCTAAGTGGCTGACGGCACCCATCAATTCCTGGAATTGTTCAGGCGTCAAGGACTGGGCACCGTCGGAGAGAGCTTTAGCGGGGGTAGGATGGACCTCGACCATCAAGCCGTCACAACCCGCCGCCACCGCTGCTAGACTCATGGACTTGACGAACTGGGCTTTACCCGTGGCGTGGGCCGGGTCTACCACAATGGGCAGGTGGGTCAGGGTCCGCAAGACCGGGATGGCGGAGAGGTCCAGGACATTACGGGTGTACTGTTGGTCAAAGCTACGAATACCCCGCTCACACAAAAGAACATTGGGGTTCCCCGCTGCCAGGATGTATTCAGCAGCCAAGAGCCATTCATTGATCGAGCTACTGAATCCGCGCTTGAGCAAAATTGGCTTGTCCACTTGACCGAGCTTTTTGAGGAGGGCGTAGTTCTGCATGTTACGTGCCCCCACCTGGAGGACATCCGCCACTGCTGCCACCATGTCAATGTCGGCAGTGTCCATGACCTCGGTGATGATCCCCAAGCCGCTTGCAGCACGGGCGGCGGCGAGTAATTCTAGCGCACTCTCACCGTGGCCCTGGAATTCGTAGGGAGAGGTGCGGGGTTTGAAGGCTCCACCGCGTAGGAACTGCGCCCCGGCTGCTTTTACCGCGAGCGCGGTCTCGATAATCATGGCCTCGGACTCGACGGAGCAGGGTCCGGCAATCGTAAAGACCGGATGGTCCGCGCCTAGGGGAATACCGCGCACGGTAATTGTGGTCGGCTCGGGATGGAATTCACGGCTGGCCCGCTTGAAACGCTTCTCGACCCGCATCACTCGTTCCACAAAGGGACTTAAACCGTAACATTGGCTCTCGGAGACGATGCGGGTATCACCAATCAAACCAATCACCACATGGGCACTACCCACACTGACATGGGGCTCTAGGGACCACTGGGTAACGGTTTGTACAATTTCATCCAAAATTTCGCGGGGTGTCCCCGGTTTCAGCACGATAATCATCAGGTTTCCTCAATGGGTTGTTTAGGTTTACTTGCTCAGGACACGGTCAATACGTGCTGCGCCATCGCCGCACGGCGAAAGTGGCGCATTCTCCTGGCGGTTGAACTAACATTGAGGACATTTTAAAAGCTCCCGTGACTGGGCACGAACGAGGGCTATCTTATCACGCTCACCGAAAAAGTAGCAAAAAATTCATTTTGGACCGGCCTGGGTTTTACGTTGCTCACGGGCGCGTTCCCCTTCGGTTTTCAGAGCATTCCGCAAGCGTTGTAAGTTGACTTGAAAATTTTGCCAGCCCAGCCAAGATTTCGCCTCGTCGGGTGTCCAAGCGGTCGAGAGCATCCCGTAGACGGCTGAACCCGAGGCGAGTAACACGAACCCAATACTGATTAAAAGAACTTGACCCGGCGTAATTCCTGCCCCTGATTTGGCTGCCCAGAAGCTTAATGGGAACGACAGGAAGACCAACAGGGTCGGCGGCCCCCCGAAAATCAAGAGCCGCTTCGCCATCTCATCCGCCACGGGTTTAGGAATGCCATCGCGGGTGAAGGGCATGGCTGAGGAGTGGGCGGGCGTGGGCGGGACGGGACGGCGGCGGTTTCGTTTAGCCATATTTTTATGGTAGAGGGTCAGCAAGTCTTAGGGCCGGGGGTTCTCTTGGAAAACCGCGTCGAGGGGTACTTCCAGGGCATCAATCACCTTGGTCCAGAAGTTAAGGACCCCAATCAGAGCCGTCAGTTCTACCAAGTCAGGCTCGCTGAAATGGTCCTTGAGTTGGTGGAAGAAACTCTCACTGACGCTGGTACTCGGGACCGTGATGCGCTCAGCGTATTCCAGGGCTAGTTTCTCGGTGGGGCTATAGAGGTCACTCCCAGCGAAACGGGCGACCTGCTGAATTTTTTCTTCGGGGGTGTTGAGTTTGCGGAGCATATAAGTGTGCATCGGCACACAGTACCCCCGGCAACCGTTGATCTGGGCAATGCGGAGGCTCAAAAGTTCCTTGAGATCTTCAGGGAGGTTAGGGTTGTGCTGGTGGACAGCCCCGTAAAGCCGCATCACGCCCTGCATGATCTGGGGCTGGTGAGCCATAACCTTTAAAGGATTGAGAGCGGTGCCGTACTGCTTCTCCAGACTCTTGTAGACGGTTTGCAGTTGCTTATCGTTCTCGGCTTCGACGGGACTCACACGCATCAGAGATTCTCTTAGACTTTGTATTACAGAATAGCAGGGTAATGACCGTAAATTCGTAACAAAACTTGGCATAAAATGACCTTGACGAATAAAATGGGATCAGCATCCTAACGGTCCTAACCATGAAAAGTCAAGCTATGCCAGAACTGATGCGGCGTTCCGTGGAGAGCTTTTTGACGCAATTGACGGAGACCCTCGACCCCTTGGAAGCCATTCAGATCACTAATCTGACGATGAACCTAATGAACACGGTGTATGTCATGGGTCTCCACGATGGGCAAGTTACTGACCTCACAGTGGCTCGTTAGGGCTGTAACCATTGCAAGACCTGGGCGGGTTGTCCATGACCACTCACGCTTAGGTAATAGCGGGGCCGGGTCAAGCCGACATAGAGGAGCCGTAACCGCTCTGTAATAATGTCATCCTTGACCCGTTCGGCAAAATCTTGGTCAGTACCTTCTAAATTGAACTCAGATTTGAGTTGGGCCTGTGGATAGATGGTCAAGTAGTCCAACTGCCCCTGAAAACTACCCTCATGATCCGTCGGGAACCAGTAATCCGTCACGCCTACGATGAAAACCGCGCCCCACTCCCGGCCTTTGCAGGAGTGGAAGGTGCAAAGCTCAATCTGACCAGGCACCTCCTCGCCCTCATCCGGGGTGACCGCACTCCAGCGCAACAACTGTTCACGGCCCTGTTGACGGTTGAAAAAGCGCATCAATGCTGGGAAGGTCCGGGCTTGACCGGTGAGGATGACTTTACGGGCTAGGTTCTCGGCGGTGGCTAGAGCTTGGGGGCAGGGGTCCACGAGAGCGGTGGCTTGAAACAGGAAATCCACCAGGGGTTCCTTACGCTGATCGTACAAGTGCAGCAAGTCTTGAGCTAACCGGGTAAATTCCTTGCGGTCGTCGGTGGGTAGACGTGACCACTGGGGCAGTTGGAGCCAGGGTTGGTTGCCATCCAGCCAATCCACGGTATCTAGCTGGGCACTCAGAGCTAGCACCAAGCCCTTGTGGTCAAAATTGCCGAGCTTCAGCCACAGGTCGCGCACGGGTAAAAGGGGGTCATAGACCCAACGCAAGAGCGCGATGAGACGTTTAAAGAATTCACTGGCACTACCTTGGCGGTAATCCACAAAGGCAATATTCCCTTGGCGCAATAGCTCAGCCATCTCATCAAGACTGCGATGGGAGAAGGCCAAGACTGCGACGGAGTGGTCCGGGTAATTTTTCAGATAGCGGTTAGCTCGTTCTAAGACTTGGCGGTGTTCGCTGGCGCGGTCGGGAGCCGTCCAGATCCGGGGCTGGCTATGGGCAGTGGGGGCGGGGTTAGTGGTGGTGGGCTGGATGAACTGGCGATAGAAAGCGCGGCGGGCAGCGGGGTGGGGATGGTCTGCCACCACCCGGCCTAAGAAATGATTGGCAAGCTCAATCACAGGACGGACTGAGCGGCTAGCCTCTGTCAACCTGTAACTAGGATTCTCTTGGCAGAACTCTAGTAAATAGCGGGGATCGGCGGCGGTGAAAGAGGAGAAAATCGCCTGATTGGGATCGCCCACCCGGACCCAATTACCATCCCCGGTCAACAGATTTAGGAGTTTGTGTTGGGCCTGGGTGGAGTCTTGAGCTTCATCTTCGAGGAGATATTGATAGTGCTGCCATTGGGTCCGCACCGCCTCATCCTCTTCTAGGAGGTCAATGGCAAGGTTAACCATGTCATCGAAATCCAGTAAATTCAACTCGGTCAGGTGTTGTTGGTAGGGCGTGTAGACCACGCTGGTCAGGTTGAGAAAAAAGCGGTCTGGATACTGTTGGCTGAGTTTACGTAACGCATGGGGCCTAATTTGTTGTTGTTTGGCGAGACTGATCCCTTCTTCTGCTAGGTCTACCAGTTTCAATCGCCAGTGCCGGATCGTCTCGGGAGTGCAGCCGGGGATGAGGTAACGTTGCCACTGTTCTTCTTTGCCATCGAGCCAAGCTAGGACACATTCCTCAATCCAACTTTTCTTCTGGATGGCGAGGATAGGCGTGAGGGTACCGCTCAGATAACCCCAGCGAGCGAGGTGTGGCTGAATCAAACGGTAGGCGCAACTGTGGATCGTGCAAATATTTTCTAGGCCCAGGTGGGCCAAGCTGGGGTGTTCTTTGACCAGTCGCTCCCGGAAGTTGGTGCTGGCGGCGCGGGTGTAGGAGAGGACCAGAATCCGTTCAATGGGTACGCCCTGGGTGAGCAGTTGACTCACCAAGCGGATGAGGAGGGTGGTTTTCCCGGCACCAGGGGTGGCGGTCAGCCCGACCCGGCCTTGCTGGTATTGCTGGAGAAAATCATCTTGGTCTTGGCGACCCATGGTAAGCCTGTAAACTAGATTGAAGTATACCCTTACCGACCCCTGCCGATGTTTGTCCTCTCTGGTTACGATTACTTGCTGGTGTTTTTGCTGGTCTCAGCGCTGGTTCCGTTGATTGCCCTGGGTCTGTCGGCGGTTTTTCGGCCCAAGATTGTCAGTGCTTTTCGCAAAAGTACCTACGAGTCGGGCATTGAGCCGAGGGGCGATAGTTGGATTCAATTCAATATCCGTTACTATATGTTCGCCTTGGTCTTTGTCATCTTTGATATTGAGACGGTCTTCCTCTACCCTTGGGCGGTGGCCTTCGACAAGGTGGGGTTGTTGGCCTTTATTGAGGCCCTGATTTTTATTGCCATCCTCGTCATCGGTCTGGTCTATGCGTGGCGCAAGGGTGCCCTGGAGTGGACCTAAGCTCTATTTGCTGGGGGCCACGGGAGGCGCGGAGTTGTCGGCGTATTGCTGGGCTAGGACGACTTCATCTTGGGCCAGTTCAATCAAGAGAATTGCCTTGAGCCGATGGCTACCAAACTCGGGTTGGGCATAGGGGTTGGTGGCGGCTTCCAGGAGGGCCTGGGCACGGGCGAGGCTGTCGAGGGCTTGGTCGAGGCGCGGGTCAGCAGCGTAGACCATCCCCGCATAAAAAGTCCCCATCAGCAACATAGGCAGTAAGGCAACTCTTAAGTAACGTTTCACAGGGCTGCTCCATCACTTAATAGGATAATTGTAGAGGCTGGTTCTGGACTGGTATTTATCCGTCACGTATCTTTACTGGGGCTTAAAAGCGTCCTCTACCCCGTACCCTGCCGGACACAGGTAAGCAGGTTATGCCTTCAGGATTTCCTGATTTTTGGCCTACTTTTTGCCCTTGCCCTCTCAATGCCTGCGGTAGCCTTTCAATACTATTTAAAATAAAGATACATACCGTTAGGAACTGCACTATGGCTCTCTTTGGCTTTGGTAAAAAGACGACTCTGCCCACCGCTCAGGAAGCCCTGCCCGGTCGGACCACCGCCATAACCGTTCCTGAGAAACACTTTGCCAACGGTCATCCCCTCAAGCCGCCCTTCCCTGCTGGGATGGAGATGGTGATTTTTGGCCTGGGGTGTTTTTGGGGCGCGGAACGTAAATTCTGGCAGCAACCGGGAGTTTATGTCACTGCTGCCGGTTACGCGGGCGGGGCCACCCCCAATCCCACCTACGAGGAAGTCTGTTCGGGACGGACTGGGCATAACGAAGTCGTGCTCGTCGTTTTTGACCCCCAGCAGATTAGCTACGAAACCCTGCTTAAGGTGTTCTGGGAGAGCCACAATCCGACCCAGGGGATGCGTCAAGGCAACGACACCGGCACCCAGTACCGCTCCGGGATCTATGCCTACACGCCCCGTCAGCGCGAACTTGCTGAGGCTACCCGCGACCAGTACCAGCCCGTCCTGACCAAAGCGGGTTACGGCAAGATCAGCACCGAGATCTTGGACGCGCCCGAGTTCTACTATGCCGAAGACTACCATCAGCAGTACCTCGCCAAGAACCCCAACGGCTATTGCGGACTCGGTGGAACTAACGTGGCTTGTCCAATCGGAACTGGTAGCGTCCTCTCGTAAGGCGTTTTATTCAGCCCAGGCTATCGTAGGGTGGCTTGGGCTTTCACATCGCAAATGGCTCCCTGCATCATACGGGCTTGCTTGAGTCGTTCCGGGTCGGGCGTGAATATTAGGCTCATGGTAGGCTCCAAGCAGTTTTGCTCATCAATGCTTCGAGAAGACGGGGCGAGATAAGAATGTAACATTACCTAAACCGTTTAACCAACCGTTTATAGCCACTAGAGATTACATCGCCCAAGCTATGGGACATTGCTCCCAACTCCAACCCGCCAAAAACCCAGAGACCATACCCGCCAACTAAACGCCAGACATAATTCCAATCTAGGTTCAGAGGATAGTTCAAGATCCGGCCTAGCCCCAACATCGCCGTCCCCAATAACACTCCCCAACTCCCTAAATACACCAACCGCACCACGGTCCCTACCAAAAATCCATGGGACCACATCGAACGATGGGCAAACCAACGACGGTAGGGTAGCCATAACCAGCGCAACCAACCCCACCGTCGGTATTGATTGGAGTGAATATCTAGGTCGCCGCTAAACATAAGGCCACTGAAAAGATAACACCCCCCGACCACCAAAGCTGGAGCCGCCCCTGCCCACCACCACACCCCCCCCGTCACCAGCGGAAGCGTCCAGAGCGTGACAGCATCGTGAGTCTTACCGGAAGCCACTGGGTCCAATAGGGTCGTCGTCTTTATCGAACACTATTGGTGGCGTATTTGACAAGATAAAGTGTTAATAGTAACCAAGACCACCATAATGGGGAAGCTAATGTGAGAAACCATGTCTCGCAAAAAAAAGAGGGCGACATGGGCGAGCGATACATTCACCATCCAAACTTCGGTTTGTTGTACACGATCTGTCCAGCCCCGGAGGCGAACAAAAATCTGTTCACCACGCTCTACGCGCACCGTCTGTTCTTCTTGGTGACGGAGAAACCCGGTGAACCCGTCAGCTATGAAGCCATGTCCCGCAGTGAGGCCAAACAGCTAGTAGATGAGCGAATCCGCCAGTTAAAGCGGTTGCGTGACCCCGAGTTGAGGGACGAACTGGAGCGGACGGTACAATTTTTTGACCAAACCTTTGCTTGAGAACTGCCGATGCGTCCCAAAATCCTGGTCATCCTGGGGACCCGCCCCGAAGCTGTCAAACTTGCACCCCTAATTCTCGGTCTCCAAGAGACTAACTGGGAGACTATAGTAATTGCCACGGGTCAACATCAGGCCATCCTCCACCAGACCCTCGGCTGGTTCGGGATTACCCCGGCGGAAGATTTACAGATTATGACCCCCAAACAAACTCTGGCGGAGATTACCTGCCGCTGCTTGACCCGTTTGGAAGAACGGCTCGCCTACCACCGCCCGGATTTGGTCATTGTCCAAGGTGACACTACCACGACCTTTGCCGCCGGGTTGGCGGCCTTTTATGCCCGGATTCCCGTGGGTCATGTGGAGGCTGGGTTACGCACCGCGCTGGCTGATAACCCCTTTCCTGAGGAGATGAACCGCCGTCTGACCTCGCAACTAGCCCGCCTCCACTTCGCACCTACCGCGCTCGCTGTCCAAAACCTCGCCGAAGATGGGATCACCGAGGGCGTTTATCTGACCGGGAACACGGTCATTGATGCCTTGCAAGCCATCGCTGGTCAATGTGCCCCGCCGGAGCTTCCTGGGGTGGACTGGCAGCAACGGGTCCTTCTCGCCACGGTCCACCGCCGCGAGAACTGGGGTGAACCCTTGGTCCAGATTGCCCAAGCTTTTCACGAACTGCTTGACCGTTTCCCGGATACCTGTCTCGTCCTGCCCTTACACCCCAACCCCACCGTGCGCGAACCCCTCCGCGAGATTCTGGGCCGTCATCCCCGCGCTTTCCTGGTGGAACCCTTGGACTATCCCCAGTTGGTGGGTGTCCTCAAACAATGCACGCTGGTTCTTAGTGATTCGGGCGGTATTCAGGAAGAGGCTCCCGCCCTCGGTAAGCCTGTCCTCGTCCTCCGCGAGACCACCGAACGCCCCGAGGCCATCACCGGGGGCGTGGCGCAGTTAGTGGGCACGAATACTGAGCAGATTGTCGAAACCGCCAGCACCCTGCTGACGGACCCCGCCGCCTACACCGCCATGGCCCAAGCCATTAACCCCTTCGGTGATGGCCAAGCAACCGGACGAATTATCCAAGCGGTAGCCGGTTTTTTTAAGAGCTAGGACTGTTTGAATCGAGAGCAACTCCTGCTGGACTGAGCTTGCTTCCTCCCAAACCAAGATAAACAGGCGATTGCCGACTATCTACAACAACGTCATCCGCAAGCTATCATCCCCCATTCTGGTTGATTCTGGCGTTTTGCTGGCTTGCCGACTTGCCCCAGCTAGGATGCTTGAAGCGTCTTAGTAGGTCAAGGTTGCAGGGACTGGACCTGTTCTATATTTAGCCCTAGAATTTGAGCGGTTTCTTCTACTGAGAATCCTCGCGCCAACAGCGCGGGCACCGCTTCCAGCTTGCCCCGCACCGTGCCAGTTTGCTCTCCTTCAACACGGCCTTCTTCACGGCCCTCTTCCCTAGCTTCTTGATACACCCGCGTTTTTGCGAATCTCCCGCAATCCAAAAGCCATTTCTAATTCCCTCCGCTCGCGCTCTGGAAACTTGTACACCAACAGCGTACTCACCAAATTTATCATCTGCTCTTGCTCTAAAGCTTGTTCTACTTCTGCTTGGACGCGGTTCATCACTTGTTGGACCCGTCGTTTGAGTTGAGGCTTGGGTACGACTAACCATTGCAGGATGTGGAGCTTGAGCGAACCGGGCTGCTCTTGTCTGGGCTTGAGGTACAACCGATAGAGTCTGCCGCTTTGCTCAAAGTCTTGGTAGGGCACGGGGAGGCCAGGATCAAGACTGGGACGGGCAAACAGGACCACAGCTCGCCAATCCCCTGGGTAGCGTTTCTGTTTGACCTCCTGAGCTTCAAAACGATAGGTAGCCGAGGATGGGTCTCCGACTAGTTCCAAGAGCAAGTTGGGGTAGAGGGAAAATAGCTCATATGAGGATGGTATCGGTTTTCATGGCGGGGGAGTTTGGGAGAATTGTACCCTGCTCAGCCGAGCTATCCGAGGGATAAGGGTCCCTGCACTGATGTTCGCTAGCTAGTTTTAGACACTCGTGCATGAATCATTTTTACTAGTCTGGTGGTCTTTGAGACTAGTCGTATAGTCTTTTTGTCTAGTCCGATAGTGTCTGGGACTCGTGCATGAGTCATTTTTGCTAGTCGAGTAGTCTTTTTGCTGGGCTGGGTAGTCATTTTTGCTGGTTGGGTAGGCTCTGGGGCTGGTGGGGTAGTCTATGGAACTCATTCAGTAGACTTTG
>Ga0163154_10003193_pt1 | contig 23068 bp, 22 predicted proteins | sample OliLakLV19MP9P1_FD_148649 | JGI IMG/M metagenome (GOLD analysis project Ga0163154, IMG submission 148649) | Freshwater microbial mat bacterial communities from Lake Vanda, McMurdo Dry Valleys, Antarctica - Oligotrophic Lake LV.19.MP9.P1 | ecosystem: Environmental > Aquatic > Freshwater > Lake >... | reverse complement strand
GAACCGCTCAATCGATGAGCGGCGCAGACAACTCACAGGTGTTCCCCGCCCACGCGGGGCTGAACCGCTCAATCGATGAGCGGCGCAGACAACTCACAGGTGTTCCCCGCCCACGCGGGGCTGAACCGCTCAATCGATGAGCGGCGCAGACAACTCACAGGTGTTCCCCGCCCACGCGGGGCTGAACCTGATGCCCTATCGCGATCCCGTCGGCCTCACGGGGTGTTCCCCGCCCACGCGGGGCTGAACCGCAGCGCTTCGTGCTGCGCGTCTGGCTGGCGCAGGTGTTCCCCGCCCACGCGGGGCTGAACCGGCGTCGGCTCACTCAACCCGGCAACGGTTTCGGTGTTCCCCGCCCACGCGGGGCTGAACCGTGTCCGGGTTGAACACGCCGTCGTTGCGGGCCGTGTTCCCCGCCCACGCGGGGCTGAACCGGGCCGCGCCGGCGTCATCCACGGTCAGCGGCAGTGTTCCCCGCCCACGCGGGGCTGAACCGCGTGGATGCAGAAGCGGCATTACGACGACGAGGTGTTCCCCGCCCACGCGGGGCTGAACCGCGCGCGGCGTCCATCTATGAGGAACGGCTGGGGTGTTCCCCGCCCACGCGGGGCTGAACCGGTAAACCGGCTCGCCGTCATCGCTCGGGCCGTAGTGTTCCCCGCCCACGCGGGGCTGAACCGGAACGGAGAGTTTCACGGCTCATCGAACTCTTGTGTTCCCCGCCCACGCGGGGCTGAACCGCTGATGAAAGCCATGGGAGGCCAAGGCCTCGCGTGTTCCCCGCCCACGCGGGGCTGAACCGGCAAAACCGCCGCGGGGGGCGTCACGCAGGTTGTGTTCCCCGCCCACGCGGGGCTGAACCGGTTTTTTCGAGCAACGGGACGCACGGGACAGGGTGTTCCCCGCCCACGCGGGGCTGAACCGCTTGCCGCCACCATGCGCGCCGAGCTGGAAAAGTGTTCCCCGCCCACGCGGGGCTGAACCGGTGGCCGGGCGTCTGGTCTTGGTCGTGAAGTGGTGTTCCCCGCCCACGCGGGGCTGAACCGCCCGTCATTTCGTCGTCTCTGGTACTGTCGTCGTGTTCCCCGCCCACGCGGGGCTGAACCGACAAATTAGGGTGTGATCAAGCCGATGTTGCGGTGTTCCCCGCCCACGCGGGGCTGAACCCCCCGCCAGCCCGGCGGTTAGTATATCCATGCCGTGTTCCCCGCCCACGCGGGGCTGAACCGGTCCTCCACGGACGGCGAACGCATGGCAAATTGTGTTCCCCGCCCACGCGGGGCTGAACCCTTCTCCGAAAATGTCGACGTTGACAAGCTGTAGTGTTCCCCGCCCATGCGGGGCTGAACCGCCCGAGGTGGTAATCGTGCCCGGGCTCGCGCCGTGTTCCCCGCCCACGCGGGGCTGAACCGGCTTCGCGAGCGTCATGGTCATCGGAAAAACAGTGTTCCCCGCCCACGCGGGGCTGAACCGATCTCTGACCTATAAACAGGTCGGCACGTGGGGTGTTCCCCGCCCACGCGGGGCTGAAGCGGGCATAAGAGAACCCGTCAGGGGTTGGTCGAACTGAAGCGAAGCAGAGGGCCGCGATCCGCAGGGAGGGGCCAAATCTACCTGCTCAACTTGCCTTTTCCTGTCATTTCGATTATATTTTAATCGTACCGATAGAAGGTGATAAGCATGGCTACCGAGACGAAAGTGTTGACCGCGCATGTCCCCCTCGGTCTCGCGGAGAAGGTCGAAGCGATGGCCGCGCGGCTGGAACGGTCGCGCGGCTGGGTGATGAAACAGGCGCTTTCCGCCTGGGTCGATCAGGAAGAGGAGCGTCACCGGATGACGCTCGAGGCTCTGTCGGATGTGGATGCGGGCCGGGTGATCGATCATCAGGCAATTGAGGCATGGGCTGGCAGCCTCGGAACTGACAAGCCGCGACCGTCCCCGGTCAAATGAGGATCCTGTGGACCAGCAAGGCGTCGTCAGACCTTGTGCGTCTGCATCAGCATCTCAGTCCTATCGCGCCCGAGGCGGCGGTGCGGGTCGTCCAGCAGCTCGCACACGCACCCAATCGGCTGCTCGACTATCCGAGAATCGGCGAGAAGTTGGCGGCCTATGAGCCGCGCGAGGTCCGGCGGATCCTCTTCGGCAATCATGAGTTACGTTATGAAATCGCCGCCGCGACAGTCTTCGGCCTGCGCCTGTGGCATTGTCGCGAGAGCCGCGGATCCGAGCCGGACGAATAGCTGGGGGCTCGATTGATAAGCGCGCTATTCCGCCGCTCGCCGCAGTCCGAAGGTGGCGCAGCCGCAGTCGTGGGCTCGCATTTGAAGGACCATCTAGACAGCACCGCGTGAGCCTCGACGCCAAGGGCGCCGTCATCGACCGGATGAGCTCACGAGAAGAATTACACTAAAGCCCTGTCGATCTCGCGCTTGGCCTACTATATGGAAACGCTCATGACTCTGTCTTAGATTCCCATAACTAAATCGCCGCCACTAGATGCGTAGGTTTGCGTTGGTTGCGCGCCCCCGCAACCAACGCAGACCTACGGAAGAGTTACCGGGTCAACCGATTTAGGCTCCGTGTTGCGTCTTGTATGCTTTTGAATGCCCCACTCAATTGGGAACTACCGAGCTTTGCGAGATATTCGTCATAATTGCTTTGTGTCTGCGTTTGGAGTTGATGCAGATCCTCGGCCTTCAGGTTGGTGTAACGGCGCAGCATACGCCAATCCTTGTGCCCGGTGACAAGCGCGACTTTTTCGATCGGCAAGCCAGCCTCGAACAGTCTGCTCGTCGCCTCGTGTCAAAGGTCGTGGAAGTGCAAATCTTCAATCTCGAGTGTTTGACAGGCGCGGCGGAACGCGGTTCCCACAGATTGGCCATGGTGAGGGAAAACGCGTCCTATCCCGCGGGTTAGGACGCGCTGCTCGAGAACCAACTCCCACGCATCGAAGCCGCTCAGGTTCAAGAGCGGCACATTCTGATGGTTGCCGTCTTTCTTGCGTGGGTCTTTTCGGTTTTTGAGGTTCACCAGTTTTCGCCGGAAATCGACGTCGTCCCATTCAAAGCTGCAGATTTCATCCTGGCGCATTCCGGTCGCGATCGCAAAACGAATAATGCGATCTATCGGAATGAGTTGACGGGGCTTCGTCATAAAATAATCGAGTAAGTCTTCCAGCTCATCCGGTGTCGGACGGCGATCGCGTTCAAAGCCTGGGCCGACGAGGTCAAAACGCTTCAAAGCGACACGCGCAAGGCGGACATTTTCTGAAGATACATCAATCCCGTGAACCGCTGCCGCATGTGTCAACACTGTTCCAATATAAGAAAAATCAATTGAAAGCGTGACTGGACCAGCGCCCTCTTTCGCTCGCTTCTTACCAAACTCGATGAGGCGCTCGCGGGAGAGGTCTTTCAGCGCTACAGAACCGATCGATTTTACCAGAGCCTCCATAACCGCCGCCTTGGAACGCCGGATCGGCTTGCCAACGTCTAGCAGGTCCGAGACGTGCAACCGGATCAGATCTGCGAAGGTCTTCGTCCTAACCTTTGCTCGGGGCGTAATGGCGACCCCTTTGTAAATGCAGCGCTCTACCTCGAGCGCCCACTCCTGGGCGTCCTTTTGTCGACGGAAGGTTTGCGCCGCATAGCGGCCTTTGCGGCGCACCTGCGCGCGCCAGTTTCCGCTGTTGAGTTTTGCAATCGAGGCCATCGTGTGCAAATGTCTCCGGCGTGTGCAAATCCTGTGCAGTGAGCATGTGCAAATTACGGACAAACCAAGAACATCCGTGCACACGCGTGTGCAATGTTCTCGCTTTATGCCGCTGATAATAAACGTAAATACATGAAAAACAACGATAAAATATTCGCAGTCGCGCCCATGATGGAGTGGACGGATCGGCATTGCCGGTATTTCCACCGCCAGCTTACGCGCCGCGCCTGGCTGTATACGGAGATGGTCACGGCCAGCGCCATCCTGTTCGGCAACCGTGACCGACTGCTCGGCTTCCACCCCGATGAGCACCCTGTAGCTTTGCAACTCGGCGGCTCCGACCCATGCCAGCTTGCAAACGCGGCGCGGATCGGCGAGGATTATGGCTATGACGAAATCAATCTGAACATCGGATGCCCGTCCGACCGCGTGCAGAATGGCCGTTTCGGCGCGTGCCTTATGGCCGAACCGAACGTGGTCGCACAATGCGTTAGGGCGATGGCTGCGGCGGTGCGTGCGCCCGTGACCGTAAAATGCCGAATTGGCATCGACGATCAGGACGATGAGGAGGATCTTGCTCGTTTCGTCGATGCTGTCAGCGGCGCCGGTTGTCGGAAATTCATCGTCCATGCCCGCAAGGCATGGCTAAAGGGACTAAGCCCCAAGGAAAACCGCGATGTGCCGCCGCTCGACTATGGCCGCGTATATCGGCTCAAGCAGAGCCGTCCAGACTTAACCATTATCATCAACGGCGGCATCCGCACCCTTGACGCCGCTGAAGCGCATCTGCAGCAGGTCGATGGCGTTATGATCGGGCGCGCCGCCTATCAGCATCCGTGGCTTTTGTCTGATGTGGACAGGCGCATTTATGGCGACATGCGGCCAGCACCGGCTCTTCGCGACGCTTACGCAGCGATGATCCCTTACTGCGAAGTCGAGATCGCGCGTGGCGGCAGGCTCTCGGGTGTGTCCCGGCATATGCTCGGATTGTTCCAAAATGTTCCAGGCGCGCGGGCATATCGCCGTTGTCTTAGCGAGGAGGCCGTTAAGCCAGGCGCCGGCAGGGTCGTCATGGACAAAGCGCTCGAATTTGTCGATAAGGCGGAGATGCAGTTTATCTTATCCGCAGCCTAACTCCCGCTTCACAAACAACCCGTAATCCTATGGACCTTAATTTACCTGGCAGCGAACTGGCGTGGCTGGCGGCGACTTTGCTCGCGGGCGGATTTGTGACCGGCATTCTATCTGGCCTGTTCGGGGTTGGCGGCGGCGGCATTCTGGTGCCTATCCTTTACGGGTTGTTCACCGCTATCGGAGTGGACGAGGCGTCGCGCATGCATCTGGCGGTTGGCACTTCACTCGCCATTATCGTTCCGACATCGTTCCGGTCATTCCGCTCCCACCACAAACGCGGCGTGGTGGATATGCAAATTCTGCGCAGTCTGGGCCCACCTGTGGCTGCGGGGGTGGTTTTGGGAATTGTGGTCGCGGCGTTTGTCGAAGGCTCTTTTCTGAAAATCGTCTATGTGGTCACAGCGTCGGTGATGGCGCTAAAGCTGTTCGCGGGGGGAAGCCGCTTGCAGCTTGGCGCAACCATGCCGGGAAATCCGGTCAACGCGGCGGTTGGAGCGACGATTGGCGCAATTTCGACATTGATTGGCATTGGCGGCGGGGTTTTCATCAGTTCATACATGACCATGTTTGGCCGCTTCATTCATCAAGCAGTGGCCACGTCTTCAGGGTTTGGGCCGATTATCGCAATCCCCGCCACGCTGGGCTACATATGGGCAGGCTGGGGCACGCCCGATCTTCCGCCCGGCTCCCTTGGATATGTCAGCTTTCTCGGCGCGGCTATCGTTACCCCCGCGAGCGTTCTGGCGGCGCCCCTCGGCGTGCGCATCGGCCACGGCATTTCGAGGCGCAAGCTTGAGATTGCGTTCGGAGTTTTTCTTCTGAGCGTCGCAGTGAGGTTTTTGGTCGACTTGTTGCAGGGCCTGTCATCTTAAATAGAATACAGTATGCATAATTTGCATACAACACATCTGCATTGTATACATGGTAAGCTTAATAATATACTTGCTTAGTTGTTGATTTGCCGGGCGCGCCGGTGTAGCACTCACCCCCTAGCTGTAGCTTGTGTGTGAGTATTAAATGGCAGTTTCAAAGAAGGCAATGATGGAGGCGCGCAAAGCCCGCGCGCCATTAAGCAGAGTGGCTATTCAGTTGCGTCGTTCCGACAAGCGCATTCGAGCGCGCGTCGCGGGCATCGGGTCGGGGCTCATGCTGCTCCTGATCTGCGCAGGCTCGTTTCTCATGTATTACCGCCCTCTGGAGGCAGTCACTAGAAGCGTTGACATTAGCGCGGCACAGCAACTTACTGATGCACGCGCCGACGGCTTGTTGAATGTATTCGATCTTGCGGCAGAAAGCGTCGGCAAGAGCGGAGAAATCAAGGCGTCTCTGCCGATCGCCGAGTTGGCTTCAAACTCCGCGGACCAAGAGCTGCAAGTCGCTATAATCAAGCTTGAAACTCCCGTTTCGTCAGCGCGTGAGAGCGAAAATGCAAGCCAACCCTTTGCCAGCGCGGCCAATGCTGGCGTCCAAGCCAATGATGCAGCACCCACCAGTGGCGAAAGTGTCGCTGAGCCAAAACTTGAAAACGCTGCCGTAGCTGGCCAGAATCCAAGGGCTTCAGTTTCTGCGCCTCCGGAGGATAGTTCTGCGCAGCGGCCAAATGCCTCCGTTGCCGCGCCAACATCCTTTCAGCCTTCATTCGCGGAGGCGCCTTCATCGGTTCAGGCTGTTGAGCCGCGCACACAGCTTGCGGCGGCAGCGGCCCCAAAGGATATCGCGGCGATCCTCCAGCCAAGGGAAGACACAACCTGCACGACCGATCTGCAGGCGCTTGCTGAAAAGGCGACCGTGTATTTTCCGCTGTCAAGCGTCGCCGTCCAGACAACCGACAACGCCAATCTCAAACTGTTGGTTGGGGCCGTGCGAAATTGCCCCTCTATCCGCATCGATGTGGGCGGACACACGGATAAAACCGGCGAGCAATTGCTGAATTTGCAGTTGAGCTGGCAGAGGGCGGAAAATACCATAAAATATCTGCAGTCGCTTGGCGCCGACACATCGCGGTTTAGCCCTGTCGGGTTCAGCGCCACACGCCCGCTCTACAACGAGCAAACCGGGTTGGCGCAGGCCAAGAACCGCCGCGTCGAATTTATCCTGCGTTAAAAAACGGAGTTCAAACTATGTCATTTCTTGCTGAAAACTACGAGTTTATCATCATCGCCGCCCAGGTTGGCGTTCTGGCCTTGCTTGCGTTGGTGGCGGGCTTTTTTCTGGCGCGATGGATGTATCGATATGAAGCGCAAGCGCTCAATACAATCCTTAGTCAGGAGATTATGCGGCTGCGGCGGAAAGTTTCGGAAAGCGAAACAGTGCAACACGCCACAAGCCGGCATCATCAGCGCTTACGTCGACAAGTTCGTAGCATGGCGCAAATTTAAGTTCGTAAGCGATATCTTCACTCACGCACGCGACCACCATTCATACTAACTTCAACTCATTACAGTTCAGCAGATAGATCCTGCAAAACGTCGAGCAAGCTCTCGACGTTGACCTGTTTAGGGTCAACTTTCTCGGTTGCAAAATAGCGTTGATAAATCTGGCGGGTGTGATCATTCATACCTTCATGAAGACCCATCGACCAGCCCGGAAAAAGCCGCTCGCGGACATCCAGGCAAGATAACAATAATATCTTCTGGTGTCGCGGATCGGATGCGATACGGTGGTAGGTAAAGCTCACATCGGCCCGCCCGCCTTCAAGCACCTGAATGAAATGCTCACCGTTAAAATGAAGCATGCCCGTTACAGTTGTTTTAGAATTGTTTTTGTGGCATGCCCCAATCAGTTGCTGAATGTCCAGCGCAACTGACATATTACGCTCGCTATAGTAAACTAATCTGCAAAGATTCATGGATAGAATATACTCCGTATCGAGAATTCATCGGCAATGCTGGATTGCATGCGTCTGATTAACGCCTGCGCCTATTTAGATCAACAGTAATGTCGGTAATGTCCGAAATAATTGCGATTTACTGTAAATCGTATGCAAAAATGATATTTTTACATACGAGGCGCTGATAGAATTTGAGTGATACTCAGAAAACGAGGGGTGCGTGTGCGGTAGACTGCAAACTCGTCGCCGTAAATTTTGTTGAGCCACGGCTCTTCCGCGAGAGGCAGCAGACTATAGACCAGAATAGCCAAACCGCACAGTAGGGCAACCGGCCCGGTATGCACCGAAATCGCCACGCCTGCGAACGCCGCGATTGACGCCACATATTGCGGATTGCGGCTATAGGCATACAAGCCGGAGGTCACCAACCCCTGATCCGAGCCATATGTATTCTCGATCCCAAGATCGAAATATCCATAAACAGTGACAGCCAGGCCGATCAGCATTAGCGGCACGCCGACAATCAGCAATTCCCAGTTCGGATCGAGGTGTGGCTTGAAGTTCAGCGCCGAAAACAGAAGCGTCAACCCCAGCCCGCCGCGAAACAGCGGCCAAAAAACATACTTCTGCCAGCTCCCTTTTCCCGGCGTCGGCCAAAGTTTTATGACGGTGGTATAGATGGTCAGCAAAAGCAGAAGATTGAGCGTAAGAAGAGCTGCGAGCGCGATGTAAAAGATGCTGGTTTGCATGATAGGCGTTCCCGAAAAAATATCACGTTTTTTTCGGATGAAAACGGCTCTTTTTTGCAGATCTAAAGCCGGTTCACCCGATTGATTGACTCAATTAAATCGGGGATCGCAGTCAGGCCGACCGCTCCAGATTCGTTGCATCTGGGCTGGGATCATAGACGGCTTTAATTCCAATATTCAACTGGCATCGGAGGCTTCAATCAGCTTGCGTAACGCTCGGCTGCGGAGACAATTTCGTGGATGATACCGGGCTCGGTCATGGCGTGGCCAGCATCCGGCACAATGCGCAAATCTGCCTCTGGCCAGGCACGCTTCAAATCCCATGCGGACTTCATGGGCGTCACCACATCATAGCGGCCGTGGATGATAACGCCGGGGATATTTTTCAGTAATCCGGCGCGGCGCAAGATGTCGTCGTCGTTTTCCAGAAAGCCCTGATTGACGAAGTAGTGGCACTCGATGCGCGCAAAAGCGAGCGCATAGTCGTCCGAGCCGAATTTCTGCACGCGGTCAGGGTCGTGCAGCAGTGATAACGTTGTTCCCTCCCATATGCTCCACGCGCGCGCCGCCTCGATCTGCACGCGTCTATCGCCGCTGATGAGGCGGCTATGATAGGCTGCGATCATGTCCGCGCGGTCGGCTTCAGGGATCGGCCGCGCGTAAGCCTCGAAAGCATCAGGAAACAGCCAGTTGCATCCTTCCTGATAAAACCAGTCCAGTTCGGCGCGTCGCAACATGAAAATGCCGCGTAAAATCAATGCGCTCACACGGGCGGGATGGGTTTGCGCGTATACGAGCGCCAGCGTAGACCCCCAAGACCCGCCGCAAAGCTGCCATTTCTCTACGCCCAGATGCTCGCGCAGCGTCTCTATGTCCGCGACAAGCGCCCAGGTCGTGTTGTCGGTCAATTCGGCGTTGGGGGTGGAGCGTCCGCATCCGCGTTGATCGAACAAAATGATGCGGTATTGGCTCGGCGAATGATATCGACGCATGCCGGGATTACAGCCGCCTCCCGGCCCGCCATGCACCATCAACACGGGTTTGCCATTCGGATTGCCGCATTCTTCAAAATATATCTCGTGGAGATCGGACACCTTGAGCCGACCTGTCCGGTAAGGTTCAATATCTGGATGGAGGCCAAGGCGTTTCGTCGCAAACATCGGCAAGCCCTTTATTATTATTCGGTCATAAGCCAAGCCGAGGCGCCGCTACGATCTGGACGCGCGCCCACGCGATGCAAGCCTGAGCGATCGCGCAAACAGGGTCTCGCCACTTGAGAGACGCATTTCCTCGACGAATTCTTTTGTTTCGTCATCCGCCGCTGGAGCCATCATCGTCATGACGACAATCACAAGGATTCCGATGGGCACGCCAATTGCGCCAGCGATAAGGCTATCGACGCCAAGCAAACCCGGCCCGCCAGCTTGCCCCATCACAATGCACAGCATCGTTACCGCAAAACCGGCGCCCATGCCGAACAGGGCGGCCGCGGCGCCAGTGCGCGCCCACCACACCGAGAGCAGCATAATGGGGAAAAAAGTCGCGGCGGAGAGAGATAGCGCCCAAAGCGCGAGCTTTAATGGATCGACGGGTAACTGCGCTGCAAGCCAGAGGCCCGCCGCAGCGGTTGCGGCAATGGCGGCGCGCGCTATGAGCAATCGGCGAGATGGCGACGCCGAACGGCTGACCGCGTTGTAGTAGATGTCGTTGCTGAAAGCGTTGCCAATGGCGATCATCTGGCCCGCTGCGGCGGCCAGCGCGGCGGCAATGGCGGCCGCAGCGGCGACACCTAATAATGCGTAGGGTAGTTTCGCGGCCAGCGGGAGTAGCAGCGTGATGGCGTCCCGGCGAAGTTTCGTTTCGCTTTCCCCAAGCGCGGAATTTAACTGCTCGCTCGAAATCGTCAGCATGCCGAAAGATTTTGCCACTTGACCCCAGTTCGGAATTTCCGTCAAAGGCTGACCGCTCAAATCCTGTGCTACGAAATATTTCACAAACACGGCATACGCTGGCAGCGTCACCACCATCAGTCCGACAAGCAACACTCCCCAGCCAAGTGATTTTCGCACTGTGGACACACTTGGCGTCGTGCTTAACCGGGCGATCTGAATGGGCAACACCGCGCCCCCGAGCATCACGCAAAGCGACAGCAAAATGAAATCTGTAACCGAGATCGTTGTAAACAGTTTCATGAATGGGATTGTCAGCGCCTCAAAATCAGGCCCCGGCAACGCCGCCGACAAGGGCTCGGGCTGAGCTACCGATGCGATCAGCCCTTTGGCGACCTCCAGTTCGGAAACCGCCTGAAGGATGTAACCATAGGTAAGCTGAGGCAGCGGCAAATTGGTAAGCATGACCGAAACCGCGATCACGGGGATTGCGACGCCGAGCAGCGTAACGATGCTTTGCGCACATTGCGACCATGTGAGAGAGCGCATTCCACCAAGCACCACGGTCGAAGCTGCAAGCGCGGCTCCAATCGCCATGAGGAGACTTTGCGAAATGCGCGGAAAAAAGAACGACGCCGCCATGGCCCCAAGTTTGATTTCCGCGACAAGTAGCAACATGCACGGCCCCACAAGCAGAACTGCTGCGGCAAAGCGCACAATGCGACTGCCGAAGCGCAAACCCATGAAGCCCGGCAGAGTGTACGCGCCCGCTTTGCGTAAGTGCGAGCTGAACAGAACGGCGATGAGCGCAAGGCCGCCGCAAAGACCTGCCCCGATGGCGAGCGCATCGATACCGCTGAAAAACAGCGCGCCTGTTAGGCTGAGAATGGCCGTGGCGCCAAGGCAGTTCGCCGATAGCGATAGTCCATTATAGAAGGCTGGCACCCGCTGCCCGGAGATGAAAAAATCGTCCGCTGTGATCGTGCGCGCTAAAACGCCTATTGCCAGATAAAACAGGACAGGCACAACAATGACGATCTGGCCAATGACGTCTCGCGACATGCCGAGCTGCTCAAGAATGACGAGCATGAGGATAAGGCAAACAAATGCGCTGGTGAAGATAGCGAAACTTGCGCCGAGCCGCGGATTGACGACGGGGTAAATTGTGTTGATGGACATCCGGCCTCGTTAACCGTCGATTGATTTTAGTAACTGACAAAATGCGAATCTAAAAGGTTAACTCTGATATGCACACGATGATGCTGATTGCCGAACTAAAATGATTTGACGGCACAATAAGGACGAAAATAGCGCGTCAAGAATGGCTCGCCACATTAAACGTTCTGTCCGCATTGTCCTGAGCGGTGATAAACCAGTAAACGATTGCGATAAAGGCTGCGACAATCCCATGGGCGATGACGAAAAACCCGACATCGAAACGCAGAAAAAGTAACGAGGGAAGTGAAAGCGCCCAGATTGGCGCTGTTATCAAGACACCGAACACGCAAGCTAAAGCGAGTAGCATAGTGCGCATCGAACGAAGGGAGTGCATACGTCTTTGTTCATCATCAATGATCATAGTTTCCCCGAACAGCCCGCATTTTCATATTCTGGGTTGCTTATGCGAAATTAAGAGGCGAATATAGGCTAAATGTTGGCCGAAAGTCGTGTGGGCGGACTTTGACGTCGATAGTTTTAGCCATTCGGCAAGAGGGCTTGGATTATGACGATTGTTGCGATGTGCAACCATCGCTTACCGGGATCGCTGGAGTCGCCGCGAGCAACAAAGATGAGCACACATCACTTTATTATCGTGGACGATCATCCGCTATTTCGAGATGCTCTAAAACTCACGCTTCAACAGCATTTTGACGATGTGCGGATCAGCGAAGGCGGCTCGCTGGAAGATTTAACAATGATGATGGATACGAGCGCTGGCGTCGATCTTATTTTGCTCGATTTAACCATGCCGGGCGTGCGCGGATTCTCAGGACTGCTCTATTTGCGCGCGCGTTCTCCCGACGTGCCGGTAATAATTGTGTCGGGCAACGAAAATCCTTCTGTTATGCGTCGGTGCATAGAATACGGCGCATCAGGATTTATACCGAAGTCGCTGGATGTAAAAGGCATCCGTGACGCCGTTGAAGCGGTGCTCGATGGTCATATTTGGGCACCAGCCGGGATACAACTCAGTGACGGGCTCCATAGTGCAGTCAGGGATTTCTCATCGAAACTTGCAAGCTTAACCCCGCAGCAGGTGCGTGTCCTGATGATGCTTGGCGAGGGTCTGTTGAATAAACAAATTGCGTTCCAGCTTGGCGTATCGGAAGCGACTGTAAAGGCGCACGTTTCGGCTATCCTTAACAAACTTGAAGTGGATAGCCGTACTCAGGCGGTTATAGCGGTTAACAAGATTGAAAGTTTCGACGCTTTGTGAAATGTTAACTCAGATACGACTAGCGCGTAGGTGTTACTACGTTAGTATCTGATTTCTGAGGCGCATAAATTAGCGCCTGTTTCACTGCGATCTCAATGACGATTGACCTGCCCATATTTATCCCTCCAGTATGTAACCCTTGTTTGCGACTTAACGTTTCGACGCAAGTCTTGTTCCTTTTCGCATGAACGAAGTCTGAAAAGATTTAATTATTCTGATTATTCGGCGGCAGCCTGGTGCTGTCGTATTTGCGATATGAGAGCGCGCAACGCGGCTGGCTTTATCGGCTTGCGAAGCAGGTGAAACCCGGCTTTCCGGATCACATCGTGCACGTCCGGCGAATAGTCCGCCGTAATGATAACAGCCGGAACCGGATAACCTGCGCGCGCCCGCACAAGATTGACAGCGTCTATGCCAGTGCCGTCAGCCAGATGGTAATCCGCAAGAATGATTTCGGGCATCGGTTCACGGGCGGACATTTGAGCAACCGCGCCCGCGCCGTCGGCTGCGCGCACTACCACGCAGCGCCAGTTGCCAAGCAAAGTCGCCATGCCGTCCAGAATGGCAGGCTCGTTGTCAATGCAGAGGGCACGATAGCCAGTCAGGTCGGCAGCGCTGAGATGAACTGGAGGCGGCGCGGTCTGAGACCACTGGCGCGCCGTCGCCAGCGGCAAAGTCACGGAAAACGACGAGCCAGCATTAGGACGGGACGACAGATCGATCGGGTGGTTGAGAAGCTTGCCGATACGCTCGACAATGGAAAGCCCAAGCCCTAGCCCGCGCACCTTGCGCGGAAACGTGTCGAGACGCTGGAATTCCTGGAATATGAGAGCCTGCTTATGGCGCGGAATGCCGGGGCCAGTATCGTGCACCTCAATCCGCAGCGTCGTTCCCCGGCGTCTGCACCCAAGCGTGACAGCGCCAGTCTCGGTGTACTTGATCGCGTTGGACACAAGGTTCTGCAGCAGCCGCCGCAACAGTTTTCGGTCTGAACGCACATATTGCCCGCAAGGCATGACATTAAACTGGAGCTGTCGTACCTCGGCTAAAGGCTCAAACTCGAGTTTCATCTGCTCAAGAATATGGTCAATAGGAAACACGGCGATGTCGGGCTTCATAACGCCTGAGTCAAACCGTGAGATGTCGAGCAACGCGCTCAGTATTTCCTCCACCGACTCCAGCGATGCGTCGATGTTGCTGGAAAGACGCCCGGTTTCGCCATGCGGATGGTTTTCCACAAGGCTTGACGTATAAAGCCGCGCCGCGTTTAGCGGCTGAAGCAGGTCGTGACTGGCAGCGGCCAGAAAGCGCGTCTTATCCAGATTGGCGCCATCCGCCTTGGCCTTGGCCTGTCCAAGAGCGCGATTGACTTCGGTAAGCTGTGCGGTCCGCTCCTCGACGCGCTTTTCTAGCGTCTCGTTGGCCTTGGCAAGAGCATCGGCGGCGGCGACACGTTCGGTGATGTCGGTGTAAGTGGTCACAAACCCGCTTTGGGGCATGACGTTGGTGCGCACCTCGATAACGCGGTTAAGGCCCGCCAGACGTTCCTGAAAAGTCTCCATGGTTACAATGTATTTGCGGATACGGTCCGTGACGATGTTTTCAACGCTCGCGATATCCTTATGCTCCCGCGCCGCCATGTGGCGAACGATCTGGTCAAGCTGCGCGCCGTAACGCACAAGCTCGGGCGGCAGGCGCAGCGTTTCGCGGAATTGCCGGTTCCAGCAGATTAGCCGCATATCTTTGTCGAACACCGCGATGCCCTGGCGCACCTGATCCAGCGCGGACTCCAGCAAATCGCGGTTGAATTGGATGGCTTCGGTGGCGTCATCAAGCAGTTTCAGTGCTGAAGCCATGCCAACGTTACGCCGCCGCAGGGTAAGCGACATAACCAGCCGCGAGGACGCGGCGCCAATCGCGCTGGCCAGCAGGTTTTCCGTGAACCGCACCAGATGCGCGTCGGCCTCGGATTGCGGATGTAACTCCGTGTCTCGGTTCGCGGCGAATTCCCTAAATGAACGATCTGTGCGCTCGGGGCCGAGATAGCGAGCCACGGTTTTGCGCAGATCTTCGACTGTCACCGACGTGCGCCAGGCGCGGAAGCTGGGCGCGGCGCCGCGCGGCATGCTGTCGTCGATAAACACATTCGCCTGCAGCCGCTCAATGGGTTCGGGGCTGCGCATCAGCGAGACGGAAATGAACGCAACGATGTTGATCAGCATACTCCAAACCACCCCATGTGTGAGTGGCTCGAAATCCATGAAAAACAACCTCTGCGGGCGTAGCAGCGATATGCCGAACGGCCCATCCACGAGAATGTCCGGCGAGATATACCCGGCCTTGACGATGAAGGGCAGCAGCAGCGTATACAGCCAAACGGCAAACCCGGCGACAATGCCCGCAATCGCGCCACGCGCCGTCGCCCGCCGCCAAACCAGACCGCCGAAAAATGCGGGCGCAAATTGTGCAATCGCGACAAACGACAGCAGGCCGATGGAGGCGAGCGCCTCCGAGTTGCCGATAATCCGGTAAAACAGGTAGGCGAGCAGCAGGATGACGACGATGGCGATGCGCCGCACATGCAGAAGCACAACGCCCATATCCTGACGGTCGATCAGCGGGGAGTGCCGCCGCCGCAGCATCACCGGCATGACCAGGTCATTGCAAACCATGATGGACAGCGCGACGCTGTCGACAATCACCATCGCCGTCGCAGCGGACAGGCCACCAAGAAATGCGATCAGCGTGATCGTCTCCGCACCCGCCGACATTGGCAGCGTGAGCAGGAACATATCCGCGTCATTCGCCCCACGGCCGAAGGTTAGCAACCCCGCCGCCGCAATGGGCACCACGAACAGGTTGATGGCGATAAGGTAAGCAGGGAAGAGCCAGGACGCGCGGGTTAATTCCTGCGGCGAGTTATTCTCGACGATGGCGACGTGGAACTGTCGGGGCAGCAGCACAATGCAAACCGCGCTTAGGAAGGTAACGGTGAGCAGCGTGCCGCCCTGCAGGCTGCCAAACAGGTTGGATAGGTCGGGCCGTGCCGCAAGCGTCGCCGACAATGCGCCAATGCCGCCAAACATCGAGTAGGTGATGAAAATGCCGACGGCGAGGAATGCGACGACTTTAACCACAGACTCTGTCGCAACCGCGAGCATCAGGCCTTCCTGATGCTCGGTCGCATCGATGTGGCGCGTGCCGAACAGAATCGCGAAAGCCGCCATCAGCAGCGCGATGATAAGCCCTACATCACCAATTGGGAGGTTGGCAATTTCCACAGCCTTGGCCGTGCCTACGGGTTGCAGAAGCGTAGTGACGGACAACGAAACCGCCTTTAGCTGTAGCGCGATGTATGGAACGACGCCAGCTACGGCGATAATGGTGACAACGGCGGCGACAGCCGGGCTTTTCCCATACCGCGCCCCGATGAAATCCGCGATGGACGTGATGTTCTGCGCTTTGCTGAGGCGGACGATGCGTCGGATCAGAGGCAACCCGATGGTGAACATTATGATCGGGCCGAGATAGACGGCCAGAAAATTCAGGCCCGTCGCGGCCGATGAGCCCACGCTGCCGAAAAATGTCCAGGAGGTGCAGTAAACTGCCAGCGATAGCGCATAAATGTTGTGGCGGCGCGTTGATTGGCGGCGCGAGCGCGCCTGTATGTCGCCGTAATATGCAACCGCGAAAAGGAAGCATACATACGCAAGCGCGGCGGAAATGATAACCCAGCCATCGAGCATCGACGAAAACATGCCTCAAATATGCGCCGCTAACATCCGCGTTGCGGCATTATCGCACGACACGTTTAAAACGCAAACGCTAGGCGCATACAATTATCAAATGATGTCAGGGCTTTGGCGCAGCGTCTCCCAGCTCCCAGGTAACGGAAATGCTCACTTGCAACTCAGCTTCGCCTACCTCGATGGGAACTTCCATGCTTCGCGCGCTCGCACGCGCCATGGATTGCGGGCGCCAACCCGCGCCGCCCTGCTCGTCAATGGAAATGACCCGCGCCAACCGCGCGCCCGCCGCCTGCGCGTAAAGTTCAGCCTTTTGAATGGCCGCGGCCATCGCTTGCCTACGGGCTTCGTCCATCAGTTTTGCGGGCTGCGCAATGGTGAACTGAATGCCGCCCATTTCGTTCGAGCCTTGGGAGACGGCTTTGTCCAGAATGTCGCCGAGCTTGGTTAAATCGCGAACCGTCACCTGAACCAAGTTCGTGACGCGAAAGCCAGTGACGCCGTCTGTCTTGCCCTGGTTTTTGATCGGCGGGCTAACGGAGAAATCTACAGTCTGGATATCCTCGCCCACCAAACCGGCCTGCTTTAATGCATCAATCACGCGGGTCATGGCGGCGCTGTTTTTATCGAGCGCGGCGCGGGCGGTTTCTGCCTCAGTGCTAACTCCCATCGCAATCTGCGCAATATCAGGCTTGGCTTTCACACTGCCAGTCGCATCGAGCCGGATGGTTCGCACCGGCGTTTTCGTTTCACCCTGCGCCATGACCTCCCCCTGATCCGTCATAAAAACCCAAGTGCAAAGCATGAAAATCGTTCGGTAGATGCATTTCACGGACGCCTCCTTCACCAGACCTTATCACGCACATTTACACCATGAGACTCAGTTTGCCCGTCTTGATCGTTTGCTTGAACAACGGGGCGTTAAACGGTATGAATCGTTCTGTCGATGCTTTGTCCCGGGCCTGTAGCTCAATGGTTAGAGCCGACGGCTCATAACCGTCTGGTTGTAGGTTCGAGTCCTACCGGGCCCACCACCCAGTCTTGCACTACAGAGCGCTCTCCGCGTTTCTTGCAAATATCCTCGACATAACAGCGACTTGGTTGAAGCCATGTCCAGATATGTCGGTACAGACAATGACTTTTGTTCGGCCGTTACCGCGATTGTCTCCAGGGGCCATTCGTTTGACCAGAAGTTTGCTTTTAGCCGGTTACATTAAACGATGGAAAGGGCTACGTCTCACGATGTCGCCGTGCGGCCTTTGCCAGGAGGCTGCGATACAGCCTGCGAGAGTGAACTTCAGGATTACGGTTTAGCTGGAGAAGCCCAGCTTGAGACGCTGCTCAGCCCAGAGAAGCGGTACCTTTTATGTGATGACGAGCTTCGCCTCGACGCCGCGCCGACGCAAGGCAAAGGGCGCCCGCAAAACGATGGATGTCCGTTGATCGTCATCATCAACCAACCTTGGCGCATCCTGATCGCCGATCCTGCTTTCGCCAATCAGATTGGCACCGGACAGCGCGGCGACTTGGCGCGCAAGATCCTCGTCAGATAAACTTTGCCCCATGATCAGCGAGCCGACACGGTGTTGATCCGATAGCGCCGCGCGCCATCGTCCCCGAGTTCGGTTATGACCTGCAGTCCCATGCGCTTGCGCAACTCGCCCGAGACGAAACCGCGGACGGAATGGGCCTGCCAGCCCGAGGCCATCCTCAGTTCCGCGATGGTCGCACCCTCGGCGCGCTCGAGCAGGCGCACGAAGTCTTGCTTCTTGGTTGAGACGACCGCTGATCCACGACCAGCGGCAGCGGGGATTGGTCTGGATTTTAAAGGCTTGGTCGTCGGTTTTTTGGTCGGCGTCGACTTTCGACGACGGGGATCATTTTGGGCGGGATCGTCGGTTTGAAGGCTATGGCGCTTGGGCGATGTTTTCGCCCTGTTGAGACTGTTACTGCGCGTCATTGGGTCGTCTCCGGTTCTGGCGCGGCGCACATTGCGCTCGCGCTCCTACCGCCCAAAGCCTCGCGGCAGCGCGAGGCGACACTTATCCTCCGGTCGAACGGCGGTTGATCTCCGCCTCACCCTTACACGCCATGAAGGCTTGCCCTGCCCGAGAAGTCCAGTCCGTCTTACGCGGGCGAGGAACTTTAAGGCGTGTCGCTTACCACACGCCGTCGCGCTTCGCCGGCAAATAGGATAATACTCAGCCGCCGCTGCACCTGGAGAGAGTGACAGAAAACAGCCATTGCAGCTCCAAGAAAACATCGGCTGCCTTCATCTTGCTTTTCCGAACAGACCTACCATTACCGACGCACCTTCGTTTAAGCTGGTGAACTAAAACACAGAAAACGCGTACAAATTTACTAATGCGATCACATTTGGGGAAAGTAATTATGGCGACGCGCGTAAACATGGGGGTAAGCCTGGCTCGCATCGTTCGGATAAGCAGGCCACGATTTTGGGCGTACGAAGCAGGCACATTCGCAATAGGCTGTATGTTGGCCCTCAGGCCTCTCGAATACCCTCTCCACCACGTTACGCCCATATTGCTCGCTTTTTTGTTTTACTTCTTGTTTCCAGCAAATCTATTAATTTACGGCGTGAATGATATTTTCGATTATGAGACAGACCGGCTGAACCCCAAGAAAGTTGAATACGAGGCTTTGGTTACGCCAAATGAACATCGACCACTCACGCAATGGATTGCAATAACGACCTTCCCATTCTTACTTTTATTATTTTATGAATCGCAGCCGACCATTATTTCATTTGCATTCTTTTTGATCTTTGCGGTGTTTTACTCTGCATGGCCCTTACGGGCGAAAGTTAGGCCGGGATTTGACAGCCTTTTCAGCGCGGGCCACTACGTCGCGACCGGCGTTTTCGGATATTATCTGGCTGGCGGCGCGGCGCTCGATTGGCAGATTGTTGCTGCTGCGATGTGCTGGTCCATAGCAATGCATGCTTATTCGGCCGTGCCGGATATAGAATTCGATGGCGAGAGCGGTGTTGACACGATCGCGACGTTCTTGGGCCGGGAAAAAACGCTTTGGCTTTGCCTCTTGCTCTACATCACCGCGACGCTGGCCGCGTTTGAACATTTAGGCGCAATCGCAATTGTTCTTGGCGTTATTTATGCGGCAATCGTCATCGCTTCAATCTATGCAAAAAGCGCCGATGATCTGTTCCGGCTTTATACTTACTTTCCATTACTTAATTTAGCTTCCGGGTTTGCCATATTTTTAACGTTGGCAATTTTTCAGCGCTACGCTTTATTTTGACAACAAAGACAAGATTCTTCATCTCAGCTGTTCCAGCGGCCGCCCGGATTTCACGCCGCAAATGCGTTTATAGGCAAGCTGCGCCGAAATGAGGCAAATCGGCATGCCAATGCCCGGATTTGTGCCAGCTCCAACATAAAACAGGTTGGAAATCTTGCGGCTGCGGTTATTCGGACGGAACAAAGCGGTTTGCCGTAGCGTGTGGGCAAGGCCGAGCGCGCTCCCGCCGAAGCTATTGTAGTCTGAGGCGAAATCCGCACCGCTATAAGCGCGGCGCGTGACGATGCGGCCGCGAACGCCGCTAACCCCCAACCGCGTCTCGGCGAGGTCCAGCATCTGATCCGTCATCCGCGAGAGTGTCGAGCCTTCATCGCGAAGCCCGGCCGCCACCGGCATAAGCATAAAAACCGCATCATGATCCTTGGGGGCGACGCTCGGATCTGTGCGCGAGGGGCAGCAGATGTAGTAGGACGGATGGCGCGGCCACTCCCCCCCGCCGAACAACTCAGCGAAGCTTGCCTCCCAATCCGGATTGAAAACGATGTTGTGGTGGAGAAGCGTATCGGCGCGCCCCTGAAGCCCGAGATAGAGAATGAGCGCTGAGGGAGCGAGTTGGCGGCCTGCCCAGTACTGCGCAGAGAATGTGCGCTCGCCATCCGCGAGCAGCTGCGTTTCAGTGTGATGAATATCCGCGTTGGAAATGATGAGATCGGCGGTGATCGTCTCGCCGCTGTCGAGCACGACACGATCAGCGCGCCCATTGATCACGCCGATGCGCTGCACTGCGGCTCCCGTCCGCAGCACTGCCCCATGCTTCTTCGCAACGTTCGCCAGCGCCTCCACAAGTTTGTGGACGCCGCCCATGGGATAGTAGACACCCATATTGAAGTCGATATGTCCCATAACATTGTATATCGAGGGCGTTGTGAACGGCGAACTGCCGAGGAACAGCAGCTGATACTGCATAATTTTTTGCAACAGCGGGCTTTTGAAGAAACGCTCGACATACCGGCTCATGGTCGTGAAGGCAGATAGCTTCGTGCCGGCCAGCACCATGCGCCAGGTGAGGAAGTCGAGCGGCGAGTCGATGTTTTTATGCATAAATGTCTGCATGACGACGCTGTATTGATAGCGTGACGCGTCGAGATACTTTTGCAATTGTCGGCCGGCTCCCGGCTCAATGCTCTCAAACAACTCCGCCGCCTGCTCCGGGTCTGAGTAAAGGTCGATGGTCTTCTCGTCGGCGAAAATCCGATAGGACGGGGCGAGCTTGACGAGATCGAAATGGTCTGAAATTTTCTCATCCAGAAGCGCGAAAAAATGCTCGAAGACATCGGGCATGAGGTACCAGGAAGGCCCCATATCGAACGTGAAGCCGTCCTCCGTGAATTGCCGAGCGCGTCCGCCCAAGCCGGAATTCTTCTCTACCACCGTCACGCGGTAGCCCGTCTTGGCGAGAAGCGCGGCCAAGCCAAGGCCTCCTATGCCCGCGCCAATGATCAGCGCATGCTTGGTGCCAGGCTTGTCTGCGGACGACCACGTTCCGTCGGCTGGCATTCGGCTGCTCCTTGCCTTTTCATCTCATAAGAGAATAAGGCGTGTAGGCGTGGTTGGATTAAGGCCGGGACGCCATGCCGCAAGAGATATGAAACAGCACAAAGACCCTCGAAGCTTCTACCGGAGCTTTTGAAAAGGCTGCGCAAAATTGAATTCCTGGACACGCAGACCCTTCAAATCAGAAGAATGCGCTTGACGCTACCCGCATTTTGCCCGCTCAGCCCCCCATGCTCGCTCCCACGTCGTCGGTTTTGCGGCTGTCGCCGTCATCGGGTAAGCCCGACCAGATCCAGGCTGTAATCCCAAAGGCGCGCGCCCAGCTCAGGCTTGGTCGCCTTGGTCGAAAGCGGCTGCGCGAAGGGTTCTCGGCCTGCCCGCTGGCGGTTGCCCCAGCTCCAATGCTGGCCGGATTGGGCGAATTCCGGATCGATCACCACTTGTGCGACTCGTTCGCCCGCCAATTGCTGGCTCACATAGCCTTTGGTGATGTTCTTTTGGAACCACGGGAAAATCGTCTGGAACAGGCGCGGGGTGTCGCGAAACAGGGCGGTGTCGGCAACGCAGCCCGGATAGAGCGTGTTGAAGATAATCCCCGTCTCAACGTGATAGCGCCGGTGTAGCTCGCGGCTGATGATCATGTTGCACAGCTTGCTGTCCTTATAGGCCTTGCCGGGCTTGAAGGACTTGCCGTCGATCATCGAGACGGGCGCCTTGAACCCGGCCGCCAGCCCGTCCAGCGCGCCCAGATTGGCGGGCGCCGGGATCGGCACCTTGCCGCCGAACTCCTCCGAGTTGGCCGTGACGGTGCCCAGCGTAACAAGGCGCGGGACGGGCGAGCGGTTCCGTTGGAGGTCGGGAAGAAGCAGCATGGAGAGCAGGAAATGCCCCAGATGATTTGTCGCAACGCTGATTTCATACCCCTCAGGCGAGCGCATCGGCTCTTTCAGCAGCGGGAGGTAGACAGCCGCGTTGCACACCAGCGCGTTCAGCGGCCGACTGGTCGCGCGAAACGCCTCGACGAAAGCGCGTACGCTCGCCTGCGACCCAAGATCGATAGGCATAATCGTGAAAAGCCCCGAAGGCATACCCACGGCGGCCGCTTCGGCTTTCGCCACGTCGCGGCACGCCATCACCACATGCCAGCCGCGATCGGCCAGCGCTTTGGCGGCATAAAGCCCGACGCCGGATGACGCGCCGGTGACAATTACGGTCGGAGCGTGCTCGTGTGTCATGTCTGGCATGGCGCGCGCCCTAGCGAAGCATCCGGCGGACGGCGTATTTGCGCCCGTCGCCGAAATGATGTTTGAGGACCGCGCCGGCATGCAGCGCGATGGCGGCGTAGAACAGCGCGGGCAGCAGCCAGTTGTGCAGCAGCAGTGCAGTCGAAGCCGCTCCATCTCCCAGCCCCGGCGCGCCGGGCATGGCGAGACCGTAAAAATCGATTGCCTGCCCCTGGGAGGCGCTCACCAGATAGCCGCTGACCGGAAACAGCAGCAGCATGAGATAGAGCAGGATATGCACCCAGCGCGACGCCTGCATTTCGATCGCCTTAAGACCCGGCGCTGGCGGGGGCGGCGGACTGATCAGCAGCCATAGGATGCGCAACATCACCAGCGCCAGCACGGTCAGCCCCAGCGATTGGTGCGCCGCGATGAAGCCCGCCCGCTCGGGGTTGCTCTCCGGCAGGATCGGCATGAACAGGCCGATGGGAATGAGGACGAACATCAAAACGGCGA
>Ga0163154_10003192_pt1 | contig 23070 bp, 24 predicted proteins | sample OliLakLV19MP9P1_FD_148649 | JGI IMG/M metagenome (GOLD analysis project Ga0163154, IMG submission 148649) | Freshwater microbial mat bacterial communities from Lake Vanda, McMurdo Dry Valleys, Antarctica - Oligotrophic Lake LV.19.MP9.P1 | ecosystem: Environmental > Aquatic > Freshwater > Lake >... | reverse complement strand
ATATTGACACACAATGCTGGTGGTAAAGGCTTTAGTCGAGGCCACGCCGATTTCTGGCCCTGCGTTCATGCTGATGTAGCCATCCGCGACGCGCATCGCTTGGCTACCGATAGCGTTGATGATGCTCCACAGCGTCGCGCCTTTTGCATGAGCCTCTTCCATCGCGGCTAACGTATCAACGGTTTCTCCACTTTGAGTGATCGCCAATACCGCCGTATTTTCGTCAATTATCGGGTCGCGATAGCGATACTCGCTGCCGTAATCGACTTCCACATTCAACCGGGCAATCTTCTCGATGAAAAATTTCCCCACTAAGCCGCTGTAATAACTCGTACCACAAGCGACTGTGACTAATCGGGTGAGTGCTTGGGCTTTTTCCGCCGTGAGGTTCAAATCCGGTAGCAAGATTCGATCATGTTCAAAGTCGATTCGTCCGCCAATCGCGTCGGTGATGCTGCGGCCTTGCTCGAAGATTTCCTTCTGCATGAAGTGCTTATATTCGCCCTTCGCTGCACTGACTGGATCCCACGCAATCGTATGGACATCGGCTTTTACAGGCGTACAATCCAGCGTTTGGATGTCATAACTGGTTTGCATGACAGTGGCGATTTGATGGCTTTCCAGAAAAATCATCTGGCGGGTGTATTCGAGGATGGCGGGAATATCCGAAGCGATAAAGTTTTCATTCTCGCCTAAGCCAATTGCTACACCGCCCGCATTACCGATCCGCACGACCACGATGCGATCAGGCTGCGCTTTGCTCATCACGACGATAGCGTGTGCGCCGCGCAGTTGTTTTACAGCCTGACGGGTGATGTCGGTGATGTCGCCACCGCTGCTGCCATAACGCTCGATGAGCTGGACGATGACTTCGGTATCGGTATCTGAATCAAACCGAATCCCTTCCGCCATGAGTTCTTCACGGAGTTCCAGATAATTTTCGACAATGCCGTTATGGACGACAACAAACTGCCCGTTCATGCTCAAGTGGGGGTGGGCGTTGCGCTCGGCGGGAACGCCATGTGTTGCCCAGCGGGTGTGACCGATGCCGATATTTCCAGTAAGGGGATCATTGGCGACATTTTCGCGCAGATTAGCGAGTTTGCCGACGTTGCGCCGAATTGTAATCTGCTCATCGCGGATGACAGCGATTCCTGCCGAATCATAACCGCGATATTCTAAGCGTCCCAAGCCATCGAGGATGATAGGCGTGGCATTACGAAATCCAATATAACCAACGATTCCACACATGAAAGAGTCCCTCCGTTTTGGGGTAAGTTCAAACTAAGCAGGGATTATCATGCAGCGCCAAACGCGACAGCCCCGCTCAAGCCGAAAATCGCCACACGCTTACCACCTGTCCCGAAAGTTACCGCTCGGTTTTCGTGGGTCGCTTTTATTGTACGGAGGGGTTAGACAAAGGGTGGTGGAAGCACCCTGACGGCATCCGCTGATCTCTCGATAAAGTGCGAAACAAGTTCACCTTTACACTCACTTTGACATGAGCAACCGTCACCTCGTCAACCTGTTTGAGCAGTTAGCGATTAGCTTTTAGCGATAAGTTGAAGTATTCACTTTTTGCTAAAAACTCTGCACCAACAACTGCTTACAGGCCCATGCGCTATCCAGTCCCCCGATTACGGCGCGAAACATTCTCCTTGATGATGAAGTCTTCTCGCATCATAAAGTCGGAAAGTGTGTTTGGCAAGTTTAGGATTTCACAAATTCTAAGGTGTTGGTCGTGGCTTTGCTTAAATCACTGTAGATTCCGCGCAAATTGGGGTCGGGCTGCGTGATGGCAAGCTGATACATGGCTTCTTGCGTCATCAACGCCAATTCATCGCGTGGGATACGTGATCGTCCGTCTATCTTGAATTTGAAGGGTTTGCCAAACGCGACCCCGGCATACGCCCGTCGCAGACGTTTCCAACGCTGCTTAAAATCCGCCGCGCCATAGAGTGCTGTGGGGACAATCACCGCGTCGGATTTGGTTGCCACATATGTGAGTCCGTCTTTGGGCTGTGCCAATCCTTCAGGATGGCGTGTGCCTTCGGGTGCGATCAAAATGAGCTGCCCACTTTTGACCAGTTCAATCGAATTGAGCAGCGCCGCCCGATCAACTTCGTCTCGATTGACGGTATATGCCCCCCACCACCAAACGAAAAAGCCCAAAATAGGCGATTGGGCATTTTCGATCTTGGTCATTGGAATCACGTAACGATGTGTAACTGCGCCAAGGCACACCGCTGGATCAATTGCCGAGATATGACTCATCATCAGGATCGTGGGGCCAGCGGCGGGGATGTTTGCCAATCCCCTCGTTTCCACTTTACAGAGCAGCGTAAAACCGATATTACGAAGCAATCCGCGTAAAATCGCCCGCCGCCAGCCGAAACTTTCCTGTTTGACGACATACTCTTGAACAGAAGTGAGGGTACTCATGCGCGTTCTGCTTGCCCTTTAACCGCGTGTCCCGCGATTTCTGCCGCCCGGATTTCGATCACGCGGGTTAGGACGGCGGCGTTTGGATTTTGTTTTTGCCTTCGGTTTAGGCACGGCGCTCACAATAACTCTAGGCTTGGCAGCGGTTGTAGTTGCGGTTGCGCTTGGACGTGGATGCCATCGTGTGGCGCGTAAGGCTTTTTTGCGCTTTTTAATGTTATCCAATTCCCATGCAACCGTTTGCATCGCTGTGACTTGTTCTGGCGTAAGCTGGAACCAATCGCCACGATCCATCGTGCCAATCCCAAGCTGTCCGATGTAGGTTCTGACCAAGCGCTTGACTGGATGTCCAAAGTGCGCGGCGACGCGCCGAATCTGGCGTTTTTTGCCCTCAGTCATCACAATACGTAAGGTCGTCACATCCGGCGCTGTATCCAACACTTTGATGAAGCACGGTGCCGTTTTGCCTTCTTCCAGGAAGATGCCGTTTTGCCATTCTTCTAATGCTTGGGCGCTAGGCCGACCATACACAGTCACTTTGTAGGTTTTGGTATGTTGATAACGCGGATGTGCTAAACGGTTCGCCATATCGCCGTCATTCGTCAGCACGACCAGCCCTTCGCTTTCAATATCGAGCCGCCCGACCATGAACAGATGCCCTTCGACAGGAATCATATCCCGCACAACAGGGCGATCATCTTTGTAATTGGTGCTGGTGCTGGAAAGCACATTCGGCGGCTTATAATAGGCGTAATAGACCTTCTCGGCATCCATAAAGTTGAGTTTAACGTTATCGACCTCAATGATGTCACTGGTGGCATCAGCTTTATCACCTAAGGTGATGACCTGCCCATTAACGCGCACGCGACCCGCTTTGATGATTTCTTCACAGGCGCGGCGTGATCCATATTCTGCCTGCGCCAGAATTTTTTGTACTCGTTCTTTCACAATAGCCTCTAAAAATGATTTCTGAAGCAGCATTATAGCATTGAAATTATCTTATTTCTTTAAGTATCCCAATAACTGCTCATCATTTTCGATAAAAGTAGCCAATGGTGGTCATAAAATGCCTTGTGCAAAACAAAGGTCATTACGACACTATTTTTAACATAAAATTGTAAGAGAAATCAACCGATTCTCTTGCAATTTTTGGGTGAATTAAACGGCCATTTTGTTTGCACATAAATGACCACAGCCGGTTGCTGAGTCCGGTGCTGTCGGTTTGTTCACCTGTGAAACCATTAAGAGGGATACCTGAAAAACAAAAACGGCCTCAGCGTATAAAACTAAGGCCGTGAACAATTCTAGGACAATACTCTATTGTTGGGTTGTGCGGAATTCTTGACGCACTACACTATACTTTTCCTTGTCCATATCAAATAGCTTTCCTGATCATAGGCATCAACAAGAATATATCGTGTATTTCGAGCTAATTCTTCAATATCACTAGTTGTAATCGACTGCCTATTAGTAAGTCTTATTTTGTGCGAGGTTAAAATCCCTATACCTGGATATCTGGCTGCTCCTAGCATACGCATAATATATTGCAAGCTGCTATCTTGATTAAGTAAATAATACACCTCATTTGCATGAGTAATATATTCATTTTTAGTATTATCTAAACTCCAAAGAGTATCCATACTTGCAAGTGCTTCTTGAAAGATTACGTAATTTTCCTCATGATCTTTTATAAATTGAAAGACGAGGTTAGCAAGTTTCTCTTCTGCTTCTTTATTATGGAATATTCCGCCGTACTCAAACTGGAGGTATCTTTCAGTCTGCAAATTTTCTGGGAGATAGATGCTAATATTACCATTATCCAAATTCAATGTATTTAATAACATTTTGGCTAATTTGCCACCATATGATAATCGCTCTTTAATATAGGGTAATGCGTCATTCACGAAAAAATTTATTTCTTGGATCATTTTATACTCCTTAATAGTGTAAGTACAGCAAATACTTGTAGTGACCCCCAAAGAATGCCGTTGTTGTCGTAAGTCAGATTACTCCAAGTTCCATCAATGATCCGTCATAATTTTCGTGAGACACGAAAAGTCGCTCGTTTACCGAGCATCAGGGATGTTTGGGCATGGATCACGGGCAGCGCGACAAAGGCGGAGATCATCACCGGCAGCATCACAAAACTCAACACCGTGAGCAACTGCTCGCGTATTCTTGGCGGATGGCTGCGGGGCGGACGTGCGCGAACATCCACCACCCAGATAAAGATGCTCAAGATAAATGTGACTAAAAGGGCGGTTTGCATCAGAACGAAGGCGGGATTATGAAGCCCTTCTTTAAGAAATACGCCTGCTAAATCGGGATGAAACACAAAGGGAAGCTGTCCCCCAACTGTGACGATCATCCACCCCGTACCAGAAAGCACAAGATCGTGGGCAACCCGTATGATTAACGTGAATGCTGGAATGAGAGGTGTCTTGTTTTGTTGGGCAATCTGACTCACGCTGTAGCCGATTTCTTTGCTGCCCCACGCATGACGTAAGGTTTGAAGGTAGCGATTCTGGAGGGTTTGGAAGAAAGTTTCGCCTGTGGTGGCATAAGCAAGAAAGGGCAGATAAATCGGTTCGACGCTTACTTTTGCTCGTTTAGCGAAAAAAGCCTTTATCAGCATGTGCCATTCGTCAGCAATCACGTCGGTGTCCCAATAATCGCTCTCATGCAATAATCGTAAACTGAGCGAATAAGACGAGATTGGCATGGGTCGCCACCAGAATCCGCTGAGGTAAGCCAATTCAAAAGCGGCGGAATACGCATTAACAAGGCGCAGGAGCGGGTTGATCTGCCAGATATTGGCGTGATAGCGGATGGGCGCTTGCCAGAAGCGATTATGACGTGCCGGATCAGTTGTAAACAGCGTCGTAAGTGCGGAAAAATAGTCTTTGTGCCAAAGCGTATCCGCATCCATCGTCGTAACGATCAGATGATTGATGTTGAATCCTTGATGGTCGACCAATTCTTTTTTAATCCACCGCGCCGCCCATGCCTGATTAGCAGATTTACACGGAATTTCACCGGGAAGCCCGGCAGGGTGCAGCGTGATATGAAATTGGGCAAAAGGGGCGGCATAGCGTTGCTGCAAATGTGCGGCTTTTTGCAGGGCATCTTTTTCCCCTGCTTCCATCGCCAAGACCACGATCATCTGTTTTGCCAGAGGCGAACATGCGAGATTTTGCAGGGTCTGTGCCAAAAGTGGCAGCGGCTCGTTGTAATTTGGGATGATGATAAGATGATAGATGTGTTCCCAAGCTAATGAGGGCGTATTGCGATCCGCTTGATACTTTTCTTGCCAATTGATCTGCTGCCAGCGGCGGATTTTTTGGCTGCCTTTGAGTGTTGCGAAAGTCGCCAGCAAGAAGCGCACCATCGAGTAGAATGCTAGGACAACCGCAATGGTGAATAAATCTCGTGGGAAGTAGGCCGCTCCCAAAATGCAAAAGCTGAAGGCCATCCATACGAGGCATCCCGGAAGGCGATTTAAGAATCGCTCACGAGCCGAAAATAAGGTCTTTTCCACATACTTTTTTTTCTCAACCTGGGTTGGAAAGCGCGATTTACGGCTTGATGGAGATGACACGTTATAAGCTAAACCTATTCTGTGTGTCTTGATAAGCGCCAAGCATAGCACAGGCAGGAGATGAAGTGTAGCGGTTGCGTAGGCTAAAGTGGGCTTTAGCGCGGTAGACAGGGTGATGATAAAATTGAAATATTCATAGGACTTACGCAGTTGAACAAGTTTTGCGGTAAAAGTTGTTAGTTTATAGTACTTATGTAGAGTTGTGAAAGAAATTGAAAAATCATTGAACCACAGAGGACACAGAGACTTAAGTTCAAAATCTTGGTGGACTTGGCGGTTAAAGAATTTCAAATTACTTTCGAGTGTCTACATCAGTAAGGATAAAAATTTCCCCGTAGACCCTGCTTTAACTAAAAACTAATCACTGTGAACTGCGTAACTTCTAATTCATTAGGAGTTTCTTGATTATGAACACTTGTGTTTTAATTGTAGAAGATGACCGCGAACTGCTGCGCTTACTTCAACTTGATCTGGAACGGAATTCCCACGACGTATTAACGGCGGTGGATGGTCAGGATGGATTGCGTATGTTTCAGGCGAATAATCCCGATTTGGTGGTGATGGATGTGGCTTTGCCGGGGATGAATGGGTTGGAGCTTTGCCAGCGAATCCGGGAAAAATCAGATGTGCCGATTCTGATGATGACTGCCCATGCCGTCAGCGAAGAGGAAATCGCGGAAGGGCTAGACAGCGGCGCGGATGAATACATGCTCAAACCGTTTGGGAGTATAGAGTTTCATGCACGGGTGCGGGCGCTGCTGCGGCGGGCGAGCCTAGCGGAATTGAAAGAAAAGCAACTCGCGGGTTATGACGACGGTCACTTAAAGATTGATTTGACCACACGGCGTGTCAAAATTGATGCGCGTGAAATCCGCCTTACGCCCACCGAGTTCAATTTGTTGGCGACATTTATCCAGCATCGCGGCGAAGTGCTCACCTTTGGCGAATTGTTAGAACAGGTTTGGGGCGTAGAGTATAAGAATGAGCATCATTATCCGCGCATTTATGTATCGCATTTGCGGCGCAAGATTGAACCCGATATAAAAAACCCGACCTATATTCATAACGAATATGGGGTCGGGTATCGTTTTGTCGCACGGAAAACACGTTAGGCTTAATAAGCCACATTTACGCCGCGTTGCAATTAGCGCGGCGTAATTTCCAACCTCGGATAAGCGAAAATCACGGCATCAATTTGATCGTTGCGGATAGGATCATTACCAAAGGTCAGGCGGAATTGGACAATTGAAGTGCCGTCGGCATAGGCTTGGGTAATAGCAGTCGAGACATCAATCGTCCCACACTCCGAAATTTCCCCTATTGTATCTGCTGAATTATTGGCTTCGTTAGCTATTTGAGCGACTGTAGCGAATGTCGCATTTAGGCTAATCTCTAAGGCATCTAAATCATCAAAAATGTTGGCATTTGGCGCGAGCTGATTTTCTGCAACCATGACGCAAGTACTGACATCAAGCGTGGCACTATCAACACTTTGCCCCGGCGCGAGTTCGGGCAGGAAGAAAGTTAGATAAGCATCGGCAGCATATTCTTCACCGTCAGTTGTCGTCCAATCGCCTGCCGCGTAATAAACCGACGTTTCGCTGATGAAAGTTGGATAGAGTTGGGCATAACGTGGTGCATTCTCGCTGGCTTGCCCGGCTTGTTCTAGTTGCAAACTGAGTTCAAAGTCGCCTGTACCGTCGGTAGAATTTGTCACGGAAATACTGTAATAACCGTTGGCAGGCAGCACAAAGTCTTGCAACCCCGAATTAGTGATGAGGTCGGCATCAAGCGGGTTATCATCGTTACGAGCGATCTCATTCCCTTTGTTGTCATAAAGAATCAAGAGTGGATCAAGCGAATCATCTTGGGCAGCGACCCGCAGCGTGACGACATCGTTGGCACTTCCTAGGAAGGTATAAATAAACAGATTCTCGTTTGCCGAGATTGTTTCTGTTTCTTGTGCGCCATAGTCAATCGGACGTGGGAAGATAGTAACGGTTGATTCGCCTCTGCCGGGTGCGAGTTGCAGGTCAAAGTTACCGGTTGATGTGCCGTAATTTTGGAAGAAGTGCGATGCGATAATGGTATAAACACCCGTCTCTGGCAGGGTTACGTTGTCGATGAGTGAATTGAGATTGCCTTGCTGCTGATCGTCGTTACGTGCGATTTCACGCCCATCAGGGTTAAGCAAAATCAGTAACGGGTCGAGATTACCTGAAGTCGCTTCCATCGAGAGCGTGATAGTTTGGTTGGCCTCTCCCGCAAACGTGTAAAAACGCACTGATTGGGTCTCGGAGATTGCGCTGGAAACGCTTTCAAACGGCCTATTGCTCGTCAGCGTCAGTTCAAAGCGACCTTCGCTTGATCCTTGCGCCCCATTATAGCGCTGCGCCACTATCGTGTAGGTACCTGCTTCAGAGATGGTGAAATCACGCAGGTAAGCATTTAAGCCGTCGCCTTGAGGGTCATCATCGTTATCAATAAGTTGATTGCCTGCTTCGTCTAACAAGATGATGAATGTGTCGAGATTGCCTGTAATGGCGTTCATTTGAATGCCGATTACGTCGCCTGCATCTGCTGTAAAGGTATAGCGTTGCTCAAAAGTGACATCATTCAATAGTCCAGCCACGCGCTCCCCATAACTCATCGCGCCGCTGGGGACGATAACAACAGGACTACCGGAATTGAGTGTTAATTCAAAATCTCCGGCGCTTGTGCCTGTCTGATAACGAGTCGCCACGATGGTATAAATGCCGCTTTCAGGCATTGTGAAACTACGCAGGAAAGAGTCGAATCCTTCTGCGCCGCCATCATCATCTTCAGCCAGTTGGTCGCCGTTTGAATCGAGCAAAATCAGGAAGGAGTCAAGATCGCCCGAAGTCGCCTTCAGTTCAATATTGACGACATCTCCTGCATTGGCCTCGAAGGTATAGCGGAATTCTGGCGCATTATTGCCGATTGTGCCGGAGATAGTCTGCCCGTAAGCAATTTGATCGTCACTTTGTGTTTGTGCTGATGTCGGGCTTGCCTCCAACGTGGCTGTACTGGTTGGCGTGAATGTTGCCACATCAGTTTCTGTTGCGGTCGCTGTTTCCGTCTGTGTCGCGGTTGGCGTAGACGACGGCGTTTCTGTCGCAGTTGCGGTATTGGTGGGTGTTTCGGTAGGAGTAGACGACGGCGTTTCCGTTGGTGTTTCGGTAGGAGTAGACGACGGCGTTTCTGTCGGTGTTTCGGTAGGAGTAGACGACGGCGTTTCCGTTGGTGTTTCGGTAGAAGTAGACGACGGCGTTTCTGTCGGTGTTTCGGTAGGAGTAGACGACGGCGTTTCTGTCGGTGTTTCGGTAGGAGTAGACGACGGCGTTTCCGTCGGAATAGCTGTTGGGGTAAGTGTCGCAGTTGGTGTGCGGCTTGGTGTGGCTGTGTTGGTAGGGGTAGGTGTAATGCGCGTTGGCACAATCGCACCCTGCAACGTGGCAGTTGCAGGTTCTGGTGTATTTGCGACTGTATTATCGCCACCACAAGCGGCAAGTAAAAGCACAAGAAGCAAAAAACACTGCGCTAACTTCGGGTGACTATTCACGGAGGCCCACTCCCACTTGTATCTCGGCACAAATCTCCTTTTGATTGTAAGGGGATTCGTCTTATATGGCGAATTCGTAGAATCAAACTTTTTGTTTGTCAAATCTTACCTTGCTAAGGTTTGGATTGGTTTTTCATGCCCTTTAAACCACGTGATGACGTAAGCTCAATCAGGCTGGTTTGATAATCATAGGTGTTGCCCCGTTTATCGGCGGCAGCATCTTGCGCCAGCTTGACCAGCTTATCCACGACTTCCCGCGCTGATAAGCCTGTTTCTTGCCATAAATAAAACGCCAACGAACCCGGCATGGTATTAATCTCGTTGAGATAAATCTCGCCAGTGTCTTGATGAATGAGAAAATCCATCCGTGCCGTGCCGCGCCCGTCAATGGCTTTAAAGGCATCAATGGCATATTGCTGAATCCGCGTCGTGAGTTCGGCGCTAATCGGGGCAGGGATGATGCGCTCAGCGCTTTTCATGCCTTCGCCACCGCGCATATATTTTTCCTCATAAGTCAAAAATTGATCCCACGAAACGGGCTGCTCCAATACTGAGGCTTCTATAGCATTCCCATTGCCCATAACCGCGCAGTTAATCTCTGCGCCGCCGACAATGGCGCGTTCTACGAGGATTCGGCGGTCAAAATGTATTGCCAAATCGATTGATTGTACCAAAATCGATTGATTTTCTGCCCGGCCTACGCCGATGCTGGAGCCTAAAGTCGCGGGTTTGATGAAGACAGGAAAAGCAAACTCGGCGAGGATCCGCTGCAAAATTTCCTCACGGTTTTCTTGCCAATCAGCGCGGGTGAAGGTGATACTTTCAATCACCGGAATGTTATGCTGGCGCAGCACATCTTTGGTGAGGGATTTGTCATTCGCTACAGCAGAAGCCAATACGCCGCAGCCGACATAAGGAATATCCGCCAGTTCAAATAACCCTTGCAGTGTGCCATCTTCACCATGTGACCCGTGTACCGTGGGGAAAATCACATCCAGCCGTTTGATTTCGCTTTTTTGCAGCAGTTTTGAAATCGGATTAAGGATCAATCCATGATGCTGGGTGTTGGGCGAGAGAATAACACTCTCTACGCCTTTAAAGCTAACGATCTCATCTCGATAATTTTTAAGATCAAGCAGGGGTTCGCCCGTATACCAGCGTCCATCGCGGTTGATATATACCGGGATGACCTCATAGCGTTCCGCATCAAAAGCCCGCATGACCTGATTTCCGGTCACGACTGATACATCATGTTCTACACTGCGTCCGCCAAAAATGACTGCGACGGTTGTTTTGCGTTTGGCGCTCATCACATCCCCGCTGAGAGATTTCGTTAAGAACGCCCGCAAATATGCAGGTAAATAGGCAAAATGTCAATAACGCGCAGTTCAGCGTGCCGTTGATAGGGCAATTTAGGCTTTCATTTTTTCACCGCAGCGAGCGACGAAATCTGCAAATAGTGGGTAGGTTGTTTCCAGCATACGCTCCGGGTGGAACTGCACCCCCAGCAGTTGTCCATCGACGGATTCAAGCGCTTCAACTACGCCATCCGTCCCGTATCCGACGGCTTTTAGCCCTGCGCCGACTTCCGCGACGGCTTGAATGTGATAGGTATTGACGGTCAGATTTTCGCCGAGTAGATGCCATAAATGCGAGTCAGAATCAAACTGCACAGGATGGGATGTGCCGCCGCGTCCGGCGCTGTGGGTGAGCGCACCTTCTTTTTGCGCCATCACATCGGCATAAATCGTTCCGCCTGCCTGGGCGTTGATGAACTGCATCCCGTAGCAAATGCCCAACACTGGACGATCTTCCACCGCCGCGTAAATCAACCGATCCGCTGTATCGCGTATGGGATGGACAGGCTCAATATCCGTTGGCAAATCGCCGATCAAGCCATTGACGATGCCGGGGCCGCCCGTGATGACTAAACCATCTAATAAGGCGGAGAATTCACGGGCTGTTTGCTCATCGTCCAACATTGGGACGATCAATGGCAGACCACCCGCCGATTCAATCGCATGAATATAGTGATGATCGACACTCTGTCTACCATCGGCGTAACTGGTTGTGATGCCAATTTTAGGTTTCATCATTTGGATTTTCTTCATCATTGGTGCGTTTACTAAAGAAATTTTCAGCAAATTGTATAAACTCGGCTGCGCGTTTAATTTCTTCCTCGGCATCATCTTTTGTAACTTCTTTTTTTGTGTCGTAATCTCCTATGAAGCGCACCGCTTGACTGTCGATCAAATAGCGATGAAAGTGAGCAGGGACTTGCCCCGTTTTTGCGAACTCTCTTCCAAATTCTGCGATGACAGCGGCATGACTTGAGAAGGTCAAATTTTTATCCAGCAAAAATACTTTTGCGATATAAAACATGGCATAGTAAGCACGAGAAGCAGCGAATCCATAAAAATTATTGGTGAACAGCATTCGAGCTGCCTCAAGACTTTTGTGAGCCTTACTAATCAGTGCTGCTTGGTGAGGTGTCATATAAAAACGCCATCTTGGTGGACGTTAAGCATCAAAGGGCTTTTCCAGTTTAAAAATTCATCTTCGGTAACTTGGAGGCAAGTAACAACCGCATCATACTTCCAAGAGACCTCATAACAAATATCTTTAACTTCTTGTGGATGTTCATCGGCTTGATCTTTTAATACAACTAACACATCAACATCTGATTCCGGCGCTGCATCGCCCCGCGCTCGTGAACCAAATAACACCACATGTCGCAAATGAGCGCCATACAATACTTCAAGTTTTTGCCGCAGTTCCGTCAAAATAGCGTCAAGTGGAAAATCCGCTGAGGCTGCTATCGCTACTTCGTAACGCGAAAGGTTTTGTTGTTCGGTTTGTATGGTTTTCACTTGATGACCTGTATTGCAATTTTTGCCGCTTCGACTACCTCCAACCATTTTGGATGACTGATATATTCGTAGGGTTCACGAGTTCCGCCAATTTCCTTAAAGACATCCAGCATTGGGCGAGTTACTTTTCCTACAACCTCGGCTTCGTTATTATCTTCCAAAAGACCGCCAATTTCTGCGGCAGGGTTATCGGCTAAGGAAAAATCATCTAAGAGAAAGTGCATTGGCCAATCAAAATCTTCTGTTCCGTCTTTAGGCGGTCTGCCTTTTGCCCAAATTTCCTGCTGGTACTGCATATTAGCTAAGATGTGCAATATACTGATTAATTCGTCTCGAAAATGTTGATATGCGACCATAGCATTATTCTTCCTGCGCCTACTATTTGTTATTATGACTTTCTCTCAATACGTATCGGGTAGATCGTTCAAAAACAACACAGTGTCGCCCGATTTGAGGTTGTTTTGATACCATTTTACCGCATCACCAAGTACATCCACGACTTGTAAATTTGCGGGCGGGAAGTTCGCGCTTTCGAGTCCAGCTTTGATCGGGCGCGTTTGCTCCTTGCCCACAAGGATGACATCCGTCGCATAGTGGGCGGCGATTTCGCCTAATTTGCGATTTTCAACCTCGTGTAAGTCGCCAAGTTCGACCATTCCCGGCGTAATCACTAATCGTCGTCCTGTGGTGTGCATCCCCAAGACTTTTAAAGCGCTGACGATGCCTGCGGGATTGGCGCTGTAGGCATCGTTGATGATGGTGATCCCTTGCGCTGTCGTCTGACGGACGAGACGGCTTTCCGCTGGTTTGAGCAGCCGAACCCGTGCCGCGACATCGCGCAAGGTCATGCCTTCATGAACGGCGGCAGCAGTCGCCAGCAAAATGTTCATAACGTTGTGTTCGCCGACTACAGCCGTTGTAAAGAGTTCTTGTGCTTTCGTCTGGGTATCGGTAACGGTGAATTGCAGCCCTTCGAGAGTCTCTATAATATCGGAAGCGATGAAGCGTGGCCCATCGTGCGGCACGGAGTCGGGCGAAATCGTTTTGCTGACGGCAAGCCGCGTTTTGGGGTAGCCCCGTTCATACATTTCGCGGACATAGGGGTTATCCCAATTGAAGATACCCACACCGTCCGGCGGCAGCGCTTTGATAATCTCGTATTTGGCGGCAGCGATATTTTCTAGGCTGCCGAATCGCTCCAAATGCTGCGGCCCGACTTCGACCACAATACTGATGTCAGGCGGGGTAAGCTGCGCGATGCGCTGAATCTCGCCCTGAATATATGCACCCATCTCAACGATGAAATATTCGACACTGTAATCATCGGATAGATCGTTATTGATGGCGATGCACACACCCATCATCGTGTTATAGCTTTTTGGTGTGGCGTAGGTTTTATAACGTCCATTCAGTATCTCTGCCAGAAAAGTTTTGGTCGTCGTTTTGCCATAACTGCCTGTGATACCGATCACCTTGGGCTGGATTTGTGCCATAATGTGCTTGGCGTTGGCGATAAATCGTTGGCGCAAGAATGCTTCAATCGGCATCATGAGCAGGTTGCCGAGGATAAGATGCAGCGGCGCAAGCAGATAGACGATTAATCCAACCAGCATAACCGCGATCACCTGAAGTTCTAGGGAATCCAGCGCGATAATGGCAATCATGCCTAAGCTGATCCCCATGATGATGGTTATGCTGAAAAATGACGCACCCAGAAGGCGGGTAGCACGAGGCGTTCGGTTAAAGCGTTTTTTAATCTCACCTTCATCGGGAGGCCAAACGGCGATAACGCTGGCGATTGCGCCAATCAACGGGGGTAAGAATGAATCGGGCGCTTCCGAGAGGAAAAAGGCTAACACCGCGCCCATAAACCACGCGATCAGCGGGTGACGAGGAAGAATCCGTTCCTGCTTGGCTAAAACCCAACGGGCATAGCGCCCACTCTTATATTCTTCAATCTGATAAAAACGTGCTTGCTTATAAACTCGGACGAGCGCACCGCCGAGCCAAATGAGCGCGATGAGGACTAGTAAAACACGAACCATTCAGCGATCAACTTTCATCCATCATTTTAAAACAGGTTTAGGAATTTCGCGGCAAAGGCAACGTTTTGGCGAGTCTGCCGGAATACCATTGTACTGCCAACCGCCCCGTGCCTTGTGCGATGGCATAATTCACGCCGAAGCCAATCGCCGCGCCAATAAAGGGAATCAGCTTAGAAAATGATTTTTCCAAGACGCGGGTGAACATTTTTAAGATAAGCGTGGTTGTGGTTTCTGTCGCACGGATTCCGCCTGATAGCACGATATAATTTCGCAGTTTTTCTTCAACCGTACTGACTTGTGTTTTGCCGTAACTCGCTGCTATAAAATCCACCATTGTGTTTTGCACTTGCAGGGACAAGAAAATATCAACGGGTAGGGCAATTGGCAGTGTAAAAAACCCGCCGATGCTGGTTACTGCCCCAATCAGCCCGCACTTGAACGACTGCTGGCGGATGATTTTTTGCACTAAGTCCTCATGCTTTGCATTTGGATTTTTAGCCCGCATTTTTTCAAGCTGGTGTTGCAATTTGCCGACATCGGGGGAGACATATTTGGTCAGCCGCCTAAAAGCAAAAAAAGCGATGATGGCGATAAGTATGCTCGGCAGCAGGCAGTAAAAAATAAGCAAAATGGGTAGATAAGTACGAATGTCATTTAGCATAATTCACTTCTGCTTTAAAAAATAATCCATAACACGGATGGTATCGGGTAATTTATCCAGATAACTATAATGCCCCGCGCCGGAAAAAACGACTAGCCCTGCATCAGGGATAGTCTTTTCTAGGATTTTTGCCTGCCATAACGGGGTATCTTGATCTTGATCGCCCCACAGCAGCAGCGTAGACGGTTTAACCCGTGCAGCAAAGGCGCTTAAATCTTCGTTGACGACTTTGACAAAGGTTTCCCGCATTACACCGGAAACGGCTTGAAAATCGGTAGAGGAATAACGGGCATTGTAGCGCAGTCTTAGCCCATCAGATAAGCGCGTTAATCCAGTTCTATTTAATCCGTCGCGTAGCGTTTTATAAGCGGTCAAACGAATCCGCGTGAGCAGCGGTGTTTTGGGGCGGATTCCAGCGCTATCTGCCAGCACCATTTTGTAAAGTTTTTCTGGATGTTCTGCGCCCAGAATCAGGCTTAAACGTCCGCCGAAGGAATGTCCGAAAAGATGAACCCGATCTAAGTGATGATGGGCTAAATAAGCCAGCACGAAATCGGCATAGTCATGCACTGACCAGGCCACAGGAGGTAAGTCACTCGCGCCAAAGCCGGGTAAATCCAGCATATAGATACGATAGCCCAAAGGCGCTAATCGACTGGCAAGAGGCCACAGCAAATCAATATGTGCGCCCCAGCCATGCAGCATCAAAAGCGGTATGCCTTCTCCGATGACGGCTTCGGTGATGCGTAAGCCGTTAATTTCGGTCAAAGCGGTTGTTGGAGATGATACACTCATTCGACGATAATCTTCGCGCCGAGCGCTTGTAATTTGCCGAGAACACCTTCAAAGGAATGCCCAAGTACCTGTGCGTTGTCAATGACTGATTCTCCACTGGCGATTAATGCAGCACCGAGCATTCCTAATCCGGTACGTACATCAGGCGAATCCATGTAGATGGCGCGGAGCGGGGTTGCGCCCACGATAATCGCCCGATGCGGGTCACATAGCAAAATTTGTGCGCCCATCGCATTGAGTTTATCGACAAAAATCAGGCGGTTGTTATACAGCTTTTCGTGAATGAGCGAGGTGCCGCGTGTTTGGGTGGCGATCAGCGTGGCGATTGCGACTAAATCCGACGGGAAACCGGGCCAAGGCGCGGTTTCGATGGATGCGTCCACATCTTCCTCCCGATTCGAGACGATCAACTGTTCATGACGCGGAATAAAAATTGACTGCTCATCAATATCGAGTTGAATCCCAAGCCGATGGTAAATCTTCCCGATCATGCGTAAATCTGCTTGGCGTGTCTCGGTGATTTGGGTGCGACCATGTGAGAGGGCAGCAATCGCTGCGATGCTGGCAGTTTCGATGTGATCGGGGCCTATCGTCACTTCCGCGCCGTTAAGCTGGGGCTTGCCAAAAATCCGCAGCATACTCGAACCGACACCCTGTACCTGTACGCCCATTAATTCCAGCAAATTGGCGAGTTCTTGTAAATGGGGTTCGCAGGCGGCGTTATGGATAATCGTTTCCTGCCCAAAGCAAGCCGCAAGCATCATCACAAGCGAAGTCGCGGTCACGCTTGGCTGCGTTAGGATAATATCCTTATAGTCCCATGTTGTGGCGCGACATTCCACCGCCCCATCCACAATTTGCACATCAAGGCCTAAATCGCGCAGGGCTTCCAGATGGGTACGAATGCGATTTAAGGGGAAATCCATCTCGACGCGCACGTACTGCCGCCGGACGAGAATCGGCGCGAGAAATAAGAGCGCGTTTGTCCCTTCCAGCGTGAGGGTACGGCGGGTAATTTGTGCCGTTTGCAGAGCCAAATGGGTGTTCTCTGTTTCAACCGCTTGTGTCCCAAGCCGTTCCGCAATCTCCAGCATCGTTTTTGTACTGGAGGCGTGAGGGAAATTATGCAGCGTAATAGGCTGATCGGTCAGCAGGGAAGCCGCCAGTAAATGCGCCGCAGCGTTGGCATTTCCAGAAGGGCGATATTGTCCGTTAAGCGGATGCCCCCCCTCGACACGAATACGCATAGTTGTCCTTAGAATTAAAACCTTTAAGACATCAGTGGTCAGGATTATATCAGCTTCATGCGATGGCGTGAGGGTATAAATTTTCGCTGTAGCGGGTGTAGAATTGCGTTGGATAATCGGTTAAGGGGTGTATTGAATAATGAAAATGATGTTAAACAGCATTTTTTTGCTTATGTTGACCTTACTACTGGTGATACGAAGTGCCGCTCAAGAAGCGCCTCCGCTTGACCGCAACAATGTAGGGGATTTTGCTTCTGTAACACAAGTGGATTTCGATGCTTTGCCCGATGATTTAGGACAGCTCATCCAAACGGGCTGGTTTGTGATGAGTCCTGACGGGGAATATATCGCGCTTGTACGTATGGATGGCGGCCTGATAATCCTTGATAACGCGGGCGAATTTGTGGAAACCTATACGGTGGCTGGCGAAAGTGGGCTGCCGGGGACAATGCTAGATGCGGCTTTCGGAAATGACAGCCAAACGCTTGTATCGCTCCATAATGACGGCGAAGGCTATTTTATGGCGGTGCATCAGATTGGGTCAGATACAGCAGAGATTCCTTTCCCCAATGCTGGCGATATGCCTGTGCGCGTGTGGCTGGATTCAAGCCTAGGGTCGATCTGGTTGGAAGTCGCACCGGGCGACCCACTAGCACAGTATTATGTAATTCGTATTCCGATTGCACCCGATTCGGGTGAAGAAATGCTTACCCTGCCTTCAGGTCCGCAAAATGACCTTGAATCGTATGTGCGTATCGGGCGGATTCCTGCACCTTTAGCCATTACGTCGACGATTGATGGGCTGGTGAAATTGTGGGATCTGGAAACGGGCGAGATCACGGCACAAGTTCAGTTAGATAATGTGCCTGCTTTTGGGCGCGTGGACGAAATAACAGGGCGCTATCTCGCGTGGCGCGACCCGTATTCCGAGACGCTCAATGTCTTGGATTTTGAGGTGGGCGAAAATCAGGTTGTCGCAGCGCTCGACGGGGCTTATGTGCAGGCAATTTTACTCAGCCCTGCGGCGGATGTGATTCTCGGCGTGGCGATTGGTGACGCGCCCATCGTGGTCGCGTGGGATGTGGCGACGGGGGAACGTCAGGATTTAGGCGAATACCGTTCATGCAGCCGTGTACCCGATATGATTACACTCAGTCGTGATGGACGCTCACTCGTAATCGGCTGCGACACTGGCTTGGATATTTGGCGCGTTACGGATTGACTGGCGAAAAATTAACAATATCGATAATTGGCGAATTGTCTGGCCTGATATAGCCACCAAAGGCTAACTGTTCGCCATTGGGATTCCAATCGAGTGTCAGCACAGGCGTCGCATGGTCGAAGGTTTCAACCTGTTCGCCTGTCACGACATTCCAAACTCGCACTATATTGTCCATGCCGCCTGCTGCGATATAGCTGCCGCTAGGATGCCAGCTCACTGTAAGTAGATTATTGGTACTTCCCAAAAGTGTTTGAACAACTTCCCCATTGCTGGCGTTGAAAATACGCACTTCAAATCCAGCGGCGGTGGCAATTTGGCTACCATCGGGACTCCATGCGACATCAAATATGGGGACCTGTCTCAAACCGTATAGCCAACTGCCCGTCATTTGGATTCTCATCTCCAAGATTGAATATATCAATTCTGTTGGCTAAAGTTCCTAATGCCAATTGGTTGCCAGAAGGCGACCATACAACATCAGTGACTATCGAAGTTCCGTCATCGAATGACTGCCCTATGTTATCCCCAGTCTCAGCATCCCAAATAACAACAATTTCTCCCAGCCTATGAAGTGCAATTCTGTTATCTAGCGGATTCCAATCCGTTTCTCCAAAAGAATTTACACCATAACCTGAACCTGCATATTGGATAATGCGCTCGCCTGTGCTGGCATCCCACACGGCAGCACTTCCATCCCTTCCACTGGCAGTTACACGCGTACTGTCTGGACTCCAAGACACTGAAACAATAGTAGGACTTTCGCTTACCTCACCCCCCGGCCCCCTCTCCAATACTTGGAGAGGGGGAGAAAAACGCATCTTGAAGTCCCCTCTCCATGCAATGGGGAGGGGATTTAGGGGTGGGGTAAATGCGTGAGCGAAAGTCCTAAATAGAACAGACGGAGCCTCTAAGCACTTGTAAAACGTCTTCTGTGACGGCATCCAAGATATTGATTCCATAGTTATCCGCACTTTCAGGCGAGTTATCGCATAAAGAGGGACCACCTGCCACGGCGATTTTGCTGCCATCAGGGCTGTAGGCGAGACTTCTTACGTCATAGCGGCCTAAATCCTGTGCCGTTATTTGGGAAAAGCACAGTAAAATGCCGAGCATTAAAAAGACGCGATAAAGTTTAGACATTTTCGTTTATCAGGCGGGTTAGTGCCTTTGCGATTTGCGCGGCAACACGCCCGTTATTGACCAAAAGGGCGGTATTAGCGCGTTTAGACTCGTTTCCGGTCAAGGCTGCCACTCGCGCTAGGATAAACGGCGTAACGGCTTTGCCCCGGATGCCCTGCGCTTCAGCTTCTTCGGTGGCTTGTTCAATCGCTTTTTCCGCAATCGCACCATCCAACTCATATTCAGCGGGTATGGGAACACCAATGATGAGGCCATGCTGCGCGTTCAAGTGATGCGCTGCCGCGATGATCTGCGCGACTTGTTGCGGCGTATCCACACACACATCAACAGGCAGACCGCTGCTGCGGGTGAAAAAAGCAGGCAGGGTATCCGTGCCGTAGCCAATAATGGGAACGCCTTGTGTTTCCAAAACTTCGAGAGTCAGCGGCAGATCAAGAATCGACTTTGCACCGGAACAAACCACCGCAACTGGTGTCCGCCCAAATTCAATCAAATCGGCTGATACATCAAACGGATGTCCGCGATGAACACCGCCGATACCGCCCGTCGCAAAAACTTTAATACCTGCTTTATGCGCGATAATCATCGTTCCGGCGACTGTTGTCGCGCCATCTTCGCCCAAGCCAACCGTAATCGGTAAATCACGGCGGCTGCATTTGCGAACACTTCCGGCGGGCATCGTCGCTAAACGCTCAATATCGTCGTGCGTGATGCCGACGGTCATCTTGCCCTTTAAGATAGCAATCGTAGCGGGAACTGCGCCGCCAGCGCGAACGGCGATTTCCATCGCAAAAGCCGTTTCAACATTTTGTGGATAGGGCAGGCCGTGTGTGATGACGGTAGATTCCAGCGCGACAACAGGTTGATTGGTATGCAGCGCTTCGGCGACTTCAGCGGAGAACGCGAGTTCGATACTCATTAAATTTTCCTAAATATTGGTGCAACTATTGCACGAATGTGCTATCTAATCTGTCATAATGGGTTATGATGCGGTAAAATTATTGTAATGCGCTCCCTTTCCTGAAGGAAGGTGTAATGTCTGCCACGCCGGATATAAATAAGCTCGAATCAATCAAACATCATCGCCGCCAGACGCTGCGCTGGCTTGTGCTGCCTGCGGTTGGTATTGGCCTAGGATTTATTGTATTGGTGCTGGCGCTCGTCCTCCCATTTTCTCCCATCTGGTTGAGACAAGAGGCGCAAGTTTCCATCATCGCTAATTGGATGATGACCTGCTGTGTGCTGCTGCCGATCATGCTTTGTGGCTTTTTGGTGTATGTCGTCCTTATGGCCTCCACCTTCGGCATGAACATGGTGCATCGGATGACGGCGGGGGGAATGCGGAAAGTCCAGACGACATCGCGCACTATTGCCGATAAAACGGCTTCAGCAGCCGATAACATCAACCGAAAATCAATTGGTTTCAATACCCGTTTTGCCTTTCTGGATAGTTTGTTAAAACTCTTTGATCGCAGACAAAAACGAGAAAGTGAACAAAAAGATGTCACAACTTCAAAATGATGACAATTGGAAGCGCCAATCCTATATCGTCGGGGTCGGCATGGGTACCTTATTCGGTGCTTTAGCTGCCTACCTGTTTAATCGTGCTGCCGAAGAAGATGCAGAACGCAACGGCGGCAAGCCGGAAAGAATTTCGACAGGCCAACTGATCACACTTTTGTTGGCGGCAATAGGCGTTGCGCGTCAGGTGAGCGAACTCGGTAAATCACCGAAGAAAAGGTAAGCGCTTATGTGTGGGCGATTTGTACTGACGGCTGATGCCACACTCATCCAGCAGACATTTAATTTGGCGACACTTCCCGCCGGGATGTCGCCGCGTTATAACATTGCGCCAACGCAGCCTGTGGCGGTGATCTCTAATGATGACCCGACGGAATTAACATTTTACCGTTGGGGGTTAGTGCCTTCATGGGCGAAGGACATTTCTATCGGCAATCAATTGATTAATGCCCGCAGCGAAACAGTCGATGAAAAGCCATCCTTCCGTTCTGCTTTTAAACGCCGTCGCTGTTTAATTCCAGCCAATGGCTTTTATGAATGGACGAAAGACGGTAAAGCCAAAAAGCCGATGTTTGTCCATCTGAAGGATCAATCCCTATTTGCTTTTGCCGGATTATGGGAAATCTGGCAAAGTCCCGACGGCGGCGAACTCCGTACCTGTACGATTCTGACGACTGAGCCGAATGATCTGATCGCGCCGCTGCATAACCGGATGGCGGTGATTCTGGATAAGGCGGATTATGATTTGTGGCTGTCGCCGGATGAATTAGGCGCGGATGCGTTAAAGCCGCTGCTGCGGGCGTATGATGCCGATCAGATGGAAGTCTATGAAGTCTCCAAAGCCGTGAATAATGCCGCGAATGATGTACCAGAGTGTATCATCCCCTTAACAGCGCCTGGTCACGCAATGCTGCTTTAAACTGTTTCTTAGGGGTTGCTGGCAATGATAATGATGAACAGCAATCCCAAAACAGCAATTATTATGAGAACGATCAACAATAAATTTGAAGTTCGATTTGCTGTCGTAGGTATAGATGGCTGTATTTCGGGCTGTAACGCTTTTTTGCTGTGTTGAGCAAGAAAATTCGCAAGAGCAATCGGTGTTATTTCAGAAATATCAGCAACTTCATCAGCAAGTGTTTGATTACGTGCATGTCCTATGCCTGTCACAACTGGAATTTTTGAGCGACAAATAGCTTCTGCAACAAGATAATCATCAAAAATAGACAAATCTTCATCTGAACCGCCACCTCGTATAATGGCAATTACATCTGCTTTGCGTTGTTGATTGATACGGCGAATGACCTCAGCAAGACGATGTGGCGCTTGCTCTCCATAAAAAGCTACATTTTCCCTATCGTAGGTTGCGGTTCCACCTTCTTTTTCATAGGTCTGCTTAAAATCATGAATTACCTCACTGCGTAGGCTGGTAATCACAGTAATATGGTTGATTTTTTCGGACAAAGGACGCTTCGTCAGAGGCCAAAGATTTTCTTGCCGCAAACGCTCTCTTATGCTTGGATCAATAACATAAGGAGGGCGCTCAATTCGGTGTAGCTTTTCAATCTCAATTTGCGCTTGAGCAGCCTGCTCATAAAATCCTATTTTCCCATAAACGATTACTTCCATGTGATCGATAACGGTTATAGGTATGGTGCTACGGACTGAACTGTAAATGATACAGCGAATAGAGTAATTATCGTCTTTCAAATTAAAATAGAGATGGCCTTTATCCGAAAGATAAACTTCGGCAACAATTCCCCTAACCCATCGGGTCGTATCGAATATTTCCTGCTGAAGCAGCTTTCTGATATATCGATTGGTATCTCGAATACTTTGCTCTGCAATATCATCTGTTTCAGTCATGACGCTAAACTATTTCCCCTTTGATTTTTTGTCGATCTCTTTAAAAGGGTCTTTGCCTTTTTCGATCAACACTTTGCGGC
>Ga0163154_10003191_pt1 | contig 23077 bp, 19 predicted proteins | sample OliLakLV19MP9P1_FD_148649 | JGI IMG/M metagenome (GOLD analysis project Ga0163154, IMG submission 148649) | Freshwater microbial mat bacterial communities from Lake Vanda, McMurdo Dry Valleys, Antarctica - Oligotrophic Lake LV.19.MP9.P1 | ecosystem: Environmental > Aquatic > Freshwater > Lake >... | reverse complement strand
GTTTATTACGGTAAGCCCACTTGTACTCAAGATGACATGAGAGGAGCATCGATATTGTTTTATGCTAGCCGTCCTATATCCGGTGTTGTAGCGATCGCCAGAATCGTCAATCGATATATTGGAACACTTGCTCAACTCTACAGTGATTTAGGTGTAAGAGGCGTTCTTACATTAGAGCAGATCGGTGGAGAAGCACAAACTCGACATGCTGTTGAGTTTGATTTCCTCATGCCACTTCGTCAAGCAATCAGTCGAAATGACTTATTAAGCAATGGTGTCCTGAATGGAACACCACAAACTATGCATAGTATTTCCTTAGAACGGTATAGAAAAGCCGTTGAACTTGGAGGTATTTATGCAGGATAAGCATATTAAAGCACTCAGTATCAAACAGGTTTATGCTAAACATATTATTGCTGGCACCAAGAAGATTGAGTTAAGAAAGCGCCCAATCGGCATGGAGTTAGGCGATCTTATTCTTCTATATGAAACTACTCCTGATTCTGTTATAAAAGGAGGCTTTATAGCGGATAAGACTATATTTTTATCTCCTTCTAAAATGTGGAATCAATATCACCAAATTATGGGTGTAGACAAAGAATTCTATGACATTTATTTTGAGAACTGTGAATTTGCACATGGCACTTTAATACATCAGAGCTTTTCCTTTACTGCATTGTCTATAAAACAAATACAAAAACTTTGTCCGGGATTTGTACCACCACAAGCTACAATCAATTGGCGTAAGGATTGGTATGTGCCAGTTGAGTGGCTTGATGCACTTCACAAGGGAAGAAATGAACTGATGCAAGAGGAACGGTTGGGTGAACAGTTAAATTTACTAATGTCTTACTGAATTCAGCTAAACCGCTATTTTTGTCGGCTTTTCAAGAGGTAAATAATTTGGAAAAACGTAGAATAATTTTTATCGCCGGAGTGCATGGCGTTGGTAAAACGACACTTTGCAATGATCTGGTAGCTAGATTTAGCATTGAACATTTTTCGGCGAGTAATTTGATTGCCAAAGAGAAAGAAGAGGAGCATCTTCGCAGTAAACAAGTTAAAAATATAGCTGGGAATCAAGACTATCTGGTAGTAGCGTTAAATAAATACTTCAATAGTACAAATTGGTATTTACTCGATGGACATTTTTGTCTTTTGAACAAGGATAATGAAATCACTAGAATTCCGTACTCAACTTATGAGGGCATTGCCCCTAGCGCAATTCTTGTCTTGATTGACAAGCCTGAAAATATTTATGCTCGTTTAAATTCAAGGGATAGTATCAAACATGATTTGTCTTTGTTGAAGTCTTTTCAGGAACAGGAAATCCTTTATGCTGAATACATTACGGATAAATTAAGCATTCCTTATTTAATGAGTAATCCCATTGAGAACAAAGATGAAATATTCACTTTTATTGAAAGTTTATTAGTCTAGTGTTCTGCCAAGAAAATTTTGAGGGGGCGAAGACCCTCAAAATTTAACTCCAACTTACCTCCCAGCTTTCAGCTACCCGTCAATTAATGATTGACAGACTACTAGACACAGACAGTGATGGAATAGTGATGCAAGTTTGTACCGAACGGTCTAATAATTCCGTTGCACCCGACCGTATCAAGTTGGCTAGTTGAGGTTGAGAGATTGCTTGCGGCGGGTGATGGGCAACGTTAGCTGTCTTCACTCATAGTTTGGGGCGGTGCCGGAAGGTTATCTGTCACACCCACAATTGAATTATCTGAAGGTTTCTGTCGAGACAGTAGATGAGGCTATCGGTAAGCCCCCTATCCGGCTGTTCAAAGGAAAAGCTATAATTTTGCTAGGCACAAAGGTCAACGTTTTCCGGGTAGCGGTGTAATAGGGGCAAAAATGGTCACAACTCTCAATAAACTGTCCTCACTGATTCATGAAATTCAGCTTGAAAGAGTTGGTGAGTGGAATTTATCCAAGTTTAGTGAGCCTCTTCAAGCACAAATGGAGAGTCTTCTAGAGAAGAGGAAGGCTGATCAAATAACGATCGATGAAATCGCTGAACTAGAGGCGATCGGAGAGCTAGATCGTATTTTTACTCATATCAATGCGATGCTTGCTGCTCAAAATGCTAATCAATGGACTCGACTAATTAAATCCTCGACTCCTAAAACACCTTCAAGATGTCTTGACTAGGATTGTCTGGTTCAGGGAAGTAAATCGCTAAATTGTCGTTGGGAAACTCACTGCGAAATAAATTTACGCTTAGGCTTTGAGAGCCGCTTTGGGAGACCTGTGCCTGAAGCTGAGTCGCAGATACGCCTGGACTTGAGGGTGCCCAATAGAGCAGAGACAAGTCGCGGGATTTGACCCGTAATTGCCGGGTTTGTCCGGGCAACAGGGTAATTGGGCGAGTGGTGCCCACCAGTTCTATTTCCACCGATCGCGATGTGCGGTTGGTGACGCGGACTGTGGTGAAGCGCCGGGTTTGAGTCCGTTGGCGGCTGACCCCGGCTGACCCCGATACTGGAATCCGGGTGGTTTGCGCCAAGGTTGTGGTTGCTAAGGTCGTCGCTGGAGACAGAAGTGTCTCAGGGCTGGAAGCAGCAGTTGCCTCTGGAAGTGATTTGGCGGTGGCTAAGAACAGAGTGGATGCGTGTTGCGAGGGATGGGATTCAGCCCTGGGGACGATCGCTGCTTCTGCATCTTGCCGCCGAGCGTGGGCAACTGATGTGGCGAATTGCTTTTCCATTAGGGTTTCTGGGGCAAAGGTTTCTGGGGCACTCGTGGGAGCGATCGGTTCCATCTCTACAACAGCCACAGGTTGAGTAGCGGCGATCGATCGCTGCATATCAGGTGTGTAATGAACCGGAGCTTCCTGACCCCCATTTTGCGTGGTCAAAGCCGTTAATGTTGCCAGTGTCAGCGTTGCGACGCTCATAAAAACTCCCCTCACCAGTGTTTCCGTTGTTCATACAGCGGTTTTTTCACCAGATCAGGACGAAGTTCTGTTTTCTTGTGGGAAACGATGCTGGAAAGGGCAAATTGGCTACCCGATCGCGGTTAGGACGAAGCGATCGGTAGATGATTTCTCAGGGATTTCAAAGAGTAACCACCCGATCGCTACGCCCCTACCAAGTCATCAATAGGATATTCCAACTGATTCTGAAGGTAGAGCCGGGAAACGCTCAGAACACTCCGTCTCTCTAATTGCAACCACTTCAGACTTGAGGGGGATGCTTTGCACAACTAGAGTCAGCGATTCTAATACTTAAGGTGATGCTATTTCTATGCATCACGGTTCGTGTGGCTCGCAGGCGACGCGGATCTCAGCTATAGCGAGGAAAGTAACATGTTTCAGCATATTGAAATTATCGACTTGACCAGAATTCTGGCTCAGTCCCCTGCCATGGCTCCCTTACAGGGGGTGCCGATCGCCCCGACTGTGACTGGAGCAACTACAGCCGCCGCCATCTTTTCTGGCCCACAATTTTTTGTGACCCTGATTTCAGGTTTGGTGTTGGCTTTTGCGACTCAGCTTGTCCTGACTAACCTTTCTGTCGCTGCCGGGATCTCCTACCTGGGGCACAAATCAGACCCTGATTCCCAGGATGACTCAGGGAGTCTAGGCGGTGCGATTCGCAAGATTGGTACAGCAGTCGGACTATGGACATTATTTACAGTCAGTATTTCATTATTGTTTGCTTGCTTCTTGGCGGTTAAGCTCAGCCTTGTTAGCAGTTCTGCGATCGGGGCCATTTTGGGCCTGGTGATCTGGGGTGCCTACTTTTCCCTACTCGTCTGGGTTAGCTCCAGCACTGTCGGGTCTTTGGTGGGTTCCGTCATCAACGCCGCCACGTCTGGATTCCAATCCATCATTGGGACTGCAACGGCTGCCATGGGCGCTAAGTCCATGAGCAATCAGGTAGTTGCCACAGCAGAAGCCGCCGCCGCTGCTGTGCGGAGGGAGTTCACCTCTGGTTTTGACCCTGAAAGTATTCGCGATACGGTTGAAGATTATTTCGATCGCCTCAAACTCCCGGAACTAGATTTGTCGAATATTCGCAAAGAGTTTGAGAAGCTACTGAATGACCCAGATTTGAAGGCATTGGCAGCAAGTGGAGATTTATCGAGTGTCGATCGCCAAACCTTTGTCAAGTTGGTCAGCAGCCGCACAGACTTTTCTAAAAAAGAAGTTAACGGTGTGGTGGATCAATTGGAGAAAGTCTGGTATCAAGTTTTGGGTCGTAAGCAAGATCCGATTACCGAACTCCGGGGTTATTTAAGCTCTGCTAAGCCCGAAAAGCTGAAGTCTGACGAGTTCACCAAGAAATTGGATGACTTGCTGGAACAGGTACGTAGCTCTAAGCAGGTGACTGATGTCCAATCGTCTGCTATCCAAGCTCTGCAACAAGCAGGTCAGGGAAATCAGTCCAACCAACCAGAGCCACAACAAGCGGGTTTGATGGATCGAGCGCTCCAGTATGGACTCAGCACGCTAGTCGGCACTGTGATGAATCGGACTGACCTCTCCAATATGGATGTTGAGAAGATTACTAGTCAGTTGCAGGGACTTAAGCAGAAGTTGACCAGTTCAACGAGTGCCAATGGCAATGGCAATGGTAATGGCAATGGTAATGGCAAACTGATGTCACTCATTCCAGGACTACCCCAAGGCACGATCGGCGCTGATGTGGAGAACTATCTGCTAAATTCCTACTCTTGGCACTTGAACCGGGAGACGATTAAGCAGGAATTTAAGGACGTGCTTTATGATCCCCAAGCTGATCCCGGTAGCGTTCGTCGCCAAGTGGAACGGTTGAATCGGGCCAAGTTTATCGCTCTATTGTCTCAACGAGGCATCTTCACCCAAGATCGCATCAACGAAATTGCTGACCAACTGGAAGGCATTCGCATGGAAGTGCTATCAATGGTGCAGTCTGGCGAAGACCAAGAACACTCCCAGGATTTACGTACCCGCGTTGAAAATTACCTACGGCATACAGGTAAACCAGAACTCAATCCAGAGGCGATCGAGCGCGAGTTCAAACTATTGTTAGATGACCCCGCAGCCGGATTTGATGCCCTCCGCAATCGGCTCAGCCAGTTCGATCGAGACACCCTCGTACAACTTCTGAAGCAACGATCTGACTTGGTGCCAGAGGAAGCGGCTCAAGTTTTGACTCAGATAGAAGGAGTGCGCGATCGGGCACTCTCCGAGGCGCAAAATGCCCAAGAGCAAGCCAAGTCTAAAGCCGCCGCTGCCCAGCAACGGGTCGAAGATTATCTCCGCAATACGGGCAAAGATGAACTGAACCCCGATGGCATCAAGCGCGACCTCAGCACCTTGTTCCAAGACCCCCAATTGGGACTATCAGCGATGCGCTCTCGGTTGAGCCATTTCGATCGCGACACCTATGTGCAACTGCTGAGCCAACGCCAAGACATCAGTCCTGAAGAGGCGAATCGGATTCTTGACCAAGTGGAAGAGAACTGGAACACCTTCACCCATGCCCCCCAAATCGTCGGGGACAAGGCTAAGGAACAGTACGACAAGACCACGGCCGCCCTCTCCGACTACCTCCGCAAGACCAACTTGGAGGAACTCAATCCTGAAGGGCTTCAGCGCGACCTTTCGCTCTTGGTACACGATCCCAAGGAAGGGGCAATGGCTCTCCGGGAGCGCCTGTCCCACGTCGATCGCGAAACGTTGGTTAAACTCCTAAGCCAACGGGACGACTTGACCGAGGAGCAGGTGAACAAAATCATCGACCAAGTGCAGGATGTGATTCAAACCATCATCAAAGCACCGCGTCGCTTTGCCACCCGGACTCAAGAGCGAGTTAGGGACTTCCAGGATAATCTGGCAGGTTACCTGCGGAATACCAATCGGGAAGAACTCAACCCGGATGCCATCAAACGGGATTTGCAATTGCTGTTGAACGACCCTAGAGCCGGATTAGGAAGCTTGAGCGATCGGCTCTCCCATTTCGATCGGGCGACCCTTGTAGCTCTACTCTCCCAACGGGAAGATATCTCTGAGGAAGACGTGAATCGCGTGGTCGATCAGGTACTATCTGTTCGGGATCAAGCAATGGAGCAAGTCCGCATGGTACAGCGCCGCATTCAATCCGTGGTAGATGGCATCTTTGCCCGCATCCGCGACTACCTAAATGGACTGGAGCGCCCAGAACTCAACTACGAAGGTATCCAACGGGATCTACGGACGACCTTCCACGATCCCCAAGCGGGATTTGAGGCCCTACGCGATCGGTTGGGTCATTTCAACCGAGAAACCGTAGTCGCCTTGCTGAGTTCCCGTGAAGACATCTCGGAAGCTGATGCCAACCGCATCATCGACCAGGTTGAAGGGGCAAGGCTGAGTGTGCTGCGCCGCGCAGAACGGGTGCAACAGGAAGCCCAACGCCGCCTCGAAGATGTGAAACGTCAGGCTAAGAAGCAAGCCGAAGAAACCCGTAAAGCTGCTGCATCCGCTGCTTGGTGGCTCTTTGGGACTGCGATCGTCTCTGCCGCTTTCTCTGCCCTTGGCGGAGCGCTGGCGGTATCCACAAGTCTGTCCTACTAACGCTAAACCAAAATTTAGGTTTGTATCTCCGCAAGAAGCCTCTCATTGAGAGGCTTTTTCTTTTGCTTAGATAGCGTCTAGTCAGGTTGACAGCGTGTTTTTCGACAAAGGATATCGCTCTCCTCTCTCCTCTGTCTTGCCCTAACAGATTTCTAACAAAGGTTATATCAGCAAGCGTAGGGGCGTTCCCATAGTGTGTGCTTTTGCACTTAGGAGATTTCCGAGAAAGATGTTATCCCTGTAGGGGCGAAGCATCCGGGAAATAAGCCCTTGAATTGACCAGAAGGTTATTTCCCGGATGCTTCGCCCTTCCGGTGCTTTTCTGAAAATCTCCTTAATCAATTTGAGACGTTCGAGATTGGGTCAGGAATAGGTTCCTAGTGTTCTGTCAAGAAAATTTTGAGAGGTCTTCGACCCCTCAAAATTTAACTCCAACTAACCTCCCGGCTTTCAGCTACCCGTCAATTAATGATTGATAGACTACTAGACAAGGATTCCTAGATGGCTGGATTTGTCACCGCTGCCTTCATCGTTTGGAAGATCTGGCTTTGGTCAACGACTCCCCGCACTCCAGGGATATTGTAGGTGCCAGAACTATCTGTCATAGCGTAGCCTTGGCCCAAGAAGCGCGTCAGAGTGGATGAGTAAGCGCCTTGATAGTAAACGGGCACAATCCGGCGGCTATGGGAACCCCAGAGGTACTTGTACTTTGGATCAGAACCCCAGAAATGGGCGGCATCTATGGAGTTGTGCTTGCTGAACGTTATGTCTTTAGCGTTGTACTTCAAGCCCCTGGATTGATTGGGATCAGGGTTGACACCCAGCTTGGAAACGAAGTCGTTGTTGATGGTTAGGTAGTGGTCATGGTCAGCCGTCACAATCAGCAGGTTCTTCGTCCAGCCACCATTGTTGTTAATCCAGGTGATGACAGTTTGCACAGCCCGATCGAAATCATTTACGGTTCCAATCAAGTTGTCCATGTTGTTGTCATGGGCAGCCCAGTCCACATCTCCCCCTTCAATCATCAACCAGAAGCCATCAGGGTCTTTACCCAGTAATGTTAGCGCTGCACTCGACAGATCAGATAACGTTGGATTCTCATTGACTTCTTTGGCAATGAAGCTAGCATCCGTTTCACCTGCCGCTAGAGGACGATCGGTATCTGGTGCAGGTGCGTTAGGAGCGATCGGATTATTTCCCGCATCCTGGACAGGAACGCAGTCATTCACTGTACCTGGAATATACTGACCCGACGCACAAGCAGCAGAAGTTGCTCCCGCCTTTACTACTGAACTAAAGAGCGTGAAATTCCCCAAACCTGTCAGACTGTAGTCCCCTTTCGATGAACTGATGGGCAGGTTGCCATCTTGACCCCGCGCCCCATACAATCCAAACAATCGACCTCCATTATTGGGGTCAATGGTCGCAGCCGTCTTCAGTAAGGTTTGAGCCGCATTCGTTCCCCGTTCCAAGAAGGTATACCCATAGCGGTTAGCTGGGGTGGGATTTGCCTTCAGGTAGTCATAGGTTGACTTCTTGATGTAGGTGTAGTTGTAGGTTCCTGGAGCCGCATACTTAGGCTTAGTGGAATCATTGACCACATTTGCATAATCCAAAGGATGACCGCCACCTAAAATCACAGTGGGTTTGAAGGTCAACAGCATCTGTTGCAAAATGCTGTCTTGGTTTGCCTTCGTTGCATCGTAGTCACTGTCATACTTGTTGCGACGATTGACAAAGGAAGCCGCCGCACCTGGGGTTGCATGGCTCACAGGGACAGAAGTCACAATTCCTGTAGATTTGTCATTTTCCTTGGCAATTTCCAGGATAGTCTTGAGTTTTTTCTCGTAAATGTCTACCCCCATCGCATTGTTGTAACTTTTCACCCCTGTATAGAGGGTGGTCGCGGTGTTAGCAGAGTCGGGGTAGCTGTATTTGATGTATTCCTTATCGTAAGCACCAGGAGTGGCTGGAGTCAGAGGAATCCAAGGCACAGGGCCAGCTTTGGTGGTGTCATAGCCTGCCAGGTTGCCAGGTGCCAAACTGTTGCCGTGTAGCCGATCGCCCGGATTAAAGGTGGGGTCAAAGACAAAACCAGGACGCAGTGGGCTGGCTCCTGTCACTGCATTTGTTCCATCCAAGGCGGAATTACCCGTTAGCTTAGGCTGGGGGGCTGGCTTGCTAGGTGTAACACCCTCAACAGTTGTGCCGTAGGTTGTTACGAGAGCATAGCCCGTTAAGTTCTGGAAGCTTAGACCAGAGCCTTTGCCATTGGTATAAAACTGTCCACCCTTAGCCAAGGCTCCCGCCCGGGCCATGTTCCAACCCATGCCATCCCCAATCATAATGATTACATTAATCCCATTACCAGCCGCTAGAGCAGAGTCAATAATGGGATTACCGAATATCAGCAACATGGCACAGAGCATACTAGCCATAGAGAGGGCTAGAGATCGCTTGTACTTTCTAAAGAGTTGAATCATGGCAATGCCTCTTGACGTTAGTTAAGCGAGTTGTAACGGTTAAGGAATAGGAGTTAAGGAATCGGAATTAAATAACCTGCAATTTGTAGGTCGGATTTCGCAAAGCTCAACCCAACGCCCAAAAATCCAACCCCCAAAAATCCAGCGCCCAGAGATGTTGGGTTTCATTCTTCAACCCAACCTACATAGGTTATTTAGTCCACGCTCTCAGGTGATTTAGGTGAGCCGAAGCAGGTTACTGATAGAAATTAGGTTCCAGGTGGGTTGAGGCAAAGCTTTCCCCAGCGTAAGTGTCGATCGCACTTGGCTGAAGGGTTTGCACCTGAGTGGAACTCGCCAAAGCTGGAGTGTTGCTCTGGGTGAAGGCAGTCACTGGCTGTTGACCCGATATGCCAAAAGACCAGAGAACAACAAACACCAGCCCAGCCACAAACCAAGCCAAGACGCGCTTGTATTGTTTGAGTAATGGAATCATTGGATCTCCTATGTATAAGTTCCTGTATGTCAGTCAAAACAGGTGAGGTAATTCGGTCAAATCAGATTCAGTTATGAGCCAACTACACCCCCAACGTAGACTGAACCTAGCTTCCATCAGAGATAGAAGTTAGGTTCGGGTGCATCCCAGTTTTGTAACCGCCCGATCCACCCTCACCCTAAATCCCTCTCCCTAAGGAGAGGGACTTTGAATTCCGGCTCCCTTCTCCCTAGGGAGAAGGGCTGGGGATGAGGGCGGATCGGAGATCTGCAAAAGTGAGATGCACCCGTTAGGTTCAGTATTGGAGTTTGCTACATTCTGGTTAACTGGGGTTGAGGGGGCGCAGCCTGGGAAGGCTTAGGAAGCCCAAGAGGAGGGCAACAGAACTCCCCGCCTCCATGAAGAACGATCGCCTCTCATCGGATCACACGTTCCTGTAGAGATGGAAACAATAATTTTTCTGCCTGCTGCCGATCCAAATCTGGGCAGTCGGCAACATCCTCAGGGGATCGATCGCAGTTACACGCAGCATCGAGAAGCTGGGTGGGTTGCCCATGCAAGCAGCTAATGCTTTGCATCACCAACGAAGCAGCCAGAAGCGTTGTCAACCCTGCAACGCCCAGACTGATGACCCCATCTGCCCAGGTCCAGTTCAGCCACAGGACGGCGATCGCCGCTAGCACAGCGCCTACAGAACCCGCCAAATCCGCCAAGAGGTGGAAAAATGCCCCTCGGATGTTGAGGTCGTGGTGACTACATTTATGGAGGCAGAAAACATTGAAGCTATTGACAGCAACTCCAATCAGTGCAGTCACCAGCATCGGTACGCCCAGGATTTCTGGAGCGGGGGATTGCAGTCGCAGCACCGCCTCTTTCACAATCCACAGCGCAATGCAGGCTAACGCAATTCCATTGACTAAAGCTGCTAAAACGTCTAAGCGGTAGCGTCCCAGCTTCGCCTGCCTGGATATGGATTGAGAGACCCACGTTGCAACGAGCGCCAGCCCCAGCGCAGCAACGTCCGACAGCATATGTTCTGCATCCGCTAAGAGGGACAGACTGTGACTCCAGAGTCCAGCACTTAACTCCACCCCAAAGAAAACGCTAAGTAAAATTAAAGCAGTCCACAGAGCGTGAACTTTTTGCTTGACCTGAGTTAACTGCATTGAAACCAAACCTTGTAGAACAATCGAGAGATAACTTAGACAAGCCATCAGCCAGATTGCTCTGTGCTAAAAATAGTGTGCTGAACACTTGAATGCTTGCACATCCTCGTACAAGTTTATCAGCATCAAACTTAACAAGTCCATAACAATACTTCGGACAATTTAGGTACTGAAAAAGTGCCTGAAACCCAGACTGGCTGTATTGTAGGATATTTTTCCAGGGTTAAGCCCAGAGCTAACGTTGAAAAAATGCATTAAAAACAACGTGCCTCGCCATGTAAGGCTTACAGGGGCGTTGAAAAATTGTCCGGACTATTGTCATAAGAAAGTGTTTGTAAATTAGCGGGTAGAAACGTGAGATTATCTCGTACCCATCCGAACGCCCTCACCCTAACCCTCTCCCGAAGGAGAGGGAACAAAACCTGGATTGGCTCCCCTCGCCCTCTGGGAGAGGGGTTGGGGGTGAGGGGCTGAGATAATCTCAGGCGACTACCCTAAGTTCGGTTTAACTTTAGATGAAGAGTTTGGGCATCAAAAGCCCTCTAGCTGAGGGACTCCTCCTCACGCGCCTTTCATCCCGACGCTGACCTGAGTACAGGTACAGCGCGGGGCTTCCCGGCTAAAAGCTAAAAAATACAGATTAAATAACTGGCGAAACTAATAGAAGTTTGGCACTGGTGTACGCTAGCAGAAATCACTGAGCAGTTATCAACCCAAACCTCAAACGGTAGCATCTCAGTTTTGTGGAGGATACGCCAAAACCCCCTCATCCCCCAGCCCCTTCTCCCAAAAGGGGAGAAGGGGAGCAAGATCCAAGTCCCTCTCCCCACATGGGAGAGGGATTTAGGGTGAGGGTTGCAAAAGTGAGATGCTCCCCCTCAAACTCTTGCCAAGCTGCACAAGTTATTTCTAACGCGCCAATAACGATTATGGGAGTTGTTCGTTAGCGAACTGGCGATCGTGGGTACTTTGATAGAAATCCCAACCCATCCTGAATTTCAGGAGAGATCCCTAAATTGAGCATGCAGTTATCCAACTTCTTCAAAACCAACCGTCTGGCAAAATACCTAGTCATTGCTGTGGTCACAATGCTACTTGTGGGCGGAATTGCTGCCCTGTGGCCCCGATCGCCCCAAGCAGATAGCGGTCCTGTCATTCCCATTGCTGTAGCCGTTCCCCTGAGTGGGACTGGAGCCGCTAACGGGCAGGAAATTGTGCAGAGCATCCAGTTATATACCGATGCGGTAAACCGAGAAGGAGGGATAAATGGGCATCCAGTGAAATTACTGGTTTTTGATGATAAAGGTAGTCCAGATGCTGCGAAACAGGTTGCTGAAGAAGTCGTTAAAACCCCAGCATTGGTGCTATTAGGACATGGCTCCTCCGATGCCTCGATCGCCGCAGGGGAAATTTATCAGACCCACCATCTGCCAGCCATTACGGGAACGGCAAATAATGAAAAAGTGACAGCCGATCGCCCCTACTATTTTCGGATGGTTTATACCAATTCCACTATGGGCAGTGTGTCATCCATTTATGCCCAACAGATTCTTGGCTTTAAAACTGCCAGCATTATCTACGACAAGGAAAGTAGTAATGAACGATCGCAGTCAGAGGTCATTAAATCTGTATTTGGGGCTAAGGGCACGATCAAAAACCTCTGGGCATTGGATTCCAACAACAAACAGCAGTCGATTCAACAGATTGTCCAGGAACTAGCTGCTGAAAAAGACCCAGGAATTGTATTCCTCACGTTGACGAAGCAAGATGTGGCTGAAGATCTACTGGTTACCCTGCGGCGCAAAGGTCTTAAGACTCCGCTGCTGGGAGACCAAGGACTATCTAGGGAGTCCTTTGCTAAGCGGTTTGAGAAATACCCAGAAGAGACCAAAAATCCTGGCTTTTTCACCAATGGCATGTATGTCCCCTCACCCATCTTGTTTGATAGTGCGGGGGTCGATGCTCAGGACTTTGCCGCGGCGTACCAAAAAACCTATGGGAATCCACCGTCCTACTCAGGGGCAAAGTTCTATGAAGCAGCGATCGTAGCTGTGGATGCTCTGCGAAAAGCCAATCCTCAAATTACAGCGGCTAAGGTTGACAGCGATCGGGAGCAGGTGCGGAAAGCCCTTTCTGAGCTAAACAACCGCAAGAATGCCCTCAATGGGTTGACTGGGCCGCTTTACTTCAATGCAAATCGCAGTAGCAATCAGCCTGTGAGAATTGCCCAGTTCTACAACCGCAAGCTGATTTCATCTGTGCAGCAGTTTACGCCTGTCAATAATCCTGAACAATTAAACCTGCCCCGCGAGCTGCAAGCGGGCAATATGGTGCGATCGGGAGATCAATACTTCTGGCAGCAACGGGTGGTATATACCGGCATTGACATCAACAAACTGAACCGGATTGATCAAAGCAAATCCAACTTTACAACGGATTTCTATATTTGGTTCCGGTATAGCGGTGATAATAAACCTGTTGATGTGGAGTTTCCTGATGCAGTTGGAAATAGCACTAATCCAACTGCACCGATCTTTGATGCCAAGAGTTTTCTGAAGTCCACAACCTCAAATGGCTTGAATTACCGTCTCTACCGGGTTCGAGGAGAGTTCAAGAATGCGTTTGACTTCCGCGACTATCCCTTCGATGCTCAGACCCTCACCATTCGCTTCGATAACCCCCACCTATCCACCGATCGTCTCATCTATGTGATTGATACCTTGGGGCTGAAGCTACCTAAGCCAGATTTAATCCAAAAAAAGCCCTTTAAGGGGTTGCAACTGTGGAATTTCAAGAACATCTTCTATGCTCAAGATACCTCTCGCAGTACATCAACCTTTGGTGACCCCGATTTGTTTCAAGCGAATACCCAGACTGACTATCCAGGTTTTAGTGTTCGCATGATCCTACAGCGCAAAACACTGGTGTTTCTCACCAAGAACTTGCTACCCCTCCTGTTGCTGATGATGGTCAGCTATTGCGTTTTGTATTTCCCCTATAGTATGTTTGTGCCACGCATCATGGGGCCTGCGTCTGCACTATTGTCAGGAATTGTGTTGCTGCTTTCGTTTAACAACCAGTTACCTGAAGTGAGCTACACTGTGGCGATCGAGTATGTATTCTATACCTACTTTTTACTGTGCTTGCTGCCAATTGTCGTCACTGGAATTGGCATCCGCCTAGAGAAAGCAGAGAAAAAACGGGCGCTGTGGTATCTTGACACCTCAGCTAGGATTCTCTTCCCCGCGATCGTCCTCACCCTCATTGCAACCTATGGCGTGATCTACAGTAGTCGTCTATTTTCCTAAGTTCTTGGATACTGGGAATATATGTCACTTCTCACAGAAACTTTAGAGCGACTTCTAGGTTGGGAGATTTCCGCGAAAGATGTTATCCCTGTAGGGTCGAGGGTGACATTAACCAAGTTTCGGGGGATGGAGCCTATGACCAACGTCAATGCTACGCAGCCATTCGAGGACATAACGACCCAAATGAGTTTGACCTTGACGAGGTGAATCAGCAATTGACCGCCATCAAATAGATAGAAGGTGAGTGACAGTTCCTGTAGAAAGTATTGTTTTAATTGGCTGAAAGCTAGACCAGTTAGAGGTTATAGCCATTCAGCCTATTGCAAAAGTGCTAAAAATAGCGGCTGTAACTATCGCGGCATAAGGCTTTCAGCCTTAGCGTTGTTTTTTATCCCGTTGCTATATGAAGGTACATCTGTTTGTCACTTTCATATCACATTTATGAATCAACGTTAGAGATGGAATTTGAATGTTGGAGAGCAGCTATGGATTGGCAGACGACTTTACATTGGGCGTATGTAGCCGGAATGGCGATCGGGGCGTTACATTTTTGGTCGCTCAGTCGCGAACCCAAGGGTTTGCCGCAGTACGAGTATTTAGTGGCGATTTTTATTCCGATCTGGTCTGGTCTAGCATACATGGCAATGGCGCTTGACCAAGGCAAGATCGAATCCGCAGGGCAGGTTGCCCACTATGCTCGTTATATCGATTGGATGGTGACAACACCGCTGCTACTGTTATCACTGTCCTGGACGGCAATGCAATTTATCAAAAAAGACTGGACTCTGATTGGTTTTTTGATGAGTACCCAGGTCGTCGTGATTACCACAGGTTTAATTGCAGATCTCTCGGAGCGCGGCTGGGTCAGATACCTCTGGTACATCTGCGGCGTAGTGGCTTTTCTGGTGGTGTTGTGGGGTATCTGGGTGCCATTACGGGCAAAAGCGAAAAGCCAGGACAGTGATCTGATCGCACTCCAAGACAAGCTGACACTGTATTTTACGGTGCTGTGGATTGGCTATCCGATCGCCTGGATTATTGGTCCTTCTGGCTTCGGTTGGGTAAATCAGGACATTGATACCTTATTGTTTTGCGTGTTGCCCTTCTTCTCCAAAGTTGGATTTAGCTTTCTTGACTTGCATGGCTTACGCAATTTGCAAGGTCGTCAATCAGAAACAGGTTTCGATCGCACTGCAAACCAAGTTTTACGTTTCTTGGGAAGCGTTAACGCTCTGTGGATGCCGCAATCGCCATCAGGAAATCGAAGAACTCGCCGCTTGCCAGGGTAACTGTAATGACCTCAAAGATCTCGTGCTTATTCCTCTAGATACTGACTTTGCCAGCGTCGTTCAATTATGATGTTCCAATTGTTATGCAACACACTTGATTAGATCCACGGCGATCGGAAAATGCCTGCTTAGCACGATCGCTTATACCAATCGAAGCTGTCCACTGAATTTTAGGAGTACCCATCATGAGTCATTCGTTGACTACATTACTCACAACTTTTGGTTTTGCAGTGATGTTAGGGGCTTGTGCTCCAACGCCAACTCCCGTGTCTCCCACACCAGATACTACAACTTCTCCAACGATCGATCCAACGCCAATTCCAACGGCATCTCCAACGACATCTCCGTAAATTTTTGATATGAGGACACTGCAATGCGGCAGCAACCTGATGAATTTTTCAAGCGAATAGTAGCCGCCAAAAACCATATGGTTGAAACAACTGCCCATGAATCCCAACTTCAGCCGTCTGAAATAAGTACAACCTCGTCCAATAAAAATTTACTCTTGCCTGAGTTATTGAGTTTGGCGGTACTTGGCGTGGGGAGCATCTCACTTTTGCAGATCTCCGATCCGCCCTCATCCCCAACCCTTCTCCCCTAGGGGAGAAGGGAGCCGGAATTCAAAGTCCCTCTCCCTAGGGAGAGGGATTTAGGGTGAGGGTGGATCGGGTGGTTGCAAAGTTGAGATGCACCCCTTGGCGTGTTTTTCTTACTGTATGTTATTTTGTATAGAAAAGTGTGTAATCCGAAGGAGACACGAACGCCCTGCCAGTATCGCCTTAGTATTCCTTTCAAGCACTGCCGATTTTACTCGCCAAACTCCTATCTGCAATGTGTCGTTCATCCTTCTAGAGTTCTGAGGTTTGACGCTGTTCATTGCTCTGATTACTATCCTAAACACGATGGTTCCTACCGTAACCCGGCTTCACGAAAATAGTTTACGGCTATCTTACTTCCCATTAATCTAACTGGGGAAAACCGGCACTCCTATTTTTTCCATTTTTGATTGAGACATGATGAAACTGCCAAATATTCTCAGACATGGGATAATCCTTGCTTTACTGGCATTGGTTGCTTGCACACCACCACAAGAGCAAGCAGGTGAAACTCCCCCATCTACAGAGACCTCTACCCAGGAAGAACAGCCGGCATCCCAAACTGTATCCGCTCAATCAGCAAGCTGTACTTTGGTTGAAAGTGGCTCTGGGCCACAAGGACAGGTTAATGTGCGGGTCGAAGAAGTGGTGACAGGGCTAGATGTTCCTTGGGGCATTGCCTTTTTGCCGAACCGCGACATGCTTGTCTCGGAACGAGCGGGACGAGTGCGGTTGGTGCAGAATAACCAACTGCGTCCACAGGTAGTTGCTACCATCAATGTCAGCGATCGTGGGGAAGGGGGACTGTTAGGAATTGCAGCCCATCCCGATTTTGCCAGCAACCGATTCTTTTATGTGTATTTCACTGCCAACGCCAATGGTTCCCCGGTAAATCGGGTAGAACGATGGCAACTGTCCCAAGAGGGGACAAGTGCAACGCGAGATCGCACCATTGTCGATAACATTCCAGTCGCCCAATTCCACAACGGTGGACGGATACGCTTTGGGCCAGACGGGATGCTCTATATTGGCACAGGTGATGCCAGAAACCCAGACCTTTCTCAGGATGTTAAAAGTTTGGCAGGTAAGATTTTACGTGTCACACCTGATGGACAGGTGCCCGCCGATAATCCCTTTTCTGGTAGTCCGGTGTACATCACAGGCATCCGTAACACCCAGGGATTTGACTGGGTTAATGCGTCTACCTTGTGGGTGAGTGATCACGGACCTAGTGGGGAGTTGGGGCGATCGGGACACGATAAAGTTAGTGTGGCTCAGGCAGGCGATAATTTGGGCTGGCCCACCACCTACCGTTGTGAATCTGTGCAAGGATTGGTGACACCCGCGATCGTCTGGCAGCAGGCATTACCACCGGGAGGAGCGGCGATTTATACTGGCAACGCCATCCCTGAATGGAAAGGCAGTTTGATCGTTGCAGCACTGCGTGCAGAACATTTACAGCGAGTCGTCATTGATCCGCAATCCGGTCAGGTGCAACGACATGAAGTGTATTTACAGGGTCAAGAGGGACGATTGCGAGACGCGATTATGGGACCTGATGGAGAACTATACGTGACCACGAGTAATTGTGATGGGCGCGGCAGTTGTCCACCAGAGCAGGACAAGATCCTTCGTATTACTCGCTGAGCAACCCTTGAGCCTGTCACTTTCTAATCACATTAGAATCTTTATAGAGAAGCCTAACTGATGTCTTCAACACCCTCGATCGCCCATTCCTTTCCCCCATTCTCATTTCTACCACCGCTTCCCCTACTTGCAACTGCCGAACCGGAAAATGCTCCGATTGTCCTGGCTGGTGTACTCCTGAGTCTGGTGGTGATTTACCTTGCCAGTAAATTTGGGGCTGAGATAATCTCAAGCGACTACCTTGGACTGTTTTCTTCAAAGAATCAGATTCAATCAAGATTTTGAATGTCACTTTTAAATCACATTTATTGTGGATGCTGAAGATAGATTACAACTGTAATCTCTGGAACTGAACCTAGTGTTCTGTCAAGAAAGTCTTGAGGGGTCGAAGACCCTCAAAATTTAACTCCAACTAACCTCCCAGCTTTCAGCTACCCGTCAATTAATGATTGACAGACTACTAGGAAATGAGAAGACTGATGATGAAACATAATTTTTTAATGTTCTCCGTGATTGCCTTGACAGTAATTACCGCTCCGGCGATCGCTGTAACAGAAAATATCTATCTGCTTAGCCAACAAGCTTCTACCAATCAAATTTCTGGAGAAGTCATCAGCATTAATGACGATGATTTCATTCTAAATACTGGCACTCGGCAAATTAAAGTAGATGCCGAATCTCGCCCTATGCAATAGGCAAACCTCAGAGTTGGCGGACAGGTCACAATGATTGGTGAATTTGACGATGATGAATTTGATGCTCGCACACTCATCCATGCTAATGGTTCAATAATTCCTATTCCTGATTAGAACATTGATTTGAGACACGACTAATGAAAAAATTTTTACGACAACCGATACGATTTTTGATAGCAGGAGTTACACTACTCCTGCTGCTGGTTTCCTGTTAAGGTGCGCCACAGGCACAGACAACCTCTCCAGCGACTCAACCGGCTGTGGTCGCATCACCAGAGGGTGAACTGAGTGCCTATCCCGCACAACTGCCGCCATTGCCCTATGAGTATGGTGCATTGACGAAGGCGATCGATGCAGAAACGATGAAGATCCATCACGATCGCCATCATGCCAGCTATGTCAAAAACCTGAATGCAGCATTAAAGCAACAGCCCACCTTGCAGAATCGCAGCGTCGAAGCGTTGCTCCGAGACCTCAACAGCGTACCGGAAGATATTCGCACCACCATTCAGAACAATGCCGGTGGACATCTCAACCACACGATTTTCTGGCAGCTTATGAGTCCAAAGGGCGGGGGGCAACCCACTGGCACGATCGCTCAAGCGATTAATCAAACCTTTGGCAGCTTTGACAACTTTAAAAAACAATTTAACGAGGCAGGGGGCAATCGCTTTGGCAGTGGCTGGGTTTGGTTGGTTCGTAATCCTCAAGGGCAACTGCAAATTACCGCCACACCGAACCAAGATAATCCGATTATGGAAGGCTCATACCCCATTCTCGGTAATGATGTCTGGGAACATGCTTATTATTTGCGCTACCAGAATCGTCGTGCTGAATACTTGACCAATTGGTGGAATGTCGTGAATTGGCAGGAAGTCGAGCGGCGGTTTCAACTAGCATCTCAGCCATAAACGCCCAGGAGCTTGACCATGAGACGGTTGTTGATGCATAGCCCGATCGCTGTTGCCTTTCTGTGGATTGTCGCCTACCTGCTGCTAACCCTATTGCCATTGTTAGTACTGTTACTGCATCCAGTCCCTTCTGGACGTGGCTTTTGGACTGAGTTTTCAGTGGCGCTGGGCTTTATCGGACTGGCAATGATGGCACTGCAATTTGTCCTGACGGCTCGGGTCAATCGGATCGAGTCTTCCTATGGCATTGATATTCTGCTCCAGTTTCACCGCTACACCTCCCTGGTCGCATTCTTCATGGTGCTGGTGCATCCAGTGATCCTGTTCATTGTTCAGCCTGAAACCCTTCAGTTGCTCAACTTTTTCGAGGCTCCCTGGCGCGCACGTATGGCAGTGTTGGCAACGCTGGCATTTCTGGCAATGGTGATCACGACTATCTGGCGTAAACAACTCAAGATTCCCTATGAACATTGGCGAGCCTCTCACACGATTCTGGCAGTGTTAGCGGTGGGATTGGGCTTTGGACATGCGATCGGCGTTGGCAACTACATGGGCTTGTTTTGGAAAGCCGTACTGTGGTCGGGTATTATGCTGGTCTCGCTCTGGCTGATCATTTATGTGCGTCTGATCAAACCCTGGTTAATGACGAAAAAGCCCTATGTGGTGGAAGAAGTCATTTCCCAGCGAGGCGATGTCTGGGCACTGGCGCTACGTCCATTGGGACATGAGGGCTTTAGGTTTCAGCCAGGTCAGTTTGCCTGGTTGACCCTAAACATTTCCCCGTTTAGTATGCGGGAACATCCCTTTTCAATGTCATCCAGTGGCGATCGTGCCGATCGGCTTGAGTTTGGTATCAAAGCGATCGGAGATTTTACCAGTCGTATCAAAGATGTCCAACCAGGAACAAAAGCTTATCTGGATGGGCCCTACGGGGTATTTACGACAGAACGCTACTGGGACAGCGCTGGGTTTGTGCTGATTGCAGGTGGTGTTGGGATTACACCCATTTTCAGTATTTTATTAACAGCGGCAGAACGAAATGACGATCGCCCCTTTCTTCTCATTTACGCAGCTTCCTCCTGGGAGGACATAACCTATCGGGAGAAGTTGGAGGCATTGAAAGAAGCGCTCGATTTAGCTATTGTGTATGTGTTGCGGAAAGCTCACGATGGCTGGGAAGGCGAAACGGGCTATGTCGATAAAGCAGTGTTGGAAAAGCATATTCCCCTGCATCGAGGCAGTCGTTATTACTTCGTCTGCGCCGCGCCAGTGATGATGGATGCGGTAGAACGTGCTCTGTTTGAGCTAGAGGTTCCCGTTACGAACGTTAATATGGAACACTTTGATCTGGCATAACTACTCAGGCTCCTAGCCTAATGGCGGGTCTAACCTCATCCCCCAGTCCCTTCTCCCAGAGCGGGAGAAGGGGAGCCGGATTGAAGTCCCTCTCTTTGGGAAGAGGAATTTAGGCTTCGACGTGAGCGCTCAGTCGAACGGTGAGGGTAGGCTGAGTAGTTACGATCTGGCACAGTCTTGATCTGGCACAGTCTTGATCTGGCACAAGAAGGAGGGTTGATGCGTTACAGCATTATGGTGCAACTCGTGGCAGGCGTGACGCTGATTCTATTAGGCACTGCCGCTCTGTTTGCCTGGATTCAAACTCGACCGGAGCCTGTTGAACTGAGAGGAGACACAGTTTCTAGTCATTCTCATGACGGGCACTAAACCCAAGCATTTTATTGGGGGTACTGTATACATTGCCCGCTTGCGAATGGTGCAGTAGCTTTTCGAGCATAATGACGGCTATAACCCAAAGGAGTTATGATGCTCTACCTGTGGAATTTTTTAGCGGTCAGTTCTCCATCGCTACGATCGCTCTTTGCGCCGTTTCTGCCAGACGCGCCCGTCACCGATCCGGTGGCAATTTTTTTGGTCATCATGGCAATCATGCTGGTGGCACCGCTGCTATTTGAGCGGTTTCGGCTACCGGGCATTGTTGGCTTGATTCTGGCAGGCGTGATTGTGGGACCCAACGGCTTTGGGTTCTTGGAACGAGATACCACGATCGTCCTGTTGGGTACGGTGGGGCTGCTCTTTCTCATGTTTATGGCAGGGTTAGAAACCAGTCTGGACGACTTGAAATTGAACGCTAAGAAAGCGGTGATTTTTGGCTTGGCGACCTTTGCGGTGCCGATGGTGCTGGGGATTGTTGCCATGAGCCTGTTGGGTTACTCGTTTCTATCAGCCGTTTTGGTGGCATCCTGTTTTGCCTCGCATACGTTGCTGGCGTTGCCGATCGCTAGCAAACTGGGCATTATGCGATCGCGATCGGTCACGGTTACGCTGGGCGGCACCCTGATTACCAATGTCTTGGCATTGCTGGTGCTGGCAGTCGTGGTCAAAGCGCATCAGGGGAACCTGACGTTGAGTTTCTGGCTTTTCTTGCTGCCTTCCTTGTGTGCCTACACCTTTGCCACCTTATGGGGGGTGCCCAGGCTAGGACGCTGGTTTTTTCGGCGCTTTGGGCATGACGAAGGAGCCGAATTTACCTTCGTGGTTGCCACTCTTTTTGTGGTGTCCTACTTGGCGAAGCTGATCGAGATTGAACCGATCATTGGCGCATTTTTGGCAGGCATCGCCATTACGCAACTGATTCCACAACTCAGTCCGCTGATGAATCGGATTCAGTTTATTGGCAATACGCTGTTTGTGCCGTTTTTCCTGATTTCAGTGGGGATGCTGGTCAATCCGCTGATTTTGTTTCAGGAGCCACGATCGCTGCTAGTGTCGGCGGTCATGGTGGGTGTGGCGATCGTGGCCAAGTTTGTGCCTGCCTGGGGTGCCAGCAAACTATTTGGCTTTGATTTTGCCAACATGATGGTGATGTTTGGGCTATCCGTTGCTCAGGCCGCTTCGACACTGGCAGCCATTACGGTTGCCTACAATATCAAACTTGTAGATCAACTGACAGTTAACGGTACGATCGCCATGATTTTGGTAACCTGCATTGCCTCTCCTTGGATTACGGCTCGCTGGGGAAACGGGATGAAAGATAGCAGCCCTAGGGCAGTGCAGCAGCAAGCCAGCACAATATCTCAATCATCACTTCAGTATCGGATCTTGGTTCCGGTGGCAAACCCCAGCACCGAAGACAACCTGCTGCAACTGGCGTTGATTTTGGCAAAAAGTACGAGTGGCACCTTGTTACCGCTCCATGTGTTGTCAGATGCCTACGGGCCTGTTTCTGCCGAAGCAAAACAGCAACAAGAACGCCTACTGGCAGCCGCTGAGACGATCGCCCATGCGGCAGTGACAGATGTGGAGCCGATCGGTCGGGTGGATGACTCCATTGACAAAGGTATTTTGCGAACGGCGCAAGAACGCAACGCCAACCTGCTGATCTGCGGCTGGAAGGGCTACTCAACCTATCGGGATAATTTCTTTGGCAGCGTGATTGATAATGTGGCGCGTCGCACACCCATCCCCATGCTAATTACCCGCTTTATGCAACCCATTTCATCCACGCAGCGGATCTTTTTGGCGATCGCCGATACAGAAGCCAGTTCTGCCAGTTTCCAGCAAACCTTGTTTCTCACGCGCACCCTCGCGACCGAACTCAAAGCCTCGCTACAGGTTTTGCAGATTCTTTCTAACCCCCGTGTGGCAAACGCGGCGAATGCCATTCCGGGACTGGGTGAAGACGTGCCCGTGGAACAGATCCGGGGAAACTTTGTAAATCAGGTTGCCCGGCTTTTAGAGCGCGATGACCTGCTCGTCATTACGCACAACGCGCACCCCGAACGCCTCAATATGCCGACGCTGGGAGTGGAACCAGAAGCGATCGCCCGCCAGCATCCCGATGTTTCCATCATCATTGCCCACTTTCCTCGCCAGACATAACATCCTTTTCATTCGGGAGCATCTCAGTTTTGTGGAGGACACGCCAAAACC
>Ga0163154_10003190_pt1 | contig 23080 bp, 23 predicted proteins | sample OliLakLV19MP9P1_FD_148649 | JGI IMG/M metagenome (GOLD analysis project Ga0163154, IMG submission 148649) | Freshwater microbial mat bacterial communities from Lake Vanda, McMurdo Dry Valleys, Antarctica - Oligotrophic Lake LV.19.MP9.P1 | ecosystem: Environmental > Aquatic > Freshwater > Lake >... | reverse complement strand
GAAACGAAACTTATTTTGAACACGCTTTTCTTGCGTCTTACTTAGGAATCACCTTAGTACAAGGCGAAGATTTAATCATGCGCGATAGCTTCGTGTATATTAAAACAGTAGAAGGTCTTGAGAAAGTCGATGTAATCTTACGCAGGGTTGATGATCTCTTTTGTGATCCGCTAGAATTACGAGAAGATTCACAGTTAGGAATCCCTGGATTGCTTCACGCGATCCGAAAAGGAAATGTTGCCGTTGCCAATCCTTTAGGCAGCAGCATTCTTGAGAATACCGGACTAATGGCTTTTCTACACAATGCCTTTAAGTTCTTCCTAAATGAAGATCCTATTCTGCCCATGATCGCTACCTGGTGGTGTGGACAAAAGAAGGAAATGGATTATGTTATCAATAATATTGACACACTTGTTATTAAAAGTATTCATCGTGCGGGAAGCCTTAAGACTGTGATGGGAAGCCAACTTTCCAAAGCTCAAAAAGAAGATCTAATTCGTCAAATAAAATTTGATCCATTCAAATTTGTGGGCCAAGAGGAAGTAGCGTTTTCTACTTCCCCAGTTTTATTTCAAGAAAGATTAGATCCAAGATATACCGTGCTTCGCTCATACATGGTTGCCAATGGCGATAAGTACGAAATGATGCGTGGTGGCCTTACCCGTTGTTCAGCAGAAAAAGGAAGCTTCCTTGTTTCAAATCAAGATGGTGGAATTTCAAAGGATACCTGGGTTGAAGGTGTGAAAAGTGAAGCGCTGCCAGCCATTCATTTAGCTCCAGACATGAAACGCAAGGCGGTGTTACCAAGTCGTGCTGCTGAAAATTTATTTTGGGTAGGTCGCTACACACAACGCATTGTTCGCACATCCCGGTTTATAAGAATTGTATTGAGATCCTTAACACAAAAGGGCTATATCAATGCAGGGGCCGATGCAGAATCAATGAAGGTGTTGTTAAGAACCGTCACACATGTTACTGATACAGCACCAGGTTTCCTGGAAGAAGATGAAGAGCTATTTGCAAATCCTCTTAAAGAAATTCATCAGGTAATTTGTAAAGCCGATTACCCAGGAAGTATTTTATTTACACTTAACAATTTATTACGCTCTATGTATGCAGCTCGCGACCGCTGGACGGTTGATAGTTGGCGCATCATTGATGAAATAGAAAACATAAAAAGAAGAATTGCTTCCTTGGAAGCCGATAACATCCGGTATGCACTTACTCTCTTAGATCAATTAGTGGGTCGGTTACTTTCCTTTTCGGAAATGACTCGTCAATGTATGTATCGCAGCGATGGCCGCACCATGTACCGCACGGGTCAATTGATGGAAGAAATACTTATGGAGCTTGCGCAATTCAAATCAATACTTACCGAAAAACGTGACGAAAGCAATGAGTTTCAGTTATTGGAAGCATTACTACTTAGCAACCAAAACTTATCATCATACCGTTCAGTTTATCGTACCTCATTGGATATCGTGCCTGTAGTTGATTTACTCTTTCTCAATGGGCAAAATCCTACTTCGCTTTTCTCGCAATTAGAAGGGTTGTTAAAATATGCTCGCAATCTCGCTCAAAAAGAATCCGGTGTAAATGACAATGAAATTTCGCGATTGGTTTTTGAGACTTACAGCGAGGTTCGATTAGCGGATGTTCAAAAACTTGTTGAGTGTGATGAAACCGGAAGGCGAGTGGCGCTTGATGATTTCTGCGTAACGCTGCAAAATCAAATTTCGAATTTGTCTCTAAAACTAAACGCAAAATATTTTAGTCACTCAACCTACCAGCCACAAGGCAGCAAAGAGTGGTTTCAATTTGAAGTATAATGCAGTATAATGTTAAACATATCACCGAATACAAATACCAGGAGTTGGTAAACACAGCACATAATAGATTGTGTCTGGTTCCGCTAAATCTTCCAGAGCAAAAGTGTTTAAAGTCTGAGATTAAAATTCTTCCTATTCCGGATGAAATGGAATACCGGACAGATTTTTTTGGTAATACAATTCTATTTATTTCAATCTATAAAGAACACCAAAAATTAGAAGTCATTTCAGAAAGCACTGTTGATATATTACCAAGAATTCAAGTATCCCTTGCCGCCAAGTCTACTTTGTTATGGAATGAAGTTAAAGATGTTATCGCCCTGGGGGATGAGTATGCTGACGTTTCTCAATATCTTTTGCCTTCTCACTATGTTCCAAACAGTCTTGAGATTAAAAAATTTGCAGAAGACTGTTTCCCGGAAGGAGGAACATTATGGAGTGCTTGCAATTCTTTAATGAAGAAAATTTTCACTTCGTTAAAGTTTACTCCGGGCTTTACCACTGTAAACACACCGGTCGAGGAAGTCGTGAAATCCCGCAAAGGCGTTTGTCAGGACTTTGCCCACCTAATGATTGCATGTTTAAGAAATATGGGGGTTCCGGCCAGGTATGTAAGTGGATATCTAGAAACATTTCCACCACCAGGCAAAAATAAATTAGTTGGTTCAGATGCTTCACACGCCTGGGTGGCAGTATATTTTCCTGAAATTGGTTGGGTAGAGTTTGATCCCACCAACAATATTTTGCCTGCGGATAATCACATTTTAGTTGCCTTTGGTCGCGATTACTTTGATGTGGCTCCACTCAAAGGAATAATTTTCAGCTCCGGCAATCAACAAGTTGATGTAAAGGTTGATGTAACCCGATTGTCTTAATTTATCTATCAAAAAATTTAAAAAAAAATCCCAAAGGGATTTAATGTGCATAACACCCGATGCTAATCGGGTGCCTTACAAAAGCGACAGAATAAGAACCACGAAGTGGTTCAACAAAGTACGTTGCAGCCATAAACTTTATTAAAGGGCATCTCTAAAAACTCCGCTTATCCTTCTCTTTTGGAGAAGGGCAGGGGTTGAGGTAATGAGAGCAAGGGTTTTTAGAGATGCCCTAAAGTAACAGCTCCAACTTTATTCCCAGTAAAATAATCTTCACCTTAATCACCAACCTTATTAATGGGTGTGCAACAGTTTTGCATGGGGCTAAAGTCGCCTTTAGTGTTAACCGATATGAATCAACTTTGCAAAAACTTTTGCTTCTGAAGCAACAATTTTAAAGGTGCCCTTTCACGGCTATTAAGGTTTTTTAATACCTTTAAATAAATTCAATGATGCATTGAGTAAAAACCTAAAAGCATTCGAATTACTCTTCAAGGATTTTTTCAAACCTTTGTGCGGCTTTGCTATAAAGTATGTTGTGGATCTTGAGGAAGCAAAAAACTTAGTCCATGAGGTGTTCATTACCGTTTGGGAAAGGTTCGACAGTCTGCCAGCTGATACCAATTATCGAAGCTATTTATTTACGGCAGTGCGCAACCGATGTCTTAATCACATTCGCGATCGAAAAAAAATCTTTACTATTGAAAAGGTAGCCGAGCATAACCTGGCTGAAGAAAATACTGCGCTGGAAACTACCGAACTGCAGCGGGAAATAGAACTGGCCATAAACCTGCTGCCCGAAAAGTGTCGTCAGGTTTTTGAACTAAGCCGCAACGAAGACTTAAAATATTCGGAAATAGCCGAAAGAATGAATATTTCTGTGAAAACGGTAGAAGCCCAGATGAGCAAAGCGCTAAGTGTGCTGCGAACACATTTGGCCGAGTTTCTAAGTTTGTTAATAATTATGCTGAGGCAATAAGGGTAACTGTATTTTTATGTGTTGTTTAAGTAGCAAATAGTGTGACCAACGAGCAAAATGATATTGATGATTTGATTTCCCGCTGCCTGGCTGGCGAGGCCAGCGCGCAGGAGCAAAATCAACTAACTGATTGGCTAACCCTACGCGAAGAGAATGAACGCTACTACCAAAAGTTAAAGCGCGCGTTTGAATTAAGTGGCGAATATTTTTCCCGCAAGGCCGACAGCAAACTTCAACTAGATGTTGAGGCCGAATGGAATCACTTTTTGAAAACCATAGATCCGAAGCAAACCAGCATACGATCCATAGCCCCACAAAAAAATGCTTATTCGATGTGGCGAATAGCCGCCTCCGTGTTGCTTGTTGTTGCTTCGGGTTTTACAATTAATTACTTTCTTTCATCAGATGAAATCTATATTGAAACAGCAAGTAATACACAGGAAGTTAAATTGCCAGATGGCAGCAAGGTGACCTTAAACAGAAACTCGACACTTTCTTATTCAAAAGATTTTGGAAGTAAAAAGCGAACGCTAAGACTGACGGGCGAAGCTTTTTTTGATGTCCGCCATGATGCGCAAAAACCATTTGTGATTGAAGTGAATGACGCTTTGGTGGAAGTGCTGGGTACTTCTTTTAACGTGCTAGGCTACACCGACCAACAATGGATGGAAGTGGTGGTGGAAACCGGAACTGTAAAGTTTTCGACCCCACTCGTTGAAAATAAATTGATTCTAAAGGCCGGTGAGCGTGGCGTTTATAAAAAGGAAATAAAAAAACTGAATGCTGAAAAAAATAACAACGTGAATTTCCTATCGTGGAAAACCAAAAAAATTATTTTTGTAGAGACCGATTTGCACACGGTTGTCAAAACCTTAAACCATGCTTACCAGGCAAATATTGTTCTCAACAAACAGGTGGTCGGCACATGCTCAGTAACTGTAACATTCGATCAGCAAAGCCTTGAAGCAATTTTAAACGTGCTGAAAACAACGCTCAACCTTACTTACAAAACCAATAATGGCCGCATTGAAATTACAGAGGCCGGATGTTAACGGGTGGATCAATATTGAGATGTGGGTTTAGGCGCCTGCTGTTTGCCACTATCCTGCTTTTTATTTCTTCCTCACTATACAGTCAGCCTAATCTCGATAAAAAAATTACCCTTCAACTTAATGATGTTACGCTGGCGCAAGTGCTTGCTCAACTCTCCGTTAAGAGTGGCGTTCAATTTTCTTACAATCCAAAAAAAATTGATGCCAACCGTACTGTAAGCTTTCAGGTAACTGAAAAAACAACTTCTGAAATTCTTGCCTACTTAGCCGAGCGTTTTGAATTAAACTATTCGTTTGTAGAAGGTCAGGTAATTCTTAAACCAGCCAAGCGGGTTGAAATACAGGTAACACAAGTGGTTACGTTAAGCGGCTATATAAAAGATGCCGCCACAGGCGAAGCTCTGATTGGGGCAACCATATATATAAAAAGCTTGAATGCCGGTGTGGCCAGCAACACGTCAGGCTTCTACTCGCTCACCATTCCATTGGGAGATTACGAACTAGCGACTTCGTTTATTGGATACAAGGCTGCAACTAAACAGATTGGCTTGCAAACTTCCATACTGGAAAATATTCTTCTTAGCGAAGATACGCCCGTATTGAAGGAAGTAGTTGTAACAGCTTCTAATGATGATGCCATGGCAGAAGCCCAATTAAACAAAACAACTGTGCGGCCACACACAGTAGAAGCGCGCCCCGCATTGTTTGGTGAGGCCGATGTATTAAAATCGTTGGAAAACATTCCCGGCTTTAAATTGCATTCCGATGGTTCAACATTCTATTATGTGCGAGGTGGCCAGCGTGATCAAAATCTTTTGCTGATAGATGATTCCCCAATTTATAACCCAAGTCACATGCTCGGTATTTTTTCAACGGTGATCCCCGATGCTGTTACCGACATTTCAATTTATAAAGGCGATATGCCCGCTTCGCTAGGCGGGCGGCTATCATCCGTACTCGACATACATACCAAAAAAGGAAACGATCAGCACACGCAGGTGTGGGGCAATGTGGGATTCATATCTACCAAACTTGGCGTGGAAGGCCCCATCACCAAAAACAAAAGTTCATTTCTTTTATCAGGTCGCTTTTCGCGATTGAAGTGGCTATTCCAACAGGCCGATGCAAGTATTAATAAGTTTGGATTCCATGACCTTACGGGAAAAATAAACTTTAAGCTAAACGCGAAGAACCGGGTTTTCTTTTCGTTTTATTCAGGCAGCGACAATTATTTTTCAGGTAACAATGGCATTAATTGGCAAAATAATGCGGCCACATTCCGGTGGAATCATATTTTAACGGAACGACTTTTTTTAAACACAACGCTTTCGGCAAGCGCCTACGAGTATTCATTGTTTACCGATGTTGCGAATCAGGTACGCTGGAATTCACGCATTGCCAATGCAAATCTAAAAGCCGACTTCTCTTACTTTATAAATCCGGCCAATGAATTTGATTTTGGCGTGAGCCTTAATGGATACAACTTCAATCCGGGAAATCTGCAACAGGGAAACTCAAACATCCCTATATCCAATGTATCGATGCGCAATGTGGTAGAGGGAGTGCTTTATGCAAATCATAAAATTGTGCTCACAAAAAAATGGAGCTTCAATACCGGGCTTCGTTTATCAAGCTGGACAAACACAGGCGAGGCATTTGAATTTGTTTTTGATGTCAATCACAAGCCGGTTGATACACTCTACTTTACACAAGGGCAGGCCTATCACACTTATGTAAAAGCCGAGCCACGAGTTACCATTCAGTATTTAATAGATACTCAATCGTCTGTTAAAGCAAGTTATGCGCGCAACACTCAAAATGTGCATCTCATCTCAAACTCCATTAGTCCCTTTACTTCGTTAGATGTGTGGCTGCCAAGCAGTATTAACATAAAGCCTCAACTGGCCGATCAGGCTTCGCTTGGGTATTATCGTTCGCTTTCCGGCAACCATATTTCTTTGGCAGTCGAAGTTTTTTACAAACAGATGTATAATCAAATTGACTACGAGACGCATGCCGAAAATTTTTTAAACCCAACATTTGAAAGTGAATTGCGCTTTGGTAAAGCCAGGGCGTATGGCATTGAGTGGTTGCTAAAAAAAGAAGAAGGGCGCTTGCGCGGATTAGTTGGTTACAGTTATGCGCGCGCTAAGCGAACTTTTGCCGACTTAAACGATGGTAAATCTTTCAACGCATTTTCCGATCGGCCACATCAGGCTAATATCATGCTTTCCTACAACCTTACTTCAAAATGGGAAGTGGGCATTAATTGGAATTACCTTACGGGAGCGCCCTTCTCCTCACCGGTTAGTTTTTATTCATTCAATGGATTGGAAGTACCATTATACGGACAAAAGAATAACGATCGACTTCCGAACTATCACCGACTGGATACCTCAGCCACTCTTAAGCTAAATAAGCGATCCGAATCTAACTATCAGCATAGCCTTACGTTTAGCATTTATAATTTGTATGGACGCAAAAATGCGGTGTTTATCAACTACAACAAAAACCAGTTGGGCGATCGCGATTTTAAAATTCCGTCCAATCTGTTGGTAAGTGAACGCACTGTTTCGCAGATTTTTTTATTTCAATTTACACCGGCCATCTCCTATATTTTTAAATGGAAATGAAAACCAAGATTTTGATTTTCGTAATTGTTGTATGTGCTGCTTGCGAAGAGCGCATTGACGCACCGTTACAAATACGCAACACAAACTTAGTGGTAGTAGAAGGTGTGCTTACAAACGAAAACAAAGCTCACAGCATAAAGCTCACGCTGCCCTATCAAACGATTAATGGACAAGCCGCAGCCGCAAGCGGTGCAACTGTTAAAATTTACGAAGGCACACTGAACAACTACCCTTTAATTGAAACCCCGGTCGGCTCGGGCGAATATCATACGCCCCCATTCAGCGCAGTGTTTGGTTCCATATATACATTACTTATTCAATATCAGGGCAATCAATATCTTGCTCAAGATAGTTCTATACCCGTTGAGCCCCTAAGCACATTAGATTATCAAAAAGTAAATGACCGATATAAATTAGTTTTTAATGCCTCTGGCGATTTAGCAAATTACATTGACTATTCAATCTATTGGCAAACCACGCCTGAGTGTTTACCAGCGAACCCATGCGAAGGCCGGCTTGTATTTTATGATTTAAAAACGATAGACGTGAATGAAATTTTTAAACCTGCAAAAGAAGATTTTAGCTTTCCGGTAAACTCAGTAGTGATCAGAAAAAAATATTCAGTAAGCCCTGCCTATCGTGCTTTCCTACGATCGGTGCTTAGCGAAACGGAATGGCGGGGCGGTCTTTTTGATGTAGATCGGGCCAATGCTACCACCAACCTGAGTGCAGGTGCTGTTGGATTTTTTGCAGTAACCACAGTGCTAACCGACACCACGGCAATCGTAGAAAAACCTTGATTTAATCCTCATTTTTAAAGATTTCAAAAAAATAGAGAATCCCGATAAGGGTAATCTACTTGTTTGGGGTTTTAGTGATTGAAGGGTTTATAATAAGCCTGAAAACTAAAATGAAACAAAACAAATTTCTTATGAAAACAACAAAATTAATTTCTGGTTTGGCTGTGGCTTGTATAGGGATGGTGCTTTCCTTTACCTCATGCGAACCCAACGAACAGGTTGAACCACAGAAGGACTTGCTGCCTGCCCGCTTTCGGGTGGAAATTCCAAACTCCATCAGTAACATAAATGGTTTCAATAGTGGGCGGGCGTCAGGTCGCATTAAAGAAGATACGCTTCAGGGCAATGATATTTATCTGCACCTGAATACATTTATTGCGGTGGGCGATGGGGCTGCCCAAATTGCGGAGGAAATAATTAACGGAATCCGAAAGTATAAAATTGACCGGGTGCAGTCATTGACTTTTACCAGTGATGATGACGGCCGCACCAAAAACTTAGTTGTTCTTTCTGATGTTGCCTTTGAGGGAGCCTCATGGGATTATGAACTTACCGTTACCGATGCGCAATCAGAAACTCAAACAGACGGTGGAAAGGCATTGCAGGTTTTCTGGAATCGCAGTCAACTTGTAAAAGGTATCGCCATCATAAAACCATTCAATACTGATCGAATTGAAAATGCAGATTCAAAGGATGCCGTGTTTCGTATAGACTATACTGAAGGTGGCAGTCTAAGTTATGATGCCTACATGGAAGTTACTATTTCAGGACTAACGTTAGACAATCCGCTCAATGATCCGTTTTCGGTAAGTACCTTGAAGATGTTTGCAGGCAAGAAGGGAGATGTAGTTGATGTGTTTGGAAATACCAATCATCCTAACGCAAAATTTTTCACAGGTAATGTGGGCTTCAACTGGGCATTTGTTGCCTCGGGCAATGATGCTACTGATATTGCAGTGGCAGAAGTTGGCTTGCCGCCTAGCGCCTTAGATAATGGGCAGCGAGATGTTTTGCTCAAAGAGTTTTCAATTAAAAATGTATTCACGAACGAGATCGAAACCGTTTGGCCAGGCATTGACCAAAACCTGCTCAATTCGTACCTTGCTAATACAGAAGCCCCTGGTTATTTTGGTGGCAAAAGCGGGTTTATTTCAGCAGGCGTTTCGCCAGGCGTAAATTGGGATGTGCTTGCCAATCGCATAAAAGTGTTGGCCCCTTACAATCCAAAAACAATTAGTCAACTAGTAGTTACATTCAAATAATACTGTCTTGCTCACTCGGGTTAAACCGTTGATGCAAAAGAAGAGCTAAGTGCGCAATCAAATTTATAAAGACCTCTGGCGAAAACCGGAGGTTTTTGTTTCTTTGCATTCTAAATTTTGAGATATGAGATTATATTCTTTGATTTTCCTACTTCTGCTAAGCGCCAGCTTGCCCGCACAATCAAAAAAAGAACTTACGGCCGAAGTCGCCAAACTTAAAAGCCAGGTTTTGGAATTACAAAAACCCAAGGTTGCCAACCTGAATGACGAAACTAAGAAAGCAAGCTACGGACTTGGGGTGTTGATCGCTTCTAATTTAAAAAGTCAAGGTGGTGATTCTGTAAATCTTGAATCTTTATATTTCGGGATTCAGGATGTGTTTAATAAAAAAGATTTGATTATTAATCAGCAAGAGTCCTCCATGATTGTGCAGACATACATGCAAGAAGCAAATGAAAAAAAGACGGCTGCAATGAGAGTGGAAGGAGAAACGTTTCTTGCCGAGAATAAAACCAAGGAAGGAGTAAAAGTAACTGAATCCGGGTTGCAATATAAAGTTCTAAAATCAGGAACCGGAAAAATGCCAACCGCTAATGATGAAGTTACTGTTCACTACGCAGGCACACTGATTGACGGAACAGAGTTTGATAGCTCAATCAAACGGGGCCAGCCCGCTACATTTGGAGTAAGTGAAGTAATACCTGCCTGGACTGAAGCTTTACAACTAATGCATGAAGGAGATAAGTGGATAATATTTGTTCCTTCAGAACTAGGTTATGGAGAAAGAGGTGCTGGTGGTCAGATCCCTCCTTATTCGGCTTTGATTTTTGAAGTAGAGTTGATTAAGGTGAATTAACATCTGATAATTGATAATTAACAATTGTCAATTATCAACTTACTTTCACAACGGCCTTCCCAAAAACTTTGCGGTCCAATAAATCTTGTAAGGCCTTTGGTGCATCAGCCAACTCATAAATTTTGTGGATGTGCTGGTTGATTTTACCCACCTTAATCCACGTAAGTAGCTGCAAAAAATTTTGCATGCTTGGCTCAGGCTCTCGCTCGGCAAAACTTCCCCAAAATACGCCAACTATTGAAGCTCCTTTTAACAAAGGAAGATTAGCAGCAAAGGATGGAATGATGCCCGAAGCAAAGCCAACAACTAAATACCGGCCGCGCCATGCAATTGATCGTAAGGCCTGTTCGGCTATTGGCCCGCCAATAGGATCATAAATAACATCTACGCCTTTGTCGTTTGTTATTGCTTTAATTCGGGCCCGCAAATCTTCGGTTGAATAATTGATTACGTGTTGCGCGCCCATCGCTTTGCATACAGCAAGCTTTTCATCGCTCGATGCTGCGGCAATTACTGTAGCTCCCATAATTTTTGCCAGCTCAACAGCAGCAAGGCCTATACCACCTGCTGCTCCAAGCACAAGCAATGTTTCTCCAGACTTTATTTGAGCTCTGTCTTTCAGTGCATGATACGAAGTGCCGTAAGTGTATAGCGTGCAGGCTGCGGAAATAAAATCTAATTCATTGGGAACTCTAAAAACCCGATTTGCTTTTACGGCAACGTACTCAGCGAAGCCACCCCAGCCGCAAAGCGCTACTACTTTGTCGCCTTTCTTCAAATGCTTTACATTTTCTCCTACGGAAGAAATAGTTCCTGATACTTCACCACCAGGACTAAAAGGCAATGTTGGTTTGAATTGATATTTATTTTGAATGATTAAGACATCCGGGAAGTTGACCCCGCAAGCTTTCACTTGTATTAATACCTCCTCTGATTTTATAGTAGGAATAGAAACTTCCGCAAGCACTAACGAATCAGGAAGCCCATATTGAAGACATTGAATAGCTTTCATAGTCATAGCTTATAAAGGAAATAGAATCTGTGCTTTAATGGTAAAACTTTAATAGTCTCTGATTTTTCTAACCACAGAGTGCACAGAGAAATCACAAGATATAATGACCCAATTGATATTAGCGATTAGCAGTTTACTTACTAAAGATTTTCGTTAGTAAGTTCTTCTTTGGTGGTGCCGATAACTTATCCAAAGCGGTGCGTAAATGAACAAGGAAGGCATCATCTTTTAAGATGTAATCTATCACCTTCAGTTTTTTTGTTTTCGACCTGAGAATTTCCTCATTAATGGCCGTAATGTAAATTACTGAAACCTTAGAGTTTTTCTTTCGGATCGCTTTCAAATAGTCCAATCCAGTTTTATCCGGATCATTCAAAAAAATATGATCTAAAATTATAAGATAGGGTTTAGCTTCATCAAGTGCCTTCAGCGCCTCATTACCAGATTGAAATACCTCTGTTTGATATTCATCCATCTGTTTGAAATGCCCATTCATGAATTTCAGGTAGATGGGATCATCATCCACAATAAAGACCAACTTTTTCATGAACAAATATTACGATTTTGGACTTTAATCCCTAACCTAAAAGCGGGCAAATACTACCCTGTGACTTTTCTATGCTATTACGATGATCAGAATTCCTGCCGTATAGACCCTCACACGGCCAGTATTAATCGATCCTCCACCATTTCTTTCTGCAAGGCTGGATTATTTTTAATAAATTATCTCCAAAAAAATCTACATGCCATGCTAAATAGAAGAAAATTCATGCAACTAACGGGCGCATCGCTTGCCAGCCTAACCTTATCAGAATCAATTGCAAATACATTTGCCGCGGCCAAAAAAAAATGGGGTGTGCAGCTATTTACTATTCCACAAATGGTGTCTAAAGATTTAAAAGGCACTCTCAAACTAGTCTCTGAAATTGGGTATAAAGAGATTGAGTTCTTCGGCCCTTACCCATTCAGTGCTCCCGAAACCATTGAAGGCTGGAAAGCAATTGCCGGGCAATTAGGCATTACCCAAAATGCATTTTATGGTTATACCATTCCAGAGGTAAAACAAATGCTGGCAGACTTTGGATTATCAACGCCATCGGTGCACTTGGATTTGGTTACCATGCGTAAAAATCTGAAGCCAGCGATGGAAGCGTTGAAATCGTTGGGCACAAAATACGTAGCAATTCCAGCACTAAACAATATTGCTGAGCGCAACACACTCGATGCCTTCAAAAAACTAGCCGATGAGTTCAATGCAATCGCTAAAAAGATGGCCGATTATGGATTAGCATTAACTTATCACAATCATGGTTACGAACATTGGGTCGAAGATGGGCAAACACCCATGGAAGTTTTATTAAAGAATACGGATCCAAAGTATGTGCTTTTTGAATTAGATATTTTCTGGATGACAGCGGCTGGCGCAAGCCCTGTTGAGTTTCTGAAAAACAATGCAGGTAGATATAAACTCATGCATATTAAAGATGCACGGGAACCTATTCGCTTTTCGGGCGATGGTGGCACATCTGATCAGTGGATGGAATTGTTCCCTAAAATGGCCGACCCAGGCACAGGTGTGTTCGATATACAGGCAATTATAAATGCGGGTATTAAATCAGGTGTAGAACATTTTTATTTAGAGCGTGATCTCACGCCAACACCAATGGATACATTAAAAAATTCGTTTGGGTATTTTAAGAGGTTGGTGTAGGATATTGAAGGTTTGAGTTTATGACGGCTTGGGTTCGCGAAGCGCGTCTCTGTCCCACGTTGCTGAACGAAATTAAGAAAACAAAACTTAAAATTTACGCTGAACCACAAACCGGCACAAACATTTTGTTACCACCGGTGCCCCTTCTCAATATTATTTGTCCCGTGCTGTTTTATAAAATAATTCACCGATTTTTTGAATGTCAAACACGGCTCCGTCCTGCGAGTTGGAGAGAAATGCTACGACTAAATGATCAGTCAGCCGTCATATTTTTTATCTGTCTGCGGAAATGAGTCCTTGAAATTTACACCGTCACTGTCCGCGAACGCGGGGCATTGGCAGTAACGTTTGAGTTTATGACGGCTGCGGCTTTCGAAGCGCGTCAATCTCCACCGTTTCCGAACGAAATTATGAAAACTAAACTTTGTACCTACACCAAACCAGCAGCTGGCATAAACTTTTTGTTAGCGTTTCGTGCCGGTTAGTCTAGGTCTAAAACTATTTTCAAATTCTCTCTCACTTTGTCTGCCGTGCCGCTGTCGACCTCTCCAACTTTTTTCATCAGTCTTTTATTGTCAATTGCTCTAACTTGGTCAATCATTATGTCACAGTCCTCTTGGAGTCCGAACTTTGTTTTTTTAAGATGAACTCTCAAAATTTCAGCGTCAGGCTTTACATTTGTCGTTATCGGACAAACGATAGTTGATGGATGCTCTTTATTTAGTAAGTCGGTCTGAACAACAATAACAGGTCTAACTTTTCCTGCCTCTGTACCCATTCTTGGATTTAGGTCAGCAATCCAAATTTCGAATTGCTTAGTCTTCATCGTTCAGTTTTTCAAACTCAGCCAAAACCTCTAAAGAGTCCTTGGCAACGATTTTTGATTCCTTACTCAACTGTTTTGAAAGCAGTCTACGTCTATGAAGTCGATTATAGAATTCGATAGCTTCGTTGATATATCTGTTCCTGTTCTTTTTTACTTTGATCACAATTTTCTCAGTCTCCTGAAAAATATCATCGTCAAGTTTTAACGATAAGTTTTTCATTGTATTACCTTTGTCCAAAGGTATATACTTTTTAGATATACTCCAAATCTGTTTAGGATGTCCACCGGCATGAACGTTAACATCCGAATATATGCAATTGTTGCTGTTCCCTTTGTAGCATTAAAAAACATCAACCGGATAAGTTCAACCCACATTATGCAATAGAAATGGATTTGCATAATTTGACGAACGAAAATCAAACGCTTACGTTGAAAAATATTTTCCCATTCGGTGATTTTCATTGTCAGGGTTAACCTTGACAAGACATTGCACCAGCAATGTTTTCTTCAACCCTGCGGACGGATTATGCATCCTAATGCATAATCTGGGTTTAATAGATTTTATTCAGCCAACTTAAAAATAATAGGCAACACCATTTTTTGTTTAACTGGTTTGCCGCGCTGTTTGCCTGGGTTCCAAGGCGGTGAGTTTTGAATGATACGCACGGCTTCTTCATCACAACCAGCGCCTATTCCTTTTATAACCGTTAAATCATCTAGTTTTCCATCTCGTCCAACCACAAATTGCACAAACACTTTTCCTTCTACATTCATCCTTCGTGCCTGGGCAGGATATTTTATTTGTTCGCCAATACTTTTATAAAATTCATTAAGACCATTTTTTGGCGATGCGGAAACTTCTACTATCGTAAAAATTTGATCTAGGTTTTCCTCCACCACAGGTTGTTGCTCAATAATGGGCATCGCCTGCATCTTAGTGTCTTCGGTTACCTCTACATCAAACACAAATTTAATCTCCTCTTTTATCTCTTGCTCATCAGGTACCTCCACTAATTTGGGTTGTTGTATAATCATTTCGGGCGGAGGTGGAATTTCTGTTGGAGGCACATCCACAAGCTCCTCAAACGTATTTGCGCTTCTATTTATTAACTCAATCAAAGGCTTATCATACTGCTTCCATTCAAAGGCACTGAGCACGAGTAGCAAAGTAAAAACCAGACTAATGCTAAGGAAGAGTGAATGTTTCTTTGCCAGGTCGGCATGGTAATATTTCTTGAGTTCCATAATCTTGTGATTTAGTTCTCTTTTCTTAGTATAAGGTTACACCTATCCTACTAAAAAAATAATGACAGTTATCAGATTATGGCCTGAGATTAGGCAGCTACTTTACAAGGCAAAAATTATTATATTCTCTATCGGAAGATAAACAACAGCAGAAATACAATCAGCAGCAGTATGGCCAGCCACTTGATGGGGTTTGGGTATTCGGCAAATTCGTAGTTGCAAATTGGGCAGATTTTGCTTTTTGCGTCTACCTCCATCGCACACGAAGGGCACTCTTTAGTCTTCACAATTAGTTATTCAACCACTTTAAAAACTTTCCCCATAAGGACTTTGGTTGTGCTTCCTGTTTAACAAGGGTTTCCTCAACCTGCTCCTCATATAGTCGGGCAGCCCTGGTGGGCTGGCCCGTTTTCACTTTACTTAAGTAATGTTGTCTGCGTTTTTCCTTTTCCCGTTCTAAGGCTTCACGTCTTTTTTCTTCCGCTTCACGCGCCTCATGCTCCCGCTGTTGTGCAATAGGGTTTTTCCAAGGTTTTTCACTTGGTTGCCTGTCGCGCAAATTTGTGCTGCTCCGTTTGGTTGAAGCGCGAGGTTTTATTTTTTCTTCAATTGGTTGTTCTTCTTCGGGGTTATCCAACTCTGTAGTAACTTTCTTTTTCGACTCAGACAAATCAATTTTACCCAATACTTTCAATCCTGTAAGTTCTACCTTGGGCACCTTAATAACTTCAGTTTTCTCCTCCTCAACATTAATTTCAGGCTCTAGCAGTGGAATTTGTTCAATCGGTTCTTCTGTTTCAACCGCCTCAACAATTACAGGACTTTCAATTACGGGTGCAGCTTCTTCAGTGTTGATTTTAAAAATCTCATTCAATCGCTCAGGTGCAAAATAATTTACAATAACACTCACGTGAGCATCTTCTAATCGTGCATTTGATCCTTCCTCCAAATGAACTTGTTTGGTCGATAAAAAATCTACAATCTGAGAGGGTCTTATGGCGAGCTTTCTGGCTAATTGTCCGAGGCGCATATTTTTGATTTCAATGAAGCCGCAAATATACTTTGTTCAAGGTAATTCATCCAATCAAATCTCTAACCATTAAAACCCTATCAGTTATAAAAATGCTTATTGCCCTGCCGCAGGCAGAGGGATTATCCTTTTCAAGAATCTGTTATATGTCAGAAAACTCACTCAGGCTTTTGCCGCCACTTCTTCTTTTCACCATGTTGCTTTTTATTCTTCAGGCGAGTTTGTTTCGCTGCCTTTCCGGGCTTGGTTGGTTTTCGTGCCTTTTTAACCGCAAAGGCTTTAATAAGAAGCTGCTCTAACTTTAACAATACAGCCTCTTTGTTTCCAAGTTGTGAACGTTCATCTTGTGAGGCCAGCACCAGAATATTCTCCTTAGTTAGTCGGGTGCGAAGTTTTTGAAGGATAATGTCCTTTTGTTCTTCGGTGATAGCTGACTGCAAAACGTCCCACTTCAAGGTAACTTTTGTATTAACCTTATTTACATTTTGACCGCCAGGGCCGCTACTGCGGGAAGTTGTAAACACTAATTCATTTGTAAAATCCTCAAGTGTAGGCGCAAAAATTCTCATGGCATTGTGTTGAACGAATCAAAGATACAATGGGTAGCGATAAGTTGATCAATCTTAGCCCAAGGTTTAGGGTACTTGAATATCCCACCATTAAAGTGTCCTATATCTCAGCTCAAGGAACAATGATTTTTACGATTGCTTACAAGGACTATCATTTACTCATCCATTCAAATACTTGGTAGTGCTCGCCATTCATACCTAAATTTTCATACACCTTTTGTGCAGCACGATTTGTTTTATCAACATATAAGCGAATGCCCCGATAGCCTGATTCAAGCGTGACTAAACTTTGAATGTATTCGTACATTTTTTTATAGACTCCCTGACCGCGATGGGCTGGGTTGATATAAACCGACTGAATCCAAATTACAGTGCCATTGCGCCAATCGCTCCATTCATAGGTTGTCATTAAACTTCCTACCACGCTATCATCATCAACTGCAACATAGTAAGCTCCTTTAGTTGCATCTTCAAAAACTGAATGCACGCCCTTTGTAACGGTGTGAAAGTCTAAGGCAACATTTTCAGTTTCCATTGCCATCTTCTGTTGAAACTCAATAATAAAAATGGCATCATCAGGTATGGCAGGTCTTACAGTAATCATAATGCTTGCTTGATATCATTAATTAAATCTACAGTCTCCTCTATACCAACAGAAAAGCGCACTAATTTATCCGAAATACCCACTTGCTTGCGCTCAGCAGCCGTAAGCTTTGAGTGAGAGGTAAGCACCGGAGAAGTTATTGTTGATTCAACACCACCTAAACTGATGGCGCGTTTAATGTACTTTAATTTCTTAATGAACTTATGTGGATCGCCCTTTACTTCGAAGGAAAGCATGCCACCAAAGCCGCCCGGCATTTGCTTTTTTGCAATTGAATGGCCCGGATGATTCTTCAAACCTGGGTAATAGACTTTCGTAACAGCCGATTCACTTTCTAAGAATTTGGCAATCGCCAACGCATTTAAGTTCTGCTGACGCACACGAAGCACAATTGTTTTTAAACTACGCTCAACCAAATAACAAGACTGCGCATCTAAGCTACCACCAAAATGCAATGCACTTTGTTTTATCTGCTCAGTAAGTTTTTTTGATGACACCATAGCACCACAACAAATGTCGCTATGCCCACCAATGTATTTAGTGCCGCTATGCGTTACGATATCAATTCCAAAATCGATTGGGTTTTGATTAACCGGACTGGCAAATGTGTTGTCTATAATTGTAACGATTCCATGCTTGCGTGCAATTTTTGAAACTCCCGCCAAGTCGGTAATTTTTAGCAATGGATTGGAGGGCGTCTCCACATAAATCACTTTTGTATTCTTACGGATACCTTTTTCAAAAGTCTTTAAATCCGAAACATCCACCATTGAATGTTCAATACCATATCTCTCAAGCTCATGCAACGCTGCATGGTGTGTGCCACCATACAAATCGTTTTGAAAAAGTATATGATCGCCACTTCTTACCATTGCAAAAATGGAAGTCATGATGGCGGCCATTCCAGAACTAAATACTAAACCAGTCTCGCCATTCTCAAGAGCCGCCAGTTTTTCGACTACCGCTTTTTGATTGGGCGTGTTGTAATAGCGCGGGTAGCGAACTTCGGTTTCGTAGTCGTAAGCAGCGGATGGATAAATTGGGGTAACTACGCCACCAAAAAGTGGATCGCCCACGGAACCAACATGAACACTTTGAGTTAGTTTGGATGCTTTAGCTTCTTTCATAGTAATAAGATCTAAAGCAAAGATAGAATTTGAATTGTATCGCCACGAATGCACGAATAAGTTTTCGTTGGTGTACTCGTTAACAAGTTAACTCAATTTCATAGGCAACTCACGATGACGTTTTCCTGAAGCAGCAAAAATAGCGTTAGCTAATGCAGGCGCTACTGGTGGCACAGGCGGCTCACCTACACCGGTTGGTAATTCATCATTCTCAACTAAGTGAATCTGAATTTTGCCAGGCATATCAGCCATACGCGCTACTGGATACTTATCAAAGTTGGTTTGCTGGCTTTGTCCATTTTTAAAAGAGATGCTTCCCTTTAACGCGCCACTGAGTGAGAAGTTGAATCCACCCTCAAACTGTTGGATTACCGAGTTAAGATTTACCACTTGTCCGCAATCAACTGCGTAGTGTGCATCTAAGATGGAGACTTTACCCGCATCATCTACAGCCACGTGCACCACACATGCCACATACGTGAGGAAACTTTTATGAGCACAAATTCCCATGCCTTGTCCTTTCGGGAGTTCTTTTCCCCAACCCGATTTTTCGGCAACTAATTCAATTACTTTTTTAAAGCGAGCTGTACTCCACGGAAATTTATCTAGCGGCTCACCGTAATTTTCAAAGCCCTCAATCTGTTCGTTAAACGGAATCATTCTGTCCTCACCTAGCAATTCCAATAAATTTTTAACCGGGTCTACTTTGCGATAGACTGCAATTTCATCGAGCATACTACCTATTGCAAATGCATGTTGAATATTACTTACTGAACGCAACCATCCAATGCGCGTTTTAGCTGGAGCCTCCACGGCTTCGCATAAAATATTTGGAATGTTATAGGGGAAATCTACCATACCCAATTGCAATTCGCCCGCACTTGGCGCAGTCTCTTTTTCGGTTGTCGTGCCACCTATAGGCGGAAAAGCACTGCGATGATTCCAACCTGTTACATTCATTTGCTTATCGAACGTAACGTTTATTTGTTGTGCACTACACGCATGAAAGAAATCATGTGTCAAATCATCTTCACGTGTCCACGTAACTTTTATGGGTGTTCCATTTAACTCTTTAGCAATCAAAGCTGCTTCTATAGCAAAATCTGGTTTTGATTTCCTGCCAAAGGCACCACCTAAAAGCGTTACATTGATGGTGACATTCGCAGCATCCATCTCAAGATTGGCAGCCACACTGTCGCGAATCCATTGTGGTGATTGCACCGGTGCCCACATTTCCAATTTACCATCTTTAAATACAGCCGTTGCATTGGGCGTTTCCATCGGGGCATGCGACAAGTGTTGCGTCACAAACACTGACTCAAGTGTTGAAGCTGCACTGCTTTTGGCTTTATCAAAAGTACCAAGCGTTCTTTTTACAGTTCCTTTTTGCTTTAAATTTTTCAGCAGGCCAGTTAGATATTCATCAGAGTTATAGTCGGCATTTACGCCATAGTCCCACTCAACTTGTAGTGCCTTGCGCGCACTCATAGCTGTCCAAGTGCTATCCGCAATTATAACGATACCGCCTTGTGGTTTATCAAATCCGGCCGGGAATCCCGAAGCGGGCATTTCATAAATCTTAACTACACCTGGAATTTTCTTTGCCTCAACATCTGAAAAACTTTTAACCTTCCCTCCGGCAACCGGGCAGCGTACGATAACCGCATATTGCATTCCGGGTTTGGTAACATCCAATCCATAAATAGCAGTACCCTTCACAATATCAGGCACATCATAAAGTTTAACCGACTTACCAATATACTTCCAATCTGCTTTCTTCTTTAAAACAATTTCTTCATCTTTTGGAACGGTCAACTTCGCAGCTTCTTCGGTAAGATCTCCAAAAGAAATTTTCTTTCCGCTACTACTAATCACCTCATTATTCGAAGCCTTACATTCAGCTACGGCAATGCCCCACTTGTTGGCGGCAGCTTGTTCTAACATCATGCGTGCGGAAGCGCCAGCTTTGCGCATGGGTTCAAAAAACATGCGCACGGAAAATGAACCATCGGTATTTTGATTACCATATTTTGCTTCATCACCAACTGCCTGAATAAGTTTTACCTTTTTCCAATCAGCTTCCAATTCATCAGCAACAATCATTGGTAACCCAGTTCGGATACCGCTGCCCATTTCTTGTCTGTGTGCAACAATCAATACCGTGCCATCAGGATTTATAGTAAGATATACATTGGGTGAAAACGTTACCGTTGATTTTTCTGGTGAGCACGCCCACTGCAATCCAAGCACTAACCCCGAGGCAGTAATGCCGGTAGCTTTTAAGAAAGTTCGTCTATCAATCTTTTTTAGTTGCGACTCCTGTTTGACAGTTTGCGTTGAATTCATAGAGGCGAGTTATCTTTCAAGGTAACAAAGTTTTACAAAATTTACGAGCTATCGAATGCTAATGTTAAATAATCTTTATTTGTTAGATTTGCTATCGTTGCAAAAAAACTTTTATGAAGAATCTGCCTATTTGTTTAATGATCAGTATACCCTTTATTTTTTCCAATTGCGGAAAAGATGAGACAAATGACATTACTGGTTTCGTTGCCGAGATACCTTTAATAACGGAAAGCAACAGTACCGGTCTTCAATCTATAAATGTAAAAGTTAAGGGAAATCTAGTAAACGACATTTCGGCTTCTTATAAGTTTTTAGAGGGAACGGCTCGATTTACGGACGATTTAATCTCCACAACTGGTGAGGTAACACTGAAAGCAGGCACACCCACCGCATCTGTGCCAATTGAAATTGTTGGAGATTCATTCTTTGAGCTTACCGAGTCATTCGTGCTGGTGATGGAATTTGAGGGAAAATCATACCCAATAAACATCGAAATTAAGGATGATGATGAACTAGGAAACATTCAGGAGAGCGAAGACGGATTTACTACGCCAGTGGCATATCCATCCATGCAACTTGTGTGGAACGATGAATTTGGAGATGCCTCATTAAACACGTCAGTATGGACTCATGAATTAGGGAATGGTTGTAATGTCGGGATTTGCGGTTGGGGAAACAATGAATTGGAGAGCTACACTAGCGATCCATCCAATATTAAGTTGGAAAATGGATTCCTTAAAATCACAGCTCAAAATAATGCTGGCTCATATACCTCGGCTCGAATAAAAACTCAGTCAAAAAAGAATTTTCAGTACGGAAGGATTGATGTTCGCGCCAAGCTTCCAAAGGGAAAGGGAATCTGGCCGGCAATATGGATGCTCGGAGAAAACATAACATCTGTGAACTGGCCTACTTGTGGTGAAATTGATATCATGGAATTGGTTGGCCACCGAGCTGCAACCAGTCATGGCACAGTCCATTTCAGTAATGATGGCTACAAGAGTTCCACAGGTAGTACCACTTTACTTGATGGCGACTTCTCAGATAAATTTCATGTGTTCTCATTAGTTTGGGATCGCAGTACAATTACCTGGTATGTTGACAACAAGAGTTTTAAGACGTTTAATTCGACTACTGCAACCTTTGAAAAGCCTTTCTTTTTTCTTTTTAATGTTGCTGTAGGTGGCAACTGGCCAGGATCACCCGATGCCAGCACTGTTTTCCCACAAGAAATGCAAGTTGATTACGTTCGGGTTTTCAAGTAAGTATGAAGTATTTTCCGATTGCTCTACTATTGTTTTCATGTTTGGCGAAACCTCAAAGTAAAATTGGTAATAGTCTCTTTAACGGATTTGATCTAACCGGTTGGCATGTGGATGTTCCCGATTTAGAAAAGGACTCTACGCTTCGAAATCCGTTTGTAGTGCGAGATGGTTTGTTGGTTAGTCTTGGCACGCCTGAAGGCCATTTAATTACAGATGCTATATACCAGAATTATGAAATTGAGATTGAATATCGCTTTGCAGGTGCACCCGGAAATTGTGGCTTGTTAGTGAACGCGTCTACACCACGCGCGCTTTATGAAATGTTTCCAAAATCAGTGGAAGTTCAACTGATGCATGAAAACGCTGGTGACTTCTGGTGTATTGTTGAAGATATTGAAGCTGCAGATATGGAGCAAAGGCGTGGACCAAAAGAAAACTGGGGAATTACGGAAGGCAAGGAACGCAGAATTAAAAATCTAACCGATGGAACTGAAAAGCCTTTGGGCGAATGGAATAAAATGAAAGTGCTTGTAAAGCAAGATTCAATTACGGTATGGCTCAACGATGTGTTTGTCAATCAAGGTTGGAATTGCACGGCAACTAAAGGGCAAATTGCCTTGCAAGCAGAAGGTGCTGAAGTAGAGTTTAGGAAGGTGTTGTTAACCTCGCTAAAATAAAAAGACCGATAGATTTTTCTACCGGCCTCAATATTTATTGACTCAAATGTTTACTGCGCCATTTGCACAATCTTGGCTAATTGAATTCCATTGGCAACCGCTGTAATGTCTCCTTCTGAAGTATCATCCATATTCAATGTCAGCAACGTATTGTTCATCGGTATCTGCAATTCATAGTTAGTCTTACCGGTTTCGGTATTGACTTGCTTGTTAAGAATTGATTTGTAGCCTTGAATCTTTACAATTTTCTGATTCTCGTCTCTCATCATTCCTCCAAGTATTGGCATACTTAAAATTGCTGTGAGCGAATTAATAATTGGTGAGTTATTCATGATTTCGATAGAAGCTCTTTTCGTATCAGCACCATAATGCCGGTTTACAT
>Ga0163154_10003189_pt1 | contig 23082 bp, 14 predicted proteins | sample OliLakLV19MP9P1_FD_148649 | JGI IMG/M metagenome (GOLD analysis project Ga0163154, IMG submission 148649) | Freshwater microbial mat bacterial communities from Lake Vanda, McMurdo Dry Valleys, Antarctica - Oligotrophic Lake LV.19.MP9.P1 | ecosystem: Environmental > Aquatic > Freshwater > Lake >... | reverse complement strand
GAGCGAGTATCATGAACCCGATGCAGCCGCCCTGCCGGCCCCCCCCGGCTACGGGGTCCGGTACTGTAGCCGATAGAATCGCTGGGGCGCCGCTGAGCCGCCGGTGTCGATCACCGTGGCGGGCGCTCCGGTTCCCGAGATGCCGGTGGAGATCGTTGACCAGGAACCGGGCGAGAGATTGCCGCTGGCCTGCACGGTGTAGGTCGCGTTGGTGACGGTGGAGAATTGCACGGCGAGATTGGAGCCTGAAGGAGTCACGGTCTGGATCACCGGAACCGGCACGGCATATTCATGGGCTCCGATGTCTGTCGGACCGTTGGTGAGCGGGTTCCGCCAAAAATCAACGCCCGCGAAGCCGGCAAGGGTGGTGCCGGTATTGATGAGGGGTGACCCATCCAGAAGTTGGTAGCCGCCGAGGGTTGCGAAGCCCGTGCCGCCGGTGCCCGGCGCGGCGAGTTTAGGATTGGCGGTCACCTTGTGCGCCTCGGCGGGCTCACTGGCGGGGTGGTTGCCAAAGTAGGCGTTGTAATCGGCCACGAGGCCCCCGAGGGAGTCGTAACCGCCGCTGCCGAGGTTGTAGACGAGGTTATTGTTCCAATAGGTCTTTTTCGACGCGTCGTCCCCGCTGTTGCGACCCAGGATCTTGGTCGACGTCCCGTTCGCAATGTAGAAAGTGTTGTTGTAAATCCGGGTGTTGGGGGGCAGCCCGAGGGAATAGTGGATCAGGATGCCCCGGTCGTTTCTGCTAATATTGTAGCGGAGGGTCGAGTTGCTGCTGGAATTCATGAGCAGCATGAAGCCGCCAAGGTTGTCGTGGCTGTAGTTGTACTGGAACACCGTGCCGTCGCTGAAGATGTCGGAGTCGTAGGCCTGTCCGTCGTTCGTGGTGGTCGAGTTGTACACCTCGTTGAATTGGAACAGCGCGTTGAGAGTGGACCGGCACCAAAGCCCGACGGTCCAGCTTGCGCCGCCACCGCCCGTCGGAAAATCGTGCACTACGTTGCGCTCGATCAGGGGGGAGATCGCGTAGCGGATGATGGAGCCGTCGCCGCCGGTGTTGTAGATGATATTGCCCCGCATGACGATGCCGGTGCCGTAGCCGGTGACCGGTTGCAGGTCCGAGGCGATGCTGCCGTTGATGGTGATGCCGACCCGCTTCACGTCGTGCACGAGGCAGCCTTCGACGAGCACATCGTCGTAGCGCTGGAATGTCCCGCCGGCGTTGATCTGGATCCCGCCCGAACCCTTGCCCGTGTTGAAGTCGTTGCTGCCCCGGACGTCGTGCACGTGGAGGTTTTTGAGGTGGATGTGGTGCGCGACCGTCCCGGTGTCGTGGTACACGCGGATCCCGCTGCGGCTGATCGAATCGCTCGTGGCGTTGTTGGTGATTTCGAGGTTCTGCACCTCCCAATACTCGACGTTGTAAAGGAGCACCGCGGGACCGGCGATGCCGCCCCCGTCGATCCGGGGCAGGGCGCCGCTCCCGTAGGCATCCAGACGAATGGGCTGGGCCGCAGTGCCGGAGCCTTTCGGCGCCAATTGCCCGGTCCAGTTCCCCCCGCGCTTCAACAGCACGGTGTCCCCCGGGCTCAACGTGGCATTGCTCAGCTTGGAGAGGCTCTGCCAGGCCGTCTCCGGACTGGTCCCCACCCACAGATCGTTTCCGCCGGACGGGTCGAGATGATACGTGGCGCCGCTGGCGATGTTCATCGATCCCCACACACTGGCGAGCATCGCCAGCACGGTGGCGGGAAAGCGCATTGTATTGATGCCGTAACATCCGGGGTCGGTTTTCCGGTGTCAATCGGGAATGCCGGCGGGAATGCCGGCGGGTCAAGGCCCATGGCCGAAACGAGGGGTGTGGCTCAGCGAGAGCTTGAATGGGAGCGCGGAATCCAATCAAGATCACGGTATGCCAACTTCACCTTCCGTCCGCTGGGGCATTCTCGGATGCGGCAACATTGCCAAACAGTTCGCCGCCGGACTTCAACACGCGCCGGGGGCCACGCTGGCGGCGGTGGCCTCACGGGACGCCGCCAAGGCCGAGTCGTTCCGCGTTGCGCACGGCGGGGTGCGGGCGCATGGCGCGTACGAGGCGCTTGCCGCGGATCCAGACATCGATGCGGTCTACGTGGCGACGCCGCATGTGTATCACTGTGCCAATACCCTGGAGTGTCTGGCGGGTGGCAAGGCGGTCCTGTGCGAGAAGCCGTTTGCGGTGAATGCGGCCGAGGCCCGGCAGATGGTCGCCGCCGCCCGCTCACGCGGCCTGTTCCTCATGGAGGCGATGTGGTCCCGCTTCTTCCCCGCCGCGATCCGGTTGCGTGAGATTGTCGCCTCGGGCTCAATCGGGGAACCGCGAATGGTCCAGGCCGATTTCGGATTCCGGGCGGGCTGGAATCCGGAGGGACGCCTGCTCAACCCGGCGTTGGGGGGCGGGGCGCTGCTCGATGTGGGCATCTACACCGCTTCGTTTGCATCCATGATGCTGGGCCGGCCCATCGAGGCCACGGGTTTCGCGCATCGGGGCGAGACCGGTGTGGACGAACAGGCGGCGGTGGTGCTGCGGCACAAGGGGGGTGCGCTCGCGGTGCTGTCGTCCGCAATTCGGACCTCCACGCCCCATGAGGCCCATGTTTGGGGGACCGAGGGTCGCATCCGTGTGATTTCCCCATTCTGGAAGCCATCGGCCATCGAGATCACGATTGCGGGCAGGACCGAGCGCATCGACCTGCCTTACGAGGGCAACGGTTACCAGTTCGAGGCGATTGAGGTCGGTCGCTGCCTGGCGGCCGGCGAGAAGGAAAGCCCCACCCTGCCGCTCGACGAAACCGTCGCGCTCATGGAGACCCTCGACTCACTGCGCACCCAATGGGGCTTCCGGTATCCGGGGGAGGGGTGACCGTCACTCGCAGGCGCACGGGAACCGGCGCCTTTGATCCATCCTTCCTCGGGGACCTCACCCCGCGTTGCGCGTCCGCTACGCCATCACGGCCTGGCGCAACTTGGCGACGTTGTATTCGCGGTTGAGGCGGGCAATGACGTCCGCCTTGATCTCGGCGGGACACACGGCTTCGCACTCGTAGTGGTTCGAGCAGTTGCCGAACCCCTCGGCATCCATGGTTTCCACCATGGCGATGACCCGGCGTTCGCGTTCCGGCTGACCCTGCGGGAGGAGGGCGAACTGGCTGACCCTGGCGCCGACGAAAAGCATCGCCGAAGCGTTGGGACAGGCGGCCACACAGGCGCCGCACCCGATGCAGGCCGCCGCTTCCATGGCTTTGTCGGCAACCACTTTGCCGATGGGGATCGCGTTGCCGTCCTGGGCGGCACCGGTTCGCACGGAAACATAGCCGCCGGCCTGTTGGATGCGGTCGAAGGCCTGACGGTCGACCACCAAATCCCGGATCACCGGGAAGGGCTCGGCACGATACGGTTCGACCGTGATCGTCTCGCCGTCCTTGAAATGGCGCATGTGGAGCTGGCAGGTGGTGGTCGCGCGGTTCGGGCCGTGCGGCTCGCCGTTGATCACCAGCGAACACATCCCGCAAATGCCCTCGCGGCAATCATGGTCGAACGCCACCGGCTCCTCGCCCTTGGATTCGAGCCGCTCGTTCACAATGTCGAGCATCTCGAGGAAGGAGCATTCGTCCGGGATTTCCGGAGCGTCGATCTCGACGAGTTGCCCGGCCGTTTTCGCGTTCTTCTGACGCCAGATGCGGAGCTTGAGGTTCATGGAAAGGTTGAGCGTGGAGGGTTGAGGGATGAGAGGTCGCTCACTTGTAGCTTCGCGTTTGGAGCTGCACCGCCTCGAAGGCGAGCTGTTCCTCGTGCCGGTGCGGGACGGATCCTTCCCCGGTGTGTTCCCAGGCGGCGACGTGCGCGAATTGCTCGTCGTTCCGCAACGCCTCGCCGTCGGGCGTCTGGTATTCCGAGCGGAAATGCCCGCCGCACGATTCCTCGCGGGCCAGCGCATCGCGGCACATCAATTCGCCGAACTCAAGGAAGTCCGCCACGCGACCCGCCTTCTCCAGCGACTGGTTCAGCTCGGAACCCGAACCGGTGATCCGGACATTCTCGTAAAATTCCGCGCGGATCTGCGGCACTTTCGCGATGGCGGATTCGAGGCCGGCCTTGTCGCGGGCCATGCCGCACTTGTCCCAGATCAACAACCCGAGCTCCCGATGGAACGAATCGACGGTCCGTTTGCCCTGAATGGAGAGCAGGCGCGAGGTGCGCGCCCGCACCTCTTCGTTCACCCGCTTGAATTCCGGGTGGTCGATGGTCACTTTGCCGGGCGAGATGCCCGCCAGATAGACGGGCAACGTGGACGGGATGACAAAATAGCCGTCCGCCAACCCCTGCATCAGCGCGCTGGCTCCGAGCCGGTTGGCGCCGTGGTCGGAGAAGTTGGCCTCCCCGAGCACATGCAGGCCGGGAAGATTGCTCATCAGATTGTAGTCCACCCACAGCCCGCCCATGGTGTAATGGACCGCCGGGTAAATCATCATCGGGGTCTCATACCCGTTCTGCCCGGTGATCTGCTGATACATCACGAACAGGTTGCCGTAGCGTTCCTCGATCGTTTTCTGTCCGAAACGCCTGATGGAATCGGCGAAATCGAGGAACACCCCGAGGCCGGTCGGGGCGATCCCGCGCCCGTCGTCGCACGCCTCCTTCGCGGCCCGGGAGGAGATGTCGCGCGGAGCGAGATTGCCGTAACTCGGGTATTTCCGTTCGAGATAGTAATCGCGCTCGGATTCCGGCACGTCAGACGGGCGCATCTGACCTTTCCGGATCTTTTCCGCCGTCGGCGGATCCTTGGGCACCCAGACGCGTCCGTCGTTGCGGAGCGATTCGGACATGAGGGTCAATTTCGATTGGTAATCGCCGCTGACCGGAATGCAGGTCGGGTGAATCTGCGTGTAACAGGGGTTGGCAAAGAAGGCCCCGCGCTTGTGGGCCCTCCATGTGGCGGTGACGTTGCACCCCTTGGCATTGGTCGACAGATAAAAGACGTTGCCGTACCCGCCGGTGCAGAGCAGCACGGCATCGCCCGCATGCGAGCTGATCTCGCCGGTCACCATGTCGCGCACCACGATGCCGCGTGCATGACCGTCCACCACCACCAGATCGAGCATCTCCGAGCGGGGAAACATCTTCACCGCCCCCCCCGCGATCTCCTTGTTCAACGCGGAATAGGCGCCGAGCAGCAGTTGCTGGCCGGTCTGGCCGCGCGCATAGAAGGTGCGCGACACCTGCGCGCCACCAAATGAGCGGTTGGCGAGCAGCCCCCCATACTCGCGGGCGAACGGCACCCCCTGCGCCACACATTGATCGATGATCGCCCCGCTCACCTCTGCGAGCCGGTGGACATTCGCTTCGCGCGCACGAAAGTCGCCCCCCTTGATCGTGTCGTAAAAGAGCCGGAACACGCTGTCACCGTCGTTCTGGTAGTTCTTCGCCGCGTTGATGCCCCCCTGGGCGGCGATGGAGTGCGCCCGGCGGGCACTGTCCTGATAGCAGAAACATTTCACGCCGTAACCCAGCTCGGCAAGCGAGGCCGCGGCGGACGCCCCAGCCAGGCCGGAACCCACCACGAGGATCTCGAACTTTCGGCGGTTGTTCGGCGCGATCAGCTTCGACGTGTTCTTGTGCCGCTCCCACTTCGAGTCGAGAGGGCCGGACGGGACTTTGGAATCAGGCAGGGTGCTCATGGGCGGATCAATGGAGAAGGGCGACCGGTTTCAACAGGCCCAGCATCACGCTGGCGGGAATCGAGACGAACCCGGCAAACAGCGCCCAGGCGAAAACCTTCGCCCCGACGGCGATGGCGTCCTTCAGGGCCTCGTTCCGGAGGCCGAGCGTTTGCAGAAAACTCGCCGCACCATGGCTCAAATGCATAGACAGCAGAAACATCCCGAGCACGTAAAATGCCGAAATATACCAGTACGAAAATCCCGCGATCATCATCCCGTGCGTGTTGTGCGCCTGGATCGGATCGATCTCCTCGAGCTTCAGACCCCAGTGCTTGTCCAGTGTCACATGGGCCGGAAGCGCCGTGCCATCAGCCATCAGGATCGGTGCTTCGTTGTAACCGTGACCGGGTACCGCGCGCACCGTGAAATGCAGCAGATGGAAAATGATGAAACAGAGCAGAATCGTGCCGCTGATCGCCATCGAGCGCGAGGCGGCGGTCGAGGCCTTGTGCGCGTCCACGGCGTAGCGGGCCGGGCGGGCCTTCCGATTTTCGAGGACCATGGACAGGGTGGCCAGGATATGGAGGCCGACGATGGCCAGCAGCCCGAGGCGGATCACCCAGAGCAGGGGACCGAGCGTCTGCAACTTGTGGGCGTAGGCGTTGATCCAATCCGGCCCAAGGAACACCTGCAGATTCCCGACCATGTGGCCGACGACAAACAGCATCAGACCCAGGCCGGTCAGGGCAACGGCGGTCTTCCGCCCGATGGAGGAGGTGCAATAGGAGAGGAAGGCTTTCATGGATAAACCAGACCTGTATGCACAATTCCTTACGAGTCATCAACTCAAAAGGATGCTATTAGGTGGTCTTATTTTCGGATTCTCCGTCCGCCCGGTTTTTCGGTGCGTTACCAAAATGTCAAAATTAGGCGCTTGCGCGCCACTGGGAGTCATGGATTGTGCTCGGAAAGGTCGAATGCGTGCATAAATTGTGCTTGTAGGAGTCGTATATTGCCCTATTTTAGCCGGGCTATGCACCTTTTAGACGACCAGGAAAAGCAGATCGTCCGGCATCTGATCCGGGATCCACGCGAGTCCGACAATGCCATCGGCGAACTCGCGGATCTGAACGTCCGGACGGTCGGCCGCAAGCGTCAGCGGATGGAGGAGGAGGGACTTCTCTCCTACCACACCCACCTGAACCTCTCGGGCGATGGCGCCGGGCAGTTCACGGCACGGCATCTTTACATCCTGAAATTCCGGATCGGCATCACGCTTTCCCAGGTGAAAAACGATATCCTGCGCGAACCGTTCGTTCGCTCGGTGTTCACCGAAATTCTGTTCGAGAGTCACATCGCGGAGATCGACGGTCGGATCGCGCTGCTGCTGTTCATCGACGGCACCAGCGACACGGACATCGTGCAAACCGTCCAGGAACGCCTCATCCCCAGCCTCCAGCGCAACCATGGCCCCGATTCCATCGAGGAAATCTCGACGGTCCGCCTGCTGGTCCCCGTGCGGATGCTCCGCAATTATCTCCCTTTCGTGAACATGCAGGCCGGTTACCTGAAAAAGGACTGGCCCGACGAGGCAATCTATGTTGGGAAGTAAACTCCACCAACGGGCATCGACCAGCCACAGGGAAACAACGAAATGACCACGCACGGACTCCCTCCCAAACAGGGCCTCTACGATCCCGCCTATGAGCATGACGCCTGCGGCGTCGGCTTCATCGTCCACATGAAGGGGAACAAATCCCATTCGATCGTCCAGGACGCCCTGACCATCCTGCTCAACCTCGACCACCGGGGCGCGTGCGGTTGCGAGCCGAATACCGGGGATGGCGCCGGCATCCTCATGCAGGTGCCGCACAAGTTTCTCTCGAAGGTCGCCGGCGTCACGCTTCCGGCCCGGGGCCGCTACGGGGTGGGCAACATCTACGGAGATCGCGAGCCGGCCCGGCGCGCCACGGCCGAGCAGGTCTTCGAACGCATCGCCGCCGAGGAAGGCCAGAAGGTGCTCGGCTGGCGCGACATCCCGACCGATAACTCGAGCCTCGGCAACGGCGCCAGGTCGTCGGAACCGTTGATGCGACAGGTGTTCATCGCGCGCGACCCGGCGTTGCCGGACGATTTTGCCTTCGAGCGGAAGCTCTATGTCATCCGCAAGCGGGCCCACACCGAAATCCGCAAGGCGGGGGTGTCGCCCGTCTGGTACGTCTCGAGCCTGTCCTGCCGCACCCTCGTTTACAAAGGCCAGCTCATGCCCGCCCAGGTGAGCCCCTACTATCCCGACCTCACCGATCCCGACATGGAATCGGCGCTCGCGCTTGTCCATTCCCGGTTCAGCACGAACACGTTCCCTTCCTGGGAGCGGTCGCACCCCTACCGCTACATCGCCCACAACGGCGAGATCAACACCCTCCGCGGCAACATCAACTGGATGCACGCCCGGCAGTCGCTCTTCGAAAGCCCCCTCTTCGGCGACGACATGAAGAAGGTGCTCCCCATCGTTAATACCGAAGGCTCCGACTCCGCGATGTTCGACAATTGTCTCGAACTCCTCTACCTCGCCGGCCGCCCCTTGCCGCACGCGATCATGATGATGATCCCGGAGCCCTGGTCGGCCCACGAGACAATGGACCCCGCCAAAAAGGCGTTCTATGAGTACCATTCGTGTCTCATGGAGCCGTGGGACGGCCCGGCATCCATCGCGTTCACCGATGGCATCAACATGGGCGCCGTGCTGGATCGGAACGGACTCCGCCCGTCACGCTACTACGTCACCAAGGACGATCGCGTCATCATGGCGTCGGAAGCCGGGGTCCTCCCCATCGAGCCGGAACGGATCGCCCTCAAAGGCCGGTTGCAGCCGGGTCGCATGTTCCTCGTGAACACGCTGGAAGGTCGGATCATCTCCGACGAGGAGATCAAGAGCCATTTCGCCGGCGAGCTTCCCTACCGGGAATGGCTCGATGAACATCTCATCGATCTCGCCGCCCTCGCCGATCCGTTGCAACTGCCCGAGCCTGACCACCAGACCGTGCTCCAACGGCAGATGGCCTTTGGATATTCGTTCGAGGAATTGCGGATGCTGCTCTCGCCCATGGCACGCGACGGGGTCGAGGCGGTCGGTTCAATGGGAACCGACACCCCGCTGGCGATTCTCTCGAATCGGCCCCAGCTCCTTTATAACTATTTCCACCAACTCTTCGCACAGGTCACCAACCCGCCCATCGACTGCATCCGGGAGGAATTGGTCACCTCCGCCGAAACCACCATCGGCGCCGAACGCAATCTCCTGCTGCCGGAGCCCGCGAGCTGCCATCTCATCCGGCTCCGCACCCCGATCCTCACCAACGAGGAACTCGCAAAACTCAAACACGTCGCCCAGGGAGAGTTCAAACCCGCCACCCTCCCGATCTTGTGGGACCCGGCCTCCGGACCCGCCGGACTCGAGCAGGCCGTCGACTCCCTCTGCGCCCAGGCCAGTTCGGCCGTGGCATCGGGCGTGAACGTCCTCATTCTCACCGACCGCGGCGTCGCCCCTAAACAGGCCGCCATCCCCGCACTGCTCGCCGTCGCCGCCGTCCATCACCACCTCATCCGGGAGGGGACCCGGACCCGGGTCGGACTCGTGCTCGAATCCGGCGAACCGCGCGCCGTCCATCACTTCTCCACGCTGATCGGTTACGGCTGCGGGGCGATCAATCCCTACCTCGCCTTCGAAACCTTGGAGGACATGATCCGTCAGGGTCTGTTGCCCAACACGGATCACAAAACCGCCTGCAAGAATTTCGTCAAGGCAGCCACCAAGGGCGTCGTGAAGGTCATCTCCAAGATGGGGATCTCCACCATCCAAAGCTATCGCGGCGCCCAGATCTTCGAGGCGGTCGGGCTGGCCCAGTCCGTCATCGACAAATATTTCACCTGGACCGCCTCCCGCATCGGCGGCGCCGACATGGCCGCCCTCGGCGAGGAAGTCCTCCGGCGCCACGCCCATGCCTTCCCTACGGGTTCACACGAAACCGCCACCCTCGACGTCGGCGGTGAGTTCCAGTGGCGCAAGGAAGGAGAGGCCCACCTCTTCAACCCGCAGACGATCCATACACTCCAGAAAGCGGTCCGCACCGGCAGCTACGAAATTTACCAGCAATACGCCCAGCTCGTGAACCGGCAGGAGGAACAGATGTTCACCCTGCGCGCCCTGCTCGGATTCCAGCCGGGCACGCCCATTCCCATCGAGGAGGTGGAATCCGTGGAGGCGATCATGACCCGGTTCAAAACGGGCGCCATGTCCTACGGTTCCATCTCGAGCGAGGCCCACGAGGCGCTTGCCATCGCCATGAACCGGATCGGCGGACGCTCGAACACGGGCGAGGGGGGCGAAGATCCCGAGCGTTACACGTGGACCAACGAACAAGGGGACTCGAAGAACAGCGCGATCAAACAGGTCGCCAGCGGACGGTTCGGCGTCACCAGCCTCTACCTGACCCACGCCCGTGAGATCCAGATCAAGATGGCCCAGGGCGCCAAGCCCGGCGAGGGCGGCCAGTTGCCCGGCTCGAAGGTCTATCCCTGGATCGCCAAGGTCCGGCACTCGACCCCCGGCGTGGGCCTCATCTCCCCGCCGCCCCACCACGATATCTATTCCATCGAGGACCTCGCCGAACTCATCCACGACCTCAAAAACGCCAACCGCGCCGCACGGGTCAGCGTCAAACTGGTCTCGGAAGTCGGTGTCGGCACCATCGCCGCAGGGGTCGCCAAGGCCCACGCGGATGTCGTGCTCATCTCCGGGTTCGACGGCGGCACCGGCGCATCGCCCCAGACCTCGATCAAACACGCGGGTCTCCCCTGGGAACTCGGCCTCGCCGAAACCCATCAGACCCTCGTTCTCAACGGACTGCGCGGCCGGATCGCCGTGGAAACGGACGGCCAACTAAAAACCGGACGCGACGTGGCCATCGCCGCGCTGCTCGGCGCCGAGGAGTTCGGGTTCGCCACCGCCCCGCTCGTCACCCTCGGGTGCATCATGATGCGGGTCTGCCATCTCAATACCTGCCCGGTCGGCGTGGCCACCCAGGATCCCCGGCTCCGGAAAAACTTCACCGGCGATCCCGCCCACGCCGTGAACTTCATGCGGTTCGTCGCGCAGGATCTTCGCGAGATCATGGCGGAACTCGGCTTCCGCTCGATCATCGAGATGATCGGTCGCACGGACCGAATCGAACCGCGGAGGGCGCTCGCCCATTGGAAAGCCAAGGGGATCGATCTCAGCCCGCTGCTGCACCGGCCCGAGGCAGGCCCGGAAACCGCCCTCTACAACGTCGAAACCCAGGACCACGGCCTCGACAAATCGATGGATCTCACCACGCTGCTCGACCTTTGCAAACCGGCGATCGAGCGGGGCGAGAAAGTCGAGGCCACCCTCCCGATCCGCAACATCCACCGGGTCGTCGGCACCATCACCGGCAATGAGGTGACCAAGCGGCATCCGCTGGGCCTGCCCGAGAACACCATCCAACTCACGTTCCGGGGATCGGCCGGACAAAGCTTCGGCGCCTTCATGCCGAGGGGCATGACGTTCACCATCGAGGGCGACGCCAACGACTACGTCGGCAAGGGCCTGAGCGGCGGACGCATCATCGTCTACCCGCCCAACGGTTCCACCTTCGTTCCCGAAGAGAACATCATCATCGGCAACGTGGCCCTCTACGGCGCCACCAGCGGCGAGGTGTTCATCCGCGGCATGGCCGGCGAACGGTTCTGCGTCAGGAACTCGGGCGTGAACACCGTCGTCGAAGGGGTGGGGGATCACGGCTGCGAATACATGACCGGCGGCATCGTCGTGGTGCTGGGCCAGACCGGACGCAACTTCGCAGCCGGCATGAGCGGCGGTGTCGCCTATGTGCTCGACGAGGCCGGTGATTTTGCCAGCCGATGCAACTCCCAGATGGTCGGTCTCGAGGCCGTGCAACCGGAGGACGCCGGGGAAGTCCGCGCCTTGATCGCCAAACACGCCGATCTCACCAGGAGCCAGGTCGCCTTCCGGGTGCTCGCGCTCTGGGAGGAGCTGCTCCCGAAATTCGTCAAGGTCATGCCGCGTGATTACAAACGGGTGATCACCGCTCTCAAGAAGGCCCAGGCCGAAGGACTCGGCGGCGAGGCGGCCATCAACGCCGCCTTCGAAGCCAACGCCCGCGACGTCGCGCGCGTCGGGGGGAGTTAGAAGTCCCACGCCACTCATAGGTCACATACCTCCCATCGGTCCTCCACGCCCCATAGCCTGCTTCCCGCGCAACCACGCTCTTCGATTTCTCCACCTCCACCATCATGGGCAAACCAACCGGCTTTCTCGAATTCATCCGCGAACTCCCGCTCGACCGCGACGCCCTCGAGCGCATCCGCGACTGGAACGAGTTCCACCATCACATGCCGGAGGCCGAGCTCCGCAAACAGGGCGCCCGCTGCATGGATTGCGGCGTGCCGTTCTGCCACACCGGCACCCTCATGAGCGGCATGGCATCGGGTTGCCCCATCAACAACCTGATACCCGAGTGGAACGATCTCGTCTATCGCGGCCTCTGGCGCGAAGCCCTCGACCGACTCCACAAAACCAATAATTTCCCCGAGTTCACCGGACGCGTCTGCCCCGCCCCTTGCGAAGGCTCGTGCGTTCTGGGCATCAATACCCCGGCGGTCACCATCAAAAATATCGAGGTCGCCATCGCCGATCGCGGTTGGGACGAAGGCTGGATCACCCCCGCGCCCCCCGAACACCGGACCGGTAAGAAGGTCGCCGTGGTCGGGTCCGGCCCCGCCGGCCTGTCCGCGGCCGCCCAACTCAACCGGGCCGGCCATTCCGTCACCCTCTTCGAACGCGCCGATCGCCCCGGCGGACTCCTCATGTACGGCATTCCCAACATGAAGCTCGATAAAAAGGAGGTCGTTCTCCGCCGGATCCGACAGATGGAAGCCGAGGGGATCGAATTCCGGTGCGGGATCGAAGTCGGCAGAGACTATCCGGCCGACCGATTGAAGCGGGAGTTCGACGCCGTGGTGCTCGCCACGGGCGCCACCAAACCGCGCGACCTTCCGATTTCCGGACGCGACTCCGCCGGAGTCCATTTCGCCATGGAATTCCTGCACGCCAACACCAAGGCGCTGCTCGATGGTTCGGAGCCCCCCATTTCCGCCAGGGACAAGGACGTTATCGTCATCGGCGGTGGCGACACCGGCACCGATTGCGTCGGCACCTCCCTGCGCCACGGCGCCCGGTCGATTGTCCAGATCGAGATCCTGCCCAAGCCGCCGCTGGAGCGTCAGTCCGACAATCCCTGGCCTGAATGGCCGAAGGTTTACAAAATGGATTACGGGCAGGAAGAAGCCGCCGCGAAGTTCGGGGACGATCCGCGCGTCTATCTCACCACCGCCAGGCGGTTCGAATCCGATGCCGACGGACGCCTCAAAGCCGTCCACACGGTCCAGATCCGGTGGGACAGGAATGAGAAGGGCCAGTTCACGCCGGTCGAAGTCCCCGGCACCGAGAAAGTCCTGCCCGCCCAACTCGTGCTGCTCGCCATGGGGTTCCTGGGACCCGAGCAACCGCTCCTCGAATCTCTCGGGGTCGAGCGTGACCCGCGCAGCAATGCCAGGGCCGATCACGGCAAATACACCACCAGTGCCCCGGGAATCTTCGCCGCCGGCGACTGCCGCCGCGGTCAAAGCCTCGTCGTCTGGGCCTTCAACGAAGGCCGCGGGGTCGCCCGCGAAGTCGACCGCCATCTGATGGGCTCGACCGATTTGAGCTAGCCTGATCGGCTCCCGCCGCCAACGCAGTTGGAAATCTGCGCCACTCGACGCGGCCGCACCTGGCCGGTGGCGGCGTTGTCTCCGTAGCCTGAGGTTGACGAAATTGTCACAGGTTCAAGGCCGCCTGCTGAGACCACGGCCGGTCCCGATCACAACCGGAAAATGAACTCCGCCACGCGCTACCTGCCCGCTGGCGCGATGGGCAAAGCCATCGGCTATGCGTTGGCCAACTGGGCTGCGATGGCTCCGGGGCTGGAGGGCGGGCGGATCGAACCGGAACGCAGTGGAGATAGCCCCGCAAACACACCCAATTTAGCCGGGGCAAATCGACAATAATCTCGTCGAGAACGCGATCCGGGCCACGGCCATCGGCAAGAAGAACTGGCTGTTCATGGGCTCGGCCGATGCCGGCCAGACCAGCGCGATCCTCTTCACGATCGTCGAATGCTGCCGGCGCCGCGGGATCGACCCGTTCGAATACGTGCGCGATGTCCTCGACCGGATCCCCTCGATGACCAACCACCAGATCGGTGAGCTGGTCCCCGACGCCTTCCGACCCCGCTTGACCAGCCTCGCACGCCGTCTGATTGCACGTTCAACGATCGTTTCGGCCGATCGGAGGGCAGGGGGATGTCCCACCCCCTGATTTTAGGTTCACGGATACCTGCACACCATGAACCGCGTCTATACGCGAGTCTTGAATACCCACCCGTGAGCCGCCATTCTCCACCACTTCAGACCTCGCCTCCGATGAACGCGCACCCCTCTCAAACGGAATGTTCCGGAGAGCGACTGACCGCCTGCGGCTTCGGCGGCATTCCCCGCTCCTCGGAAAGCCGTAGCGAAGCGGAACGGGAACGCAGTGAAAATGGCCCCGCAAAATGTTCCGAAAGACCGGGGCAAACAGCCAGCCGCAGGCTGCCCACAGGGCGAGCAAAGCGAGGCAACTTCGTCGAATCCCACGGCGGCCCGATGAAGTGCGAAATCCGAAGTGCGAGAGCCGAAGTCCAGCCAGCTCGGAAATCGAAGTTCGCCGCTCGGCACTTTCCAACATTCGTCATTCGAAACTCGTCATTCGACATTCCCCCCACCTTCCGCCGCGACCTGGAAATGGCGAACGCCGAAGTGCGAATCTGGAACTGAAAAACCATGAGTGAAGAACTGAAGAAACGATCCAAGAAATTCGCGCTGGACGTCATCGCGTTGTGCGCTGGCTTTCCGCAAGTCTTGGAAACGCGCCACGCCATCGGGCAGATCATCCGCTCGTCGAGTTCGGTCGCCGCCAACTACCGATCAGCGTGTCGTGGAAAATCGAAAGCCGACTTCATCTCGAAGCTGGGAACCGTCGAGGAAGAAGCAGACGAAAGCGGCTTCTGGCTCGAAATGCTCCGCGACATCTACGAACTTCAAACTCCGAAATACGAACGGCGAACTTCAGCCAGTGGATCGAAACCAAACATTCCACATTCGAAACTCGACGATCGCACTTGGCATGAACTGACGCGCTTGCTCGACGAAGCCAATCAACTCGTGGCAATCACCGTGGCGTCACGCAAAACTGCGAGGGGCAGCGAATGATGAACAACGAACTTCAAATGGCGAACGGCGAAAGGTCGATTGACGAAATGCGAATGCCGAACCGCGCGTTCCCCACTTCGACATTCCAAATTCAGCATTCGTCATTCCACCCGTCCTCCAACCAGTCCGGCGACTGCCATGCGCGACCACCCATCGCGAAGCGATTACCACAAGGGCGGCAGCCATTCCGTGGAGCCTTGGCAAAGGCAACCGCAACGAAATCGCCGAAGGCCAAACCGCAGAGCCTGCCAAGCCAACGCGACATCCGGAAAAAACTCACCGAGGCCAACCGGGAAATGCCGAATGGCGAACTTCGATTTCCGAACGGGACTTCAGTCACTTCGACATTCGCACTTCGTCCTTCAAACTTTGCGCCCGCCCTCCCCGGCCAGCTCTTCGGATCGAATATTGAACAACCTGGCTGGAACTAGCCGCATGTCTGTTTCAAATCCAGCCGCAACAGGTTCTGCCGGTCCGGCCTTTGAAACGAAGGTGGCGGCAGCTTGCTTGACGCTGCTGCTAACTCGAGGCGCGCCGCTCTGTCTGGGCGCTGGAATGCTGCGCACTGTTCATCTTCAAGCTGGGCACTTGGGCCTTGGCTGGTGCACCGATGATTTCTGTTGGAAGCAACGGACGCTGGCGGCGATCCGATGAAGGCAGCGTTGCAGGTGAAACGCGCGTTTTCGCTCAGGGCGACAGATTCGGAGTGTGTTCAAACGCTCCGCGGCGCATTGGATGGTTTCGCAATTCGGCACAGTTCGATCAGCAGCGTGATGTCGTCGCCCTCGTCACGAGTTCGCTGTCGGCAAAGTTGGCACGCGGGCTACGAACGCTCCTCGACTGCGCCCGCGCTTCACTCACTGCGGCTGACATGGCCCGTCGCCTGGCGATTCGCGGCTATCTCGGGGAACCGGCGCTCGGATACCATAAGACGATTGGTGAAATTTTGGCTGGTGCGGAAGGCGGCGCTCCATCGGACGAGGAGCTTTGGCAGTTCCTTCGCCGCTTTCACGTTGTTGATCTCGATCTGAATGTCGCGAGCGGGTTCACGGAGACAATGGTGCGAACGCTTCTCGCTGCCACTCTGCCCGACGGCGACGCAAGTGCCGTGGATGCTACTTGGAACGAATTGGTGACGATCGCGCTTAGCGATGCTGGCAGAGCAATGTCCTACACCCGCGAGGCGCTTCCACCCGCTATCCTTCAACGTCATAGCCGAGCGACCGCATTTTCTCACGGCGTCTCGCGGTTACTCGAAGATTCAGCGGTCGTGGCTGATGGCATTCGCACGACCATCGCTGAGAAGACTGCGATTCCGCGCCGCCAGTTGTCCGGAGACCTAAGTCGGCTCATCGAAACATCGCCTCTGGTCTTCGTCACCGGTGCAGCGGGTTCGGGCAAGTCCGCATTGGTGAAGTCGGCCTTCGCTGTTGCGACGCAGGGTGCTGTCGGCTTCGCGTTTCGCGCGGTTTCTCTCGCCGGGCATCACATCAACGATGCGCTCCATCGCTTTGGGCTGTCGCTGACCAAACTTCAGGCACAGACCGCGATGCATGGCAAGAAGGTGCTCTGGGTGGACAGTCTCGAAGGGCTTATGGAAAAACCCGCAGAGCAGCGCGCTGCCTTCCTCGACTTGTTGCGCGCGTTGAAGCTCGATCCGACGTGGCGGTTAGTTGTGACCTGCCGCGACTACTCGGCCGAGACGGTTCGAACCGCATTTTTCAGCGAGGTGGGACTGACACCGGCAGACATCGACGTGGGTGATTTGAGCGATGATGAACTCGATGATGTGGTCGCGGATTTTCCGCCGCTGGAACGACCACTCAGCAATCCGACGCTCCACAGCCTACTTCGGAATCCGTTTTTCTTGGATAAGGCCGCGAAGATGAACTGGCTCGTAACGGAGCCTCTGCCTACGACCGAACGTGCGTTTCGAGAGAAGGTCTGGAGCGAGGTGGTCCGCCGTGTTGACGAAGACATGGAGAGTGGTCTGCCCAATTTGCGTGGAAAGGTGTTGGTGGAAGTCGCGTTGCGTCGCGCGAAGGCCTTGGAGCCGTTTGTTGCTGCCGCCGATCTTGATTCGCGCGCCTTGGCCCGCTTGGTTCGCGACAGTCTGCTGCAAACTCCGTCCACCGGCAGCGATCTCTACGCTCCGGCGCACGATGTCTTTGAAGATTGGGCGCTGATGCGGTGGTTGGAAGAGGCGTTCGTTCGACACGGACGACAACTCGACTTGCTACTCGGGGAACTTGGCACTTACCCCGCCCTGCGACGCGCGTATCGCCGGTGGCTCACTGAATCCCTCGATGTTCATCCACAGGCCACGGACTCGGTGGTGGTGGCGCTCATTCAGAATCCGAATGTTGCTGCGCACTGGCGGGAGGACACCCTTGTCGGCGTGCTGCAATCAAGGGATGCGCACGGCTTCATTGACCGCAATATCGCGCTGCTACTTGCTGATGAAGCCAGGCTGCTGCGCCAGGTCGTTCACATCCTTCGTGTTGCCTGCCGTGCAGCGATTCCTCGGCGATTGTTCGGGGTCGATTCTGTCGGTGAGTTCTTCTTGCCGAAGGGTAATGGTTGGATCGGTGCTGGGCAATTGATGCAGGTGGCCATCCCTCTTTTTACGGACGCAGATCTCCTGTTGATCGTCGGATTCTTGGAGGACTGGGTGCTGCTCACGAAGTTCGGCATCCAATATCCACGAGGCGCTAGCTCGATTGCAAAGGTAGCGTGGCATTGGTTGCCCAAAATCCCTTGGCGATGCCCGGTGCGTGATGCCGAAGAGCGGCTGTTGCGGGTGATCTTGGCGATTCCACGCGCTGCGGAGCCAACACTGACGGAGAAAGTCGAGGAGGCTTTGACGGACGGACGACATGGCCGTTCGGACGGCAATCTTCTGAAGCTGATTTTCAATCACTTCGCCTGTGACGCGGTTTTTCGCGACCTTCCCGACCTGGGGTTCCGAGTGGCCGAGCATGCCCTCGATCTCAATCGAAGCATCGCGGAGGTTGTTGCTGACCGCTCAGACTTCAGCTCGGAAGCTGTAAACCATGCCTTTGGCCTCGGAGCCCGATTCTCGATGGATGATTTTCCATCGAGCGCATTCAACGGACCGTATCTTCGGATGCTGTCGCACCACCCAACTCGCGGTGTCGATTTCATCATTCGGCTGATCAATCGGGCATGTGAAGCCTTCGCGCACCCGAACAATCACTACGAACACATCAAGCCGCCAGGGACTGTAGTCCTTCACCTGGCCGATGGCCCCCATGAGCAGCACGCGAATTGGAGCCTGTGGGCTGCGTATCGAGGAATGAATGTTACTCCCAATACTTTCGAGAGCGCGCTGATGGCTCTCGAATACTGGCTGCTTGAGAAGGCGAAGCGTGGAGATACTGACCTGGAGGGCATCCTTCTGGACCTGCTTCGCCGAACCAACAGCGTGGCAATAACTGCTGTCGTCGCGAGCATTGCGGCGGCGAAGCCTTCGTTGGCCGGAGAAGCAGCGTATGCGTTGCTGACCTGCCCGCCACTGCTGAAAGCGGACCTGACTCGTTCAAGTCAGGAGCCATTTATGACCGGGCAGCTTGGAGGGTTTGGAATACCTCAAATCAGCGCGGAGAAAGGGCTCTACGACAAAGAGCGAAAAGAGTCAGCGCGCCTTGAGCATTGGAGTCGAAACCTCGAATATGTCGCTGTGGTTCTCCAAATGACGGCAGGGTTTCGCGACCGCGTGTGGGCGCTCATCGACGGCTACAAAGCGGAACTGCCGCCGGAGTCGGAACAGGATCAGGAGACGAAGCTCTGGCGTCTCCAGCTCCACCGCCTTGATACTCGCAATTTTGTCGAAACTGGACGGACAGAAGACGGGCATATCTTGATTGGAAGCAGCGAACCGGAACCGGACCTTCAAGCAATCATCGAGGAGCAAAAGCCGCGCTCTGCCGCACTTGATACCGCGATCTCATTGCTGAACTGGGGAAAGTCCGCTTTTGAGGGACGAGTGGCGAGCGACGATTGGAAGGAGCGACTTGGGAGAGCGCAAGAATACCTTGAGACGAAAGCCACCGCGGGCGACGAGCGCGATTTGGCGGCAGGAGGCCCGGCCTATGTGGCTGCGGTTTGCATTCGGGATCACTGGCCGGAAATGACGCCTGCACAACAGCAGTGGTGCGCACAGACTGTGTGCGATGCTGTCGATGCTGATGCCGACGTTGCGGACTACCTTTCCGTAGTCGCCCGTAATTCGATGGAAGGATCCAGGCCCGCAGCATTCATCTTATCGGCTTTGTTCGGCAAAACACTGCTCCCGGAAACTCAAGCCCGCCTCCTACCTACGCTTGCAAAAGCCGTCATGAATGCGGTCGAGGAAACCGTCGCCTACACGATGCAGGGAGTAGGTCAGTTTCTTTGGACTTCGGATCGCGGGCTCGCGCTCACCTGCGTTCAAGCCTTGGTCACCAACGCTACCGAGCGCCATGCATCTATGGAGAGGCAGAGGCGGCAGCCATTCACGGAGCGGGAATCCGAAGAACCTTTTCATGGCGATCTACGTTCGCGATTACGCGAGTTCGTTTCCCGTCGCGAAGCTGCCGATGAAGCCAAAATCGCCGCTCTCAATATTGCCATTTGGCCGGGTCGAGCAGTGGCCCGGCATCTTTTCGGGATAGCTGCGCAGAATCCGCACGACCCGCTTCTCCAACAAGTCATGCAGTGCAGCGCCGATCTCTTGCCTGCATTTTGGGAAGCCAACGCCCGTAGGCGGCGGTCGCGATCGGGTGCTCATGACGACGAGGAGCGATACGATCCACATATTGAGCACGATTTCGTGGACGCCATCTGCCGCTTCGCAGTCCAGCTCAAGCCCGCCGCCGGTCTTGCATTGCTTGAGCCAGTGTTCGCCGCGGCCCCGCGATTCCCGGAGAAAGCTTCCAGCGTCGTTACTTGGCTGATCCTCCGCCAAGGCGACCGTGCGCCAGCGCCGACGTTGTGGACGCTGTGGCAGCGCTTTGCAGACGACTTTGCCGCAGACGTGAAGCCCGAGCAGGTAGACGAGGAGCACTCCGACGAGGCGAAGATGCTTCGAGAACTCTTTCTCGGCGTAAATTGGGCCGAGCAACGCGACTGGCCGCCGCTCCACGGCGAGACGCAGAGGCTTCGCTCGTTTTTTCTGCGTCTCCCTCCGATGGAACAAGGATTCGAGTGCTACGCCTACTATTTGGCGAAAGCTGGATCGCCGACGCTTCCCGATGCACTTGTCGATGTTGCCAAGAAGCTTGTCGAGGCAGCGGGACGCGCGACCTTGAACGAAAACGCAATCTTTTATCTCGAGGAGATTCTGACTCGCCTGATCTACGGCGGAAACAGCCGAATCCGAGCAGAAGGGCCTCTACGCCAGGGCACTTTGACAATTCTTGATACCCTTGTCGCTGCTGGCTCCTCTCCCGCATACAAACTACGCGACGATTTTCTCACGCCGACCACGGGATGATTGGGTCACCTTTCCATCTACGACATCCAGCGCGCCGTGGCGGATGAGGCGACGAAACCGGCCTATTACGAAAGCCGCATCTTGGAAGTCCGAACGACGAATTCGGAATTTCGAACTGGCTAAACTTCGGAATTCGCAATTCGCCTGCCCCGAGTGGCAGCGGCACATCGGCAACAAGACCCAGCGGCGCGAATTGGCGAACCGGTTCAAGGACAGCAAGGACCCCTTCAAGATCGTCATCGTGCGCGACATGTGGCTGACCGGTTTCGACGCGCTGTGTCTGCACACCATGTATGCCGACAAGCCGATGCAGGGCCGGGGGAAATGTCGAATGACGAATTCGGAATTTCGAACTAACTAAACTTCGGAATTCGCACTTCCATCGGCCATCGCGGTGGTGCATGAGAAACACGGCATCGCCTGCGACATGATGCACGGCACCGGGAAGGTAGAAGGTTGAATGTAGAATGATGAAGTTTCAGAGTCCTGATTTCATCCTTCATCCTTCTGACTTCAGACTTCCTTCGGCTGCGATCCGCCAACTCGTCTCCAAAGGCATCACGACCGAAGGCGAAATCATCGACGTCTTCACCGCCGCCGGGTTGACTCCTTCGCGGCCCCGCTCAGTCGGGCTTCGCCCAGCGTTGCACGCTGTCTGTCTCGGTCGCCCCGCTTGCTCCCTCGGCTGAAGTAGCCCGACATCGGCATTCTCAGCCCGCAGTTCCTCGCCGAAGTGCGCGGCCTCAAGTACAAGAACGTCGCCGCCGAGTTGTTGGAGAACCTGCTCAAGAACGAACTAAAAGTGCGCTCGAAGAACCTCGGACACGGGGTCCGTGCATTGCGTCACAAACAGCCTGCCTTCGCGTGCCTCCCGTGGTGGGGTGGGTGCATGCTGAGGAGTCCTCGCCTGGAATTTGAAGGGGCGTTCTACCATGTGATGTGCCGGGGCAATCGGCGGGAGGCGGTTTTTCTCGACGCCGAGGACCACGAGCTCTTCTTGAAGAGGCTGGGAGAGGCGTGCGACCTGGCCGGGTTTCGGATTTGCGGACGGCTTGGGCTCGGACACCGGAGCAACTTGGCCCGGGCAACTCGACGATTTGAGAATGGAGCGGATGCCGATGTGCGGAGATCGAAATAGCCAATGACGCAATGCACGGACTGATACCGCGTCCAGCCAGGCACCGAGCTGCCGCTCGAAGGCCGTCGGGTTCGCAGCAAGCGAACGCCGTTCCACACATCCGATCCGGCACGCCGATGCCGAACAGGTCGAGTCCGTGAGGGGGGACGCGAGCATCTGGCACCGGGGCGTCGCCGGTCACTTCGGGTCGACGGCCGCCTGTGCGCGGGGCGTCACTCGAACTGTTTTCGGAACTGAGCCAGCTCCTCCCGGAGCGACGTGAGTTCAGCGCGCAGGGACTGAACTGTTTCCTCCAGCGACTCCAATCGGCGCGTCGGAGAGGGCAACGGGGTGGGGGAGACGGCGGCGGGCGAGGGCGTCTCCTCGAGTGGAGCCGGTGCCGACAGGGTCTGGAGGTAGCGCCGTTCCTTCTGACCCGGCCGCGGCGGCAGCAGTTGGACCATGGGAAATGCACCCGCGGTCAGCGCGACCAGCGCGGCTTCCACGACGTCCAACACGGCAAAGGGATGCATTCGGTCGGCCCGTTGACGCAGCTCGCCGGGCGTTTGCGGGCCGCGCAGAAGGAGGGTGCACAGCAATGCCGTCTCGGCCGGGTTGAGCTCGAAATGATCGGGGAGCAGATGCCGGTACTTCGGCACCCGCGATCCCGAGAGATGGATCATGCTGACGAGTCCCTTGGTGCGCAATCGCTCCAACCCCTGCTCGATGATCCGCTCCTCCCAGACCACCACCGGTTCGCGATTGGTGCTTTGGTTGGCGGCGTTGGTGAGGGCATTGACCGAGAGCGGGTAATTTTCCGGCGTGAGCCGCTCTTTCTCGATCAAACAGCCGAGGATGCGGGTTTCAATGGGGTCGAGGTCGAAGGGCATGGAACAGGAGTCTCGGTAACCGGACAGGGCGGGGTCAACCACCGGGTTCGATGCAACGGATGGGAAGCCGGTGTCGACCCCCCCCACCTTCGGGGGGAGCTGGCGACGGTTCCGTCCATCACCCTGCGTCAGATCGATGGCGACGACGTTACCGTCGCGGTCGATGCCGGCACCGGGAAGCTGCTTTGGCAGGCCGAGGAGAAGGGAGCGTCGATGAACTTTCTGTTCGGAAAACGGGGCCATTACGGGGTGACGCCCGCCTGCGGCAACGGGATGGTCTTCACCTGGGGGGCGCTCGGCAACATTTACGCGTATGACGCGCGCACAGGTAAGAAGCGGTGGGAAACCAAAGCCGAGGCGTTCCACGCGAAGGCCGCGGAGGCGAAATAGAGGGCACTGGCGGATAAGAACCTTCTGGACACGTACGGCGGCGCGCCAGTGACAATCGCCGGTACATGGTGCGTGTGGATGGCCGCCCGTTCTTCTACC
>Ga0163154_10003188_pt1 | contig 23083 bp, 13 predicted proteins | sample OliLakLV19MP9P1_FD_148649 | JGI IMG/M metagenome (GOLD analysis project Ga0163154, IMG submission 148649) | Freshwater microbial mat bacterial communities from Lake Vanda, McMurdo Dry Valleys, Antarctica - Oligotrophic Lake LV.19.MP9.P1 | ecosystem: Environmental > Aquatic > Freshwater > Lake >... | reverse complement strand
CCTTGAGCTATTTGCGATTCTGTTCTGCCCTGGCTTGCTTCCCCCGCCAGCAGGCAGATTAAAACACCGTAAACGGTGGAGGGTACAACTTTTTTTAATATTGAGTGCAGGGTAGTGCTGAGTAAATACCAAGACGAACTTCGGGATAAGGATTTGTCCCATTACATGCCACCCTTGTAGGGACACGATAATGCAGTTTAGTATTTAAACTCCATATTTAATTGTTAAATAGCATTATGATGTCCCTACAAAGCATGTCCGCATTCTTTTCTTAAAGTGCATACCCCTTACTTGTGACTTGTCACTTTTATCACTTTTAACTCGGCACTCAGCACTCATTGCTCAGTACTCATCACTTCTCTCTTCTTATCCTTTAGACCCTGTGCTGGCGATTCCTTCCGTAAACTGCTTCTGCGTGAAGAAATACACCACCAGAATCGGCAAAATCATGATGACGGAAGCCGCCATTTGCAGGTTAAATTCATCGCCAGCTTCCGCGTTAGCGAAGGTCGTTAATCCGGCGGCGACAGGCAGCCAGTTATCACTGCGGACGACCAGCAAAGGCCATTGCAGCGAATTCCACGAGCCGATAAAGGCAAAAATGACGATGGTGGCTAAGGCGGCGCGTGAAAGCGGCACAATGACCGAAATCATAAACCGCAAATGCCCTGCGCCGTCAATCCGGGCGGCATCCCACAGGTCATCGGGAATCTGCGCGAAAAACTGGCGCAGCAGGAAAATGGCAAAGGCCGAAGCCATAAACGGAATTGTGAGCGACTGCCAGCTATCAATCCATGCACCCAAGCCGAGCGCTTCGCTCAAGCGGCTAATCCATACTACCGTGAGGAAGTTAGGGATGAGCGTCACGATGTCGGGGATCATCAAAGTTGCCAGCATCAGGCCGAACAGCACATTTTTGCCAAAAAACTTCATCCGTGCGAAGGCATAGGCTGCCGGAACACAAAACAGCAGCAGCCCGGTAATGCTAATAATGACGATTCGCGCACTGTTCCACATGTATTGGGCGAAATTTGCCTGCTCCCAAGCTATGCTGTAGTTACCAAACATCAGCCGCGCCGGAATAAGTTTGCCCGTATACACCTCGACGGTGGACATCAACGACCAACTGACCATCCAGATAAACGGCAGAAGCGCCAGCAGTACGCCAAAACTGAGCAGCACATACGTCATCACCTGACCCCAAGGAATCGGCTTGCGCGGCGGTTGAACAGTTACAAATTGGGTCGATTGTGCTTGTGTTTGTTGAATTGAAATCTCAGCCATAGAACACCCTGCGCTGTGCGATGCGATTTTGAACAAGTGTGAGGATCAGGATAACGGCGAAAAGCACAAACGCCATCGCTGACCCATAGGCGTAATCGGGGTTAGAATCCCGAATCGTCTCGAAAATGGTGATGTTGATCGTATCCACCGCGTCCAATGCGCCGGGTTTACGCATCAGCCAGATTTGCGTAAAGGCTTGGAAGGTGCCGATAGTCGAAACCAGTACCAGAAAAAATGTAGTCGGCGAAAGCAGCGGCAGCGTAATAAAGCGGAAGCTCGCCCAACCGCCTGCGCCATCAATCTTGGCGGCTTCATACATCTCTCTTGGGATGTTGCCGAGTCCGGCGAGGAAAATGACGGTGTTATATCCGGCATACGTCCAAATGCTGTAGATCATGATGACGATGAGCGCCAGCCCCGGCCCTTCTAAAAAGCGCGGCAGACTCTCGCCAAGGATCAGACGGAAAATCCCTCGCGGTTCCAGCAGCCACGTTTGCGGCTCAATCCCGAATGTCCCCATCAATTGATTGATGGGCGAACCGCTGCGATGCGAAAAAAGCAGGGTGAAGATGAGCGAAGTCGCCACAAACGGCGTGATATAAGGCAGGAAATAAACCACCCGAAACAGCGATTTGCCTTTGATATTCTGAAACAACAGCACCGCCAGCCCTAAGCCAATCACCAGTTGGAACGGCACCGTACCCAGCGAATACATGATTGCGATGCTAAACCCGCGCATCACATCTTCATCCGCCGCAGCCAGCGCAACGGGAAGCTGCGTTATCAACGCATAGCCCCCGATCATCAAAAGGACAACTAAGCCGCTGAAGATAAAAAATCGGCGGTTATCGTCTGCTTTGGCGGCCTGCCTCCACAAAGCATAAGCCGCAAAAAGCAGCGCCGCACCCGCACTAATCAGGATAATGTGCGTCCAAATCGGCAGTGATTCGTCTGCGGTACGGGCTTCGGTAATCGCCAGATTAATCTCATTGAGTGTCAGCCGCAGCAGCAAAATCCCCGCGCCCAAACTGCTGAACACTATAAACGCCAGCCCAACCGCGTGGCCCGAGTCCGGCATTTTAATTAACGTTTGGACGATGAACCACACGACTACCGCCGCGATAATCGCCAGCCAAAATTGATTCGCAGCCGTTAAGACATGGGGAAAGTTGAAACTGTTAAAAAATTCATTGATGAAGGCCGTCCGTGTGATCTCCTGACCGCGCAACCGGACGGGGACGTTCAACACTTCAGGCAGGAGTAGAAAAAACCAGCGGGTAAAGGTAAACATAGCCGCTGTGATAAAGGCAGCGGGGATAATCATCATGAGCGCTCGCCCATCATCGTGGGCAGCCCGCCGCAGCCTTAATAATGAGTAAGCCGCGTAAATTATCAGCCCAATTGCCAACCAGAAGAACAAGATATAGGCGAAGCTGCCGAGCGCTTCTACATATTGATCTAACCCGCGATATTCTTCCGGGAAGCGCCGCCATCGATGCAGACTCACGAAGAACGCAAACGCCACCGGGAAAATCCCAAAGACGAAGATCAGCAGCATCGCCGGAAACAAAAAGGCATAAGCTGTGAGATTTTCGAGAAGAATGCGTCCGCGCCGAGAATTAAAGAGGGGGTTCGATGGGCGTAAGGCAGGCCAATTTGTGCGCGTTGTCATAAAAAAATTCCAGCCGCGTTTATCCGTCCATAGCGACTGGTATTGTACATATTTGTCTCAGGAATTCAAATTTAAGGCAAAGATTTGGTTATACCTTAGCCTGTTCTTAAAGAATTAGGGTTTATACCCCCTTGTTGCAGGCAAAATATACAGTAAAAGCGAAAGCCAAAAACAGTTACTTCTATGTTATAGCGCTATTATTATGGAAAACGTAAATTTTCTCCGAATAAAGTAAATTTGGTAAATTTTCGCTTGCAGCTTATTCGTCACAAACCCTATTATAACGTTTAGTAACACTTCGTTTTATTGAAGTCCTTTTCGCAAAACTCCGCCTATTGATAGAAAGGAAAACCCACTCCAAGACGTTATATTGCCACCATTCTTGATAAGTTATCTAAGGGACAACTCTTTATGCAACGTTTCTTGCAAAATCGCCTACGAACTCTCATCACAGCCCTCTTCGCAGTCCTTTTTATTTTAGCTTTTATACCAGACGGGGATGTGCTGGCAATTCCTACCTGCACCACCGATTGTTTCGTCTCTACTATTGGGAATGATGCCAACAGCGGAACCAATGCGCTGGGTGCCTTGCGTAATATCCAAACCGCGGTTGACCAAGTGGACGACGGCGGCACGGTGCATGTGGCGGTGGGCATTTACACAGAAAATGTAGAAATCCCAAGTGGCAAAGATGTCATCATCGATGGCGCAGGCGCAGGCGCCAATGCCGCGCTGCATACTATCGTTGATGGAAATGATGCGGGTAACGTCTTCAAGATTGAAGGCGGTATTGTCGCCATCAAAGAGATGACCATCCGCAATGGAGCGCAATCAGGGTTCGAGCCTGGCAGTGGTGTTTACAGCTCTTTCGCTGCTTTAGGGCTTGATGATGTCATTATTACGTCCAACACAGGCAGCGGCATCTACAGCAACCTCGGCAATGATCTCGTTATCGAAGGCTCTACGATTTCTGATAACTCAGCCTCCAATGGCGGTGGCCTGCGGCAGGAAGTCGGCGGCGATTTGGTGATTTGGAACACCACCTTTTCCGGCAATACAGCCACAGGTGGCATGGGCAGCAGCGGATTTGGCGGCGGCATTTTCCTCACACGCGCTAGTTCTGCCCTCATTTATAAAACAACCATCACCGATAACAACGCGGTAGATGGCGGCGGCATTTATAACAGCAATACCGACCCTGTTACGATTGCCAACACAACGATCACTGGCAACACCGCCAGCGATAGAGGTGGCGGGTTGAACAATACCAATGATGGCGATTCGGATTGTTCCAACTGCATCTCAAACACGCTCCTTATCAACAGCACTATTTTTGATAACACCGCAGTTTCAGCAGCGGGTGTTAATAACGAGAGCATATTTGGCGGCCTTGGTGATGGTTTCCCGACCAATCCGGCGGTTTTGACGATTACCAACAGCATCATTGGCGGTTCGAGCAGCGAAAATTGCTTAGAAACCGAAACAGGCGGCGGCATCGCCACGTGGGTGAGCAACGGACATAATATCTCCGATGACACTTCGTGCGCGGCGCTTCTCGTTGATGGTGGTAACTACTCAGGGGTGAAGCAGTGTTGGGGTGAAGGGCGGCCCCACCCAAACCCATGCCCTACAAGCGGGCAGTCCGGCTTTGGGTGCTGCCGATGAAATCGTTTGCGCGGCGGCTCCCGTCAGTGGTGATGACCAACGCGGTGAAGCACGTCCGCAAGGCGACGGCTGCGATATTGGCGCGTTTGAGTCCGACCTCGTAGGCGTAGGCGAATGTACAGCGACCTGTTACGCTTCCACGACGGGCAACGATGCCAATTCAGGGATTGATTTCGCTAATGCCAAGCGCACCATCCAAAACGCGGTAGATACAGTTAACAATGGCGGTGATGTCATCGTTGATGTCGGCGTTTACGAAGAAAATGTCGTCATCAACAAAGATGTGACGATCACGGGCGCGGGGTCGGGGACGAACCCTGCTACCGACACGATTGTTGACGGCGGCGCGGTTGATTCCGTCTTTATCATCCAACAAGAAAACGTCGTCGAGATCACAGATTTAACCGTGACCAACGGCAACGCTGACGAATACGGCGGCGGTGTGCTAAACATCGGCTCCACCGTCACACTCAATAATTGCGAAATTTTGGAAAACACATCGGGCAATTTTTCCGGTGGTGGTGGCGTTGCCGTCCTCATCGGTGAATTTGATTTCCCGGATCCGCCCGTTTTCGGTGAGATGACTATCACCAACTGCAACATTCACCACAATGAAGCATTAGGTTTAGGCGGGCGCGGCGGCGGCATTTATGACGGAGAAAGCAGCACCGTGAACGTCCTCGACAGCACGATTGCCAACAATCAATCAGCAGGTGGTGGCGGCGGTATTCATGGCGCTTTTGGCAGCCAATTGAATATCGAGAAAAGCACCATTGCTAACAATGAGGCGGGTGTCGGAAGTAGCAGTGGCAACGGCGGCGCTATCAATGGCATCGATTCCGGCATTCATGTCACCAACAGCACCATCTCTGGCAATTCCGGCGTAGGCAGCGGTGGCGCTATCCGCAATACAGGCAGTGTGACGTTAATCCACGCGACGATCACTGGCAATTCGATCACAAGTGATTTTGGTGGCGCGGGCGGTGTGGATGCGGGTCTCGTATTCAGCAACCTCAATATCGCCAACAGCCTTATCGCCAACAGCATCGGCGGCCCAGATTGTGATCCGGGTGGTGCGACGATTACGGCAACAGGCGTAAACCTCATTCAAGATGGCACATGCAGCCCTGATTTAGACGGCGACCCGCTGCTGGCGGCGCTGGCAAGCAACGGCGGCCCCACCCAAACCCATGCGCTGCAAGCTGGCAGCCCCGCTTTAAGCGCGGCGGATGCAGCAATTTGCGCGGCAGCGCCAGTCAATAATGATGACCAACGTAGCGAATCGCGTCCACAAGGTGGCGGTTGCGACATCGGCGCGTTTGAATCGGACTTGACAGTGGCCGGGCCAGGCTCAATCGCAATCGTCAAGCAGACCAACCCGGATGGGTCGCTGACGGAATTTGAATTTGATGTCAGTTGGCAGGTACCGAATATCTTCCTAGCAGATGGCGACGGCAGCCTCTTCCCTGTTGCCCCGGCTGGCATTTATACCATCACAGAATCCATTCCGATTGGCTGGCGTATCGCCAGTATCGACTGTGGGGATGCCGATGTGACCCCTATTGCTAACGGTGTGAGCATTAATCTCGCAGCGGACGAGGATGTGGTCTGCACGTTCAATAACGAAGTATTGAGCAACATCATCATCGACAAAGTGGCGACGGGCGGCGGTGCCACAGCCTTCAGCTTCACTTATGACGATCCGAGCGCGGATCCGTTGTTCAATTTTGATCTGACGGACGGCGGCGGTGATGGCCTGTTCGACAACATCGCGGCAGGCGTTTACACCATTTCGGAAGTGAATATCCCCGCTGGTTGGTCATTGCAAAGTATCGTTTGCGATAATGCCAATATCGAAGTCAACGGCACGAGTGTGACGATCACGATTGGCGTGAGCCAGACGATTACCTGCACCTTCACCAACGTCCAGCAGCCGACGACAGGCACGATTACGCTCATCAAGCAAACTGTTCCCGACGGCTCATTGACCGAATTTGAATTTGATACCAGCTATCAGGGGCCGAACATCTTATTGCAAGATGGCGAGGCCAGCTTTGTCCCCAATGTCTCAGCAGGCACTTATACCATCGAAGAAGTTGTGCCGATTGGCTGGCGACTGCTGAGTGCCGTATGCGTGGGCGCGGATTCAAGCGCGATCTTTAGCGGCGTAAGCATTGACCTAGAAGCGGGTGAAAATGTCACCTGTACTTTCACCAACGAAAAACTAGGCGCGATCATCATCGACAAAGTGGCGGCAGGCGCGGACGCTTTGGCCTTCAGCTTCACTTATGACGACCCTAGTGCGGATCCAGTATTCCCGTTTGACCTCACCGACGGCGATGCTCCTCAAATTTTCCAGAATATTGCCACTGGCAGCTACACCATCGCGGAAGTGAATATTCCGGCAGGCTGGTCGTTGCAAAGCATCGTCTGCGACGGCGACTCGGTTAACATCAATGGCGCAGCCGCGACGATTAATCTGGGCGTAGGCGAAGAAGTCACCTGCACGTTCACCAATACGCCAACGGTTGAGACCTGCGACGATTACGATTATGCGGCCTATACCGAACAATTTATGTCTGGCGTGATTTCGGTTGACCTCGCCAGTGGCCTCGCGCATGGCACGATCACCAATAATGGCGAGTTGAGCTGCCCGACTCTTTTAGGGCTGGCTTCGTACCGGATGTTCGACAATATCATCGACAATCAGGAATTGTACGACTCTGACCCGATGACGGCTGGCGATCCGAACAATCCTTACACCACAATCGCTGCTAACGGCGGAACAACGACCTTCACCGTCAGCATCCCGCGTGATTGCGCGTCGCAGATCGATCTGTTCTATGGGCCGCTGCTGCCCTCATTAATGGGTCAGCGCTACGGCACACGCTTGTTCGCAGGGCTACAGACCAGCCGCGCACCGTTCAATTTGCCCTTCTGCCAACAGGAAGTTGAGGTAATCATCACGCCAGAAGTGACACCCGATGCACCCGCGCCTACTGCCGAGCCTGTCGAACCGGTTGTGCCTGAATTGGACACCGATCTGGACGGCACACCTGACAGCATGGATGCAGATGACGATAACGACGGTGCAGCCGATGTCGATGATGCCTTCCCGTTGGATGCCAGCGAAAACGCCGACACTGATCTCGACGGCACAGGCAATAATGCCGACGCTGACGATGACAATGACGGCCTCATTGATGCCGACGATGCTCAGGCACTCATCTTCAATGACACTGACAGTGATCTGATCGGGGACGGTTTAGACGACAGCGATGCTGATGGGATCGTTGACGGGTTTGACCCCGATATTGATGCCGACGGTGACGGTGTTAACAATGCTGATGAATTCGCAGCGCACACCAATCCCTACGATAACGCCAGCTTCTAGGTAGTCTGATCTTAGGTAAGGGCGCATCACTGCGCTCTTACCTTATTCAGCCTTTAAATGGAGAAAGGACTCTCATAGGGGGAGTCCTTTCTGCTTTCATCACCTCTAGCACGACATCTACGATATGTTGATCTTTGAAGGCCTCAATATCGAGTGGGAGTACTTGCTCGCTAATCATGTTTTGCGCCGAGCGCGATGCTGTTCCGATTACGCAAAGAGCCATCATCGTGATTGCGTCTTAGTGTGGACATGCTGTGAAAGAGACAAGCTTAATATCTTTTTGAACAATTTATAAATGTTGACGATTTGTTGGTCCCAACAGTGTAACCAATAGCACACTCGAATTCACAGGTGTTTTGATCTGAGCCAAGCACATACCCAATTAAGCTCATCTCTATCCTTGATTACCTATGTGGTGGACTAATAGTGGGTCACTTGCTGTGCCTATAGCCATTCTTGGAAATGACGCTTTGAGTTGAAAAACATCAATTTTCCCCAAATAATAATGGCGCTGCTCATGCCACTTGACCCACTAGTGATGAACCGCAAAGGCGCAAAGATCACAAACAAGAGCAGGATAAAGTCTCATTCCCTTTGTATCCTTCGTGTCCTTTGTGGTTCAAACATGATGCTCCCGCCCATCCTTAAATCAGATGATAATACGCCAGCAGTTCCATCAGTCGATCATGCGGAATCGCGTGGAGCATATTGCCATCGCGTCCGGTCATTGTCTCGGCGGCGATGAGCGAATTGAGGACGGCTTCCTCAATTGACTCCACTGAGGCAGTAAAAAACTGGTCGATGATTTTTTCGGTAAATGGGGCGGGTGCAGCCGGAAAATCAGATGTGACCGCGCCTTCTTCGTGCAGCCGCATCGTGAGCGAGGTGATATTGGCAGGCCAATGAGGCCAAGGGTTCGCCGTCGAAAACGCGATGACGAAATCGCCGCTGCCATCATGACAAACTGTACCCGTCCGCGCCAAGCCGAAGGCCGCCCGTGCCGCCAGCCGCCGCAGTTGCAGCGCGGTAAACGGGGCATCGGTAGCGATGACCATCATAATGCTGCCGGGGCCGGTTTCCGGCAGATACTCTTGCAAAAAATGCCTGCCAATCGGTGCGCCGAGTATCATCAATTCCCGCCGCGCCCCAAAATTGGACTGCACCAATGCCCCCACCGTAAATTCGCCCACGCGCCGCGAGGCTGTGCCGATTCCGCCTTTGAATTGATAGCAAGCCGTCCCTGTTCCCGCGCCGACATTGCCTTCTATAACGACACCTTCCGCCGCGTTTTCAATCGCCGCCCACACATGCTCCTGATGCACATGCCGCCCACGCAAATCGTTCAGCAGCGCGTCATTACATTCGCCGACGATGGGATTCACAGTGCCTGTCGTCAAGCCAATTTCGGGATTCTGACTCAGCATATAAGCGACCAGACCATCCGACACGCGCCCGACATTGAGGGTATTCGTGAGGACAATCGGCGTTTCGATCAGGCCACGCTCACGAATCTGCTCGAAGCCCGTCGCCTTGCCGAATCCGTTGATGGTGCAAACGGCGGCGGCAACTTTTTCCCGAAACAGATTGCCGCCATGCGGTAAGATGGCAGTGCAGCCTGTGCGGATCGGGCCTTCACCTTGCCGCAAAGCGCCCTCGCCAACGACAAGCGTCGTATGACCGACTTTTACGCCGGGGACATCGGTGATCGCATTCAACGGGCCAGTCGGCAAAAATCCCGGCTTAACGCCTAAATCACGCAGTCGAATCATGATGAAGTCCTTTTGGGTACGAAATGATTAAAAGCCCTATTGAACCACGAAGGCATCAAGAAAACAAAAGAGGTTTTCTTTCGTACTTTCGATGCAGTACAAGACTAGGTTTGAAATATGGTTTGTTTTGAAAAATTGACAAAAAATTAAGAAAATGGACGTATAATTAAGATTGCATCGTCATTATAGGTTGAGGATAGGGGGTTCTTGCTTATGCGTAAATTCAACGTACTTTTTTTGTTTATTTTGGTCTTAATCATTGGAAGTGCGGCTCTGCCCGTTCATGCCGCAAGCAGCATCGGGAGCGCGGCAGGTTTTTCCAGCGGATGCAGCGGACTCACGCAGGCTGCTATTCCCGCCGGAGCGCAGCGCATCGTCAGCGGCAGCACGACGATTTATATTGGCTATCGGCAGGTCAGCGGCAATAATCAAAATTCAATTGCTGCCCGATTTGACAGCGGCGTGTTGGTCTGGTGCCGTGCCGAGATACCTATGAAACTGGTACGCCGGACAGCCGCGGCTATGGACTTTTTTGGGATGGCGCAAATGCCCTTTATGCTGTTTTTAGCATAGATGGCGGCACAGCCAGCACGACTTTTAATGCAAACGGCGGCTGGTTGAACAGCTACGGCAGCGGCGGCGGATCGAAGGTCGCCGTTATCGCTTTACTTGATCCCGCGACGGGTTTATCACTAGGCGCGACCTATCTTACCTCGCTCAACAGCAATGGGCGCACCAATTCGTTTGAGGTCACCGGCTTAAACCTGACCAATAATCGGTTAGTGGTGACCGCGAATTCGTGGTTTTCTCCACGCAATACAGATCGCACCGCGATGACGTGTTCCGGCGGTTCACCGTTTGCGTATGTCGTCGAACTCAATCCGACGTTGACCAGCGCTTTATGGGCAGAAGCCGTGAACTGCATTTCTAAAGCCCCTGCGCCCGTTTTGACCGCACCAACTGGGACGATCACCAACCCTTATGGCAACCCAAACTATACGTGGACACCCAACGGCGCACCGGGGTACGAATTAGCAGTGTTCCGTTCTGATAATCTCGTCACGCCCGTTTATTATGGCGCGAATTTGCCCGCTGCCACTTATTGCGCGGCGACCTGCACGATTGAGCCTGTCTCGCAGCCCAGTTATAACGAATCGGCGCGGCTGTATGATGGCGCACATGTGGTCTATATTCGCGCGCGCGGCGGGACGTGGAGTGCGCCTTACGCCTTTACGCTGGATGCACCCGCACCGCCGCCTGTCGCTAATCTGGGCGTGACAGGCATAAACACCCGTCGTCCTACCTTGAATTGGTCTCTGACCGGAAATGGCGTTTATGCGACTTGGTTCCGGCTGTATCTCGTCCCAACTGCCCAATTTAGAGTCGGTGCGCCAACCGTCGATTATTGGTTCAGTCGGGCGCAGCTCTGCGGCGGCGTGACTGGTAATTCGTGTTCGCTGCAATCCGGGCTTGACCTGAACGATGTGACACAGTATTCGGTCTATATTCAAACTCGCGCCCCCGGCGGCATCAGCGAAGGCGGCGCACAATATAACAACGGCTGGTCGGGGGCGGATTTTATGGTTAACCTGCCCAAGCCCGGCGTGCCACAGAACATCGCGGTCAACATCAATCAAGGTCGTCCGTCGATTGGATGGGACGATGACGCGCAGGCACTCGGCTTTACTGTGGTCATTTTTAATCACACTACAGGGCAATGGGTCTATAACGCTTATCACCTGAAGGGCAACGCCGGATTAAGCTGCACGGGTGGTCGCTGTACGCTGCTCACGGATACGATGATTTTCGCCAACGGCAGTTATTCGGTTTATGTCAACGCGGTAGGAAACCAGGCTGCCAGCGCAGGCGGATCATTTAACAATGGTTACGGCGGCCCAACCACACCCACCAATCCAGGTGAGCCGGGTGATTTTGTGCTGGACTTCGGTGTGCCGATTCTGGTCACAAATCCGACAGCAAACTTCGGCGGCGGTAGTGTCAATATCAGCTTTACGGGTGTCCCCGGCGCGACGTGGTATTACGTCTGGATCGGGACTGCCAATGGTGCCCAGACCAATCATTATGTGTGGTATTCGTCTACCGTGTTGGGCTGCCAAAATGTTGGAACATGCAGCAAGAGCATTCCGCTGTCGCTCCCTCCTGGAACGTATTATTTCGCGGTACAAAGCGCGGGGCCGGCTGGCTGGCTGACGACGGACGGGTCAGCGAATAACGGCTTTGCGGTATCGGCAGCGTTTCCAGCGCCATAGCGAGGTTAAATCTGTAGGGGCGACTCGCCGAGTCGCCCCTACGATGTAACTTGGATCGTCGCTTAAAACTCACCGGGTGGGGCATCTTCATTGCCGGCACCTGCGCCGCCTTCATCCTCCTCGCTGACCTTGCCACGCTTGGGCGGACTGGCGCGAGTCGGGGCGATGGCGGGACGTGCTGCGGCAGGAACGCCGCCTGCGAGGGAAAGCATGGTGGGTAAACCGAAGTGAGCGCGAATCAAATCTTCGATCTCATCTGCGACAGCCGGATTTTCCTGCAAATATACTTTGGAATTTTCGCGGCCTTGACCGAGCAAACCTTCGTTATAACGGAAGAACGCACCGCGCTTGTCGATAATGCCTAAGTCCGTGCCGAGATCGACGATTTCGCCCGGCTTACTTACGCCGCCGCGTTCAAAGAACATAATGTCGAATTCGGCTTCTTTAAACGGCGCGGAGACTTTGTTCTTTGTCACACGGACGCGGGTACGATTGCCGATGTTATCGCCACCTTGTTTAATGGCCTGAATACGGCGGATGTCGAGGCGGACACTGGCATAAAATTTGAGCGCCCGTCCGCCAGAGGTCGTTTCCGGTGAGTTATGCACGACAACACCATCCACGACGTAGCAATGATTCCCTTCCACCTCAATATCGAAGCGGCGCATATCGGCTAAATCGGTGACGGGCATAATATCAAGAATCGGCATGGCAGTCGGACTATAAAGTGGCGTAGGTTCGGGCATGGCATAAGTGCTTCCTGCCAATTCGTGCATAAGCGCGGATTGTAAAACAGGCAGCGCGGTGAGTAGTTTATCGTTGATGGTAAGCTCACCTGCTGACACATAGCCATCTTCCGTCAAGAGGCGATGGTTAGCCGTACAAGTGAAGGTATGACCGCCTGCGACAGTAAATTCTAAAAATTCGTCGGTGAGGCCGTTATCGAACCAATTGACGATACGACGCGGTTCAAACGTGTTGGTTTGCTCGTTGTAAGACATTACTTCCACGTCACGTTTAGCTTCGACCAATGTGCTGATTTTCTCGGTTGTGCCATCCGCCAACAAAACGGGTGCATCGCCATGAAAACAGCCGAACATGACCCCGATTTTTTCGCGCAACTGATTCGTAAACAAGACAGTCGTGTTCGTCTGTTTGATCGTCCCTGATAGCTTACGGAGTGCTTGGCTCATCAAACGTGCTTGCAAGCCGACGTGGCTGTCGCCCATTTCGCCTTCGATTTCGGCGCGGGGGACGAGCGCCGCCACGCTGTCGATCACGACCACATCCAACGCACCAGAACGCACCAGCGATTCGGTGATTTCTAGGGCTTGTTCGCCTGTATCCGGCTGCGACACATACAACGTATCTAAGTTTACGCCGATGCGTTCCGCATAATTAGGATCAAGCGCATGTTCCATATCCACAAACGCGCAAATCCCGCCGCGTTTCTGCGATTGGGCGATGATCGAAAGGCACATAGTCGTATTATGGCTTATCATCCCGTTTGACCAGAAGGAATGTGTTTCTGGCATTACGACATCAAACGTCGGCATCTCATCATCTTCGATGGACTCTACAGGATCAAAGAAGAAATTTTTGTCGCGCAAATCTTTGAGAACTTCCAAAAGCAGCCATTGTGAATGTCCCATGCTGCGTTCTGACTTGTCCATATAGGCGATGATTTGTTGCAAGCGATCATAAGTCAAGCGGGCTTTAGGGGTATCACCCATATAATCGTAAAATAGTTTGTTGCCTTCACGGTCAGTATCGGTACCATCGTACAAGGAGCGCAGCAGCCGATTTTGATAGGGAATGCTGTCGACATTCGTTTGAATTTGGGTGCGAAGCGGACGACTATTGTAATTTTCAAGCCGCGCATCCGTCGCAAAGCCGATCATTTCGCCATAGCGGACATATTCTGGACCTGAGAGAAATAACCGATAGTAGGTTGTGTCGTTCACGATTTTTTCTCGTAATAGACTGACTAAACCCAAGTTGAGCAGCATCAACTGAATTTGTTCTAGCAACTTGCGTGAGGCACTGCTCACTTCAATCGTTGATTTTTCCGCTTCAACCGAGCATTCTAACTCGAAATAAGCCCGTAAAAATGCGATCTGGGCTTCGCGGCTTGCCATGCGTACACATTGGGGAACGGTTTTTCCTGCTGCGAGTTCGTATTCCAAGCCGTAGCGTTCTTTTACTAAGGTGCGGAAGGCCTTGTCGTTGATATGGTGGTCAATCGTCGCCGTATTCGTTTTGGGATACACGCGCACCGCTGTATCCGTAAGCGTGGCGGCAATGCGATGATATTCTGTGATGACCTGCGGATCGCTGTTGGAAAAGGCAATGCGTACTTTATCGGAAAGTGAGCCATCAGCGACTAAATAGCCGATAAATGTCGCTTCATCGGTAGAAAGTTCGCTGCTTCCGAATTGGTTTGTACCACGCAGCATAGGCAGATAATCACCAAGACGGATATCGCCAGCATTGCGCCACACAATATGCCCATCATCATTCATCACACGCAAGCGATGATTATGGGTGGCTTCAATCGTTAACCCGGCGCTGGTGCGAATACGCTTGATCGGTTTGCGATTATTCCAAGTGAAGTGTGAAGTCGATTCTAAGATGCCTTGTTCGTTTACTAGACTGAATTCTTGCTCAAGGATACGATTGGTGCAGGTTGCTTTATGCCCATTATGTGAAAACACCTCTTCTATCGTCAGCAAACCAGCTTCGGTAAGACAGAAAGTGTCTTTACTCAGACATTTCCCCGAACCCGACCGTTCTGGGCCGTAAATCTCCGTAATGCGCCCACGCGGCACACCGCCTACGCCCAGCGCAATATCCACAGTCAGCGAACCGGTAGGAATCGTCTCGACTGCGAGGTGCTGCGCGTCACCCAACCGAAGAATCGTGCCTTCACCATGCCGCTTGGTGATGTCGGCTAAGGTTGCGTCCAGCGCTTTTTGCCGCCCCTCATCCTGTGGGCTTTGATGGCTGGTGTTCCCAAATAAACCGTCGTCGTCCGACCTGCTCTTTTTTCTCGCCATGATTTACACTCTTTCAGGTTAAAATAGGCGTTTAGACTAACTATAATCCAAAACGGCAATTCGTGTTAGAGGACACATTATAGCACGAATGTTCGTCAATCGCAACGGAGAACGTATGAAAATTTACACCAAAACAGGTGACGACGGCATGACCAGCCTCTTTTCCGGCGGACGTGTTTCCAAAACGCATTTGCGTGTGGAGTCCTACGGCACGGTGGATGAACTGAACAGCATAATCGGTGTGGCACGGGCGCACAAACCCCACAAGCAAACGGGTGATTGGCTGGAACAAGTGCAAACGCACCTCTTTTATCTCGGCGCTGATCTGGCGACTCCGCTCGATGCAAAGGCTGATTGGGTGGTGCGGATGGACACGGAAAAAGTTGATTGGCTGGAACAGACGATTGACCAAATGACGGCTGATCTTCCCGAATTGAAAAATTTTATCCTGCCGGGTGGCAATCTGGCGGCGGCGCAGCTTCATGTGGCGCGGACGGTGTGCCGTCGGGCGGAAAGGTGTGTGCTGACGCTGGGGGCGCATGAGCCGATTGGCGATTTTGTCGTCCCGTATCTGAACCGCCTCTCGGATTTTCTGTTCACGCTGGCGCGATGGGAGAATCATCAGGCAGGCATCGAAGAAGCAAAATGGGCGCTGCGGGCGTAGGGCAATCGTGGGGATTTACTCATCTCGCTCTTAGGTTGCGGTGACATGCTAAACGCTGTAAGATTCTGCTTTAAATTAGTAATAGAGAGGAAGTTCGTATGTCATCTTCATCCAGACTTACGGCGCTCGTAGGATTGCTCGTGGCGCTTGCAGTCGTAGTGGTTATTTTTATTGGCATCCTCCTCTTTACCAGTGGCGGCGATGACTCCGGCGATCAAGCAGCCAGCACCGTCGCAGCGGCTGCCGCTGGTACCGCGACCAGCGAAGCCACCACGTCGCTATCACGCCCTTTTACCCTGCCACCTTCTTTTACACCCACCGTCACGATTACGCCCCTGCCACAACCAGGGAACAACGGACAAAGTGGGCAAATCATCCCCACTTCAATTCCCGCTGTCGTGACCAATACCTTCCAGCCGTTTGTGCCGACGGCAGCGCTGCCACCGACTGCTACACCGCCACCAATAGTGGTCAACAATCCTTCTGGTGACAGCGTATCCGCCGTAAATATCGGCATCCGTTCCCCGCTGGCAGGCAATGTTGTCGCCGGGAATGTCCAAATTATTGGCTCGGCAGTCTATCCACAATTTCTACAATACACGCTTGCTTACGGCACCGACCCGAATCCGGCTAACCTTTTTAATCCGCTTGGCGTAGTTCAAACCCCGATCAGTAATGGATTACTTGGCGTTTGGAATACGAATACCGTCGCCGACGGCACGTATCAACTTCGTTTGACCGTGACTCTACGCGATGGGACGAGCCTTTCGACAGTGACCAGCGGCATCCGTGTGCAGAATAGCGCGCCTACGCCTGCACCAACCATTACACCCAACATCCCGCGTCCGATTGCGGCTTTCTCACGCGTCTATACCAGCAATCAGCCCGCAAACACCGCGACCTTTATCAATCAATCCACCGGACAGCTCACCGGCATTTTGTGGCAGTTCGGCGATGGCACCACCGACACAGGGAATAATCCGACCCATACCTATGCCGCGCCGGGTATTTATACCGTCACGCTCGGCGTGGTCGGCCCCGGTGGCGATTCCAACGTCAGCCAGCAGATCACTATTCAAGGCGCAACTCCGCCGACAGCCGCTTTTGCTGCTGATCGACTCGCCGGCGCTTTGCCATTGGTTGTCCGTTTTACCGACCAATCGACGGGGCAGATTACGGCTTATTTGTGGCAGTTTGGCGACGGCGGCACGAGTACCGAGCGCAATCCGGTTCGCACTTTTAGCATTGTCGGGACGTATAACGTCATCTTGACGGTAAGCGGTTCCGGCGGTGCAAGCACATTCGTCCGCCAAATCACCGTGGAAAATCCGATTGTTCCCGCGCCTGTCGCCATATTTACGCCGAATCCTAATAACGGACAAGCGCCCCTCTCCGTGCAGTTCACGAGTGCGTCCACCGGGCAGATTACGGCGTATAGCTGGAACTTCGGGGATGGCAGCCTCGGCACCGAACAGAATCCAATCCATGTTTATGCTAATCCGGGCGTTTATACCGTCACGCTAATCGTCACGGGTCAAGGTGGACAGGGGACGGCGCAATCGACCATCACCGTCAACGGTCTGCCGCCAACCGCGATCTCAACCAGTACCGCCAGCGCAACGGCTACCGCAACAACAACACCGACATCCACCGCGACTCCGACGGTTACAGTCGAAACTGCGACTAGCACCGCCACCGAAACCGCCACTGCAACGGCGACTAATACCCTCGTGCCGACGCTGACGGAAACACCGACATCAACGACGACAGATCAGCCGAGCGCGACATCGACAGAAACAATGCTGCCAACACTGACGGAAACGTCAACCGCGACCAGCACCTTCACGCCTGAACCCACGCTGACCGAAACAGCGACGGTGACGAATACCGAGATTCCAACGGCGACAGAAACCCCGACGGAAATCCCGACGAATACCGACGTGCCGACGGCGACCCCGACCAATACTGACATTCCAACGGCGACGGCAACGAATACCGAGATTCCAACGGCGACAGAAACCCCGACGGAAATCCCGACGAATACACCAGAGCCCACCAGAGCCTACATTTACAGAGACTCCGACAGAAATTCCGACCAACACCCCTGCACCGTCCATCGCCGGATTTGTGCCGGACACCAACGGCGGAACAGCGCCGCTAACGGTCACATTCACCGATGCATCAATGGGCGACATCACAGATCGTGTGTGGGACTTTGGCGATGGAACAACCAGTGCCGAGGTTAGCCCGGTTTATATCTACAACACAGCCGGAACGTATACCGTCACGCTAACGGTTAACGGCCCCGGCGGAACGAACAGCGCTCAATCGACGATTACGGTCAATGCTGCGCCAGTCGCACCGACAGCGGTCTTTACACCCGATGTAACCGAGGGAACAGCGCCGCTGACAGTCACATTCACCGATGCGTCAACAGGCGACATCACAGATCGCACATGGGCTTTTGGCGACGGTGGGACGAGCATTGAAGTCAGTCCGGTACATGAATATACGGTGGCGGGAACATACACTGTCACGCTAACGGTTAACGGCCCCGGCGGGACGAGTAACGCACAAACGACGATTACGGTCATTGCTGCGCCAGTCGCACCGACAGCGGTCTTTACACCCGATGTAACCGAGGGAACAGCGCCACTGACGGTCACATTCACCGATGCATCAATGGGCGACATCACAGATCGCACATGGGATTTTGGCGATGGCACGACCAGCACCGAAGTCAGTCCGGTGTATATCTACAACACTGCTGGAACATACACTGTGACGTTGACGGTCAATGGCCCCGGTGGGACGAACAGCGCTCAATCAACAATTACGGTCACTGCTGCGCCAGTCGCGCCGACAGCGGTCTTTACACCCGATGTGACCGACGGAACAGCGCCACTGACGGTCACATTCACCGATGCATCAATGGGCGACATCATAGATCGTGTGTGGGATTTTGGCGATGGAACAACCAGTGCCGAAGTCAGCCCGGTACATGAATATACCGTAGCTGGAAGTTACACTGTCACGTTGACCGCCAATGGCCCCGGTGGGACGAACAGCGCTCAATCAACAATTACGGTCACTGCTGCGCCAGTCGCGCCGATAGCGGTCTTTACACCCGATGTGACCGAGGGAACAGCGCCGCTGACGGTCACATTCACCGACGCATCGACAGGCGACATCACTGATCGTGTGTGGGACTTTGGCGACGGCACGACCAGCATTGAAGTCAGTCCGGCGCATGAGTACACCGTAGCTGGAAGTTACACTGTCACGTTGACGGTCAATGGCCCCGGCGGGACGAGTAACGCGCAATCGATGATTACGGTCAATGCTGCGCCAGTCGCGCCGACAGCGGTCTTTACACCCGATGTGGCGGACGGAACCGCGCCGTTGACAGTCACATTCACCGACGCATCGACAGGCGACATCACAGATCGTCTGTGGGACTTTGGCGACGGTGGGACGAGTACGGAAGTCAGTCCGGTGTATATCTACAACACTGCTGGAACATACACTGTGACGTTGACGGTCAATGGCCCCGGCGGGACGAGTAACGCGCAATCGATGATTACGGTCAATGCTGCGCCAGTCGCGCCGACAGCGGTCTTTACACCCGATGTGACCGACGGAACAGCGCCACTGATGGTCACGTTCACCGATACATCAACAGGCGACATCACAGATCGTCTGTGGGATTTTGGCGATGGCACGACCAGCACAGAAGTGAGTCCAATGTATGAATATACGGTGGCGGGAACATACACCGTCACGCTAACGGTTAACGGTCTCGGTGGGACGAGTAACGCGCAATCGACCATCACCGTCACTGACGGCGCACCCACGCCCGATAACGGTCTCGGTGGGACGAGTAACGCGCAATCGACCATCACCGTCACTGACGGCGCACCCACGCCCGATATTGTGGCGGAAGCCCCCATCGTGCCGGAATTGGGCGGCTTTGACGATCAAACAACGTTGCGACAAATCTATGAACTCGGCCTCACCTTCGGCAATCAGCCAACCGTCTTTGGCACGGCAGGCGATGGTACGATGCGAATCACAGGCTACATCAGTCCTTTCAGCGACTCAGCGAATTATGTGCTGGACGACTCGACACTTGATTTGCAGGATATTATCGACTGGTACAATATCACTGAAGTCAACGGGATCGACAGCTTTAACCGCGTGAGTGTGGCGGTATCCGATAACTGGCGCGCCCAAGACTTGATCGACCCGGCGCAAGCGGATGCGAATTTCTGCACGGCAGGCGAAACGCCGCTGGCGTGCGAAATCCGCCTGATTCGGCCTTCGGTCATGGTCATCGGGGTTGGGTATTTTGATGTGCTGCAATTGACGGATGCTGAGGTTTTCCGCACCAGCCTGCAAAGCATCATCGACATCAGCACCCAAAATGGCGTTATTCCAGTTTTCTCCACTATTCCACCGCGCTTGGTGGGGGATGTCTCTGTCGAGCAGATATACGCCTATAACGAGATCATCGTCGAGGTCGCGGCTGAAAATGATCTGCCAGTCTTTAACCTGTGGCGCTCTTACGATGAACTACCCAACAGCGGCTTGAGTGGCGATTTATTCTCGCCGAGTGTATCACCGGGTGGCGTGGGCGACCTTTCGGCAGCGGCGATTAGTGAATATGGGTTGAACGCCGCAAACGCCAATTTGCTGTATACGCTGGCGAACATCCGGGTCTTGATCTTCCCGGATGCGACTGCACCCTAAACGGATTGAACTTAAAAATAGGGCTAGTGGACACTTGTTGCCCTCTAGCCCTATTTTTTGTGTGAGGTGTATCCAAAAGATGCGGCTTTTTTATTTCTCGTCCGAGATATTGGGTCGCGCCTCTACGATTTATCAAAAGCGGCGAGTAGTTCCAGCGAGAACGCTTCCAGCGAGTCGATTTTCACGTCTGCCAATTGTAAAAGCTCATCTGACAGCGGAAAAGCCGGACTTGGTGCGGCGATAATGTGCATCCCTGCCGCTTTGAGCGAGCGTAAGCCGTTGCCGGAGTCTTCAATCCCGACGGATTCCGCAGGCGAGACACCGAGCAAGCGCATGGCTTCGATATAAATATCAGGCGCGGGTTTGCCGTTGGGAATGTCGTCGCCATACACCATAAACTCAAAAATCTGATCGAGTCCGGTCAACTGCATCACATGCTGGATAATCTTGGTTGGTGAACCGGAAGCCAACGCCACACGATACTGACTCGCCGCCAGATGCACTGCCTCAATTGCACCGGGGCGAGTGGGCAGGCGTTCTTCAAAATGCGCCATGACCCGCGCCATCACATCATCCATGATGCGTTCCAACGACCAACCGAGCGCCAGACGCTCTTTCATGACGTGCGCCCATTCAATCGTGCTGCGCCCCATCGCCATGCGTTGATCGGCATCCGTCCAGACTTTGCCAAGATCGCGGGCGAATTCTTCGCGTGATTTAAGCCAATACACTTCGGAATCCACCAGAACTCCGTCCATATCGAAGATGATTGCTTTGATGGGCATCGTTTATTGCGCCTCTATATCTTTGTATGTTTGCGTTAAAATTCTTGCTATTCTGAACGAACATTATACAGAAGGCGAGTGCATTGTCTAAAGCCGGAAAAATCATCGAAAACCCGATCAGCGGCGAAAAATTCAGGTTCATCATGACGGCGGAAGAAACCGACGGTGACTATTTTCAGTTTGAGTGGACGCTCAAGCGCGATGGCATAATGCCGTTTGCGGCGAGCCATCCGCTGCAATCGAAAACCTTTGAAGTCCTTTCCGGCGAACTGACGATCACGGTTGATAACGTGACCGAAGTGATACAAGCAGGCGGGAGCATTGTCGTCCCGCGTGAGGCAGTCCATCAGCCGCGTAATACGGGCGAAGGCGCACTGCGCTGTTTGGTCACGCTGCGTCCGGCGCTCCATGCCGATCTTATTCTGGAGACGGTTTGCAACCTTGCTTCCGCTGGCTTGGCGAACAAAAGAGGTCAGCCGCGCTTTTTGCGGATGGCGGTGCTGGCGGAAGCCTATCCCGAAGGCTATTACGCCCACGTCCCGATTCCGGTACAACAGTTCGTGATTAAAGTCGGCGCGTTCATCGGGCGGATGCTGGGCTATCAGCCAGTTTATATCCAGCGATAATTGCATAAGCCTATGGTGAAAAATAGTTGGATCAGCCGTCTTTATGCCTTTATTGTGTTGGGGCGGCCTATATTTTTAGTCGCCGGAGTGATTTTCCACGCGCTCGGCATCGCCGCTGCCCTTTATTCTGGTGCGACACTGGATACAACGGCGCTGCTGTGGGGACAGATCGCCATCACCGCCATACAATGGACGACGCATTACAGCAACGATTATTTTGACCTCAAAGCGGATCGCGCCAATCCGACCCCGACGAATTGGTCAGGCGGAAGCCGTATCTTAACGGATGATGTGCTGCCGCCGCAGGTCGCGCTGATAACGGCGCTGGTGATGGCAGGGATCGCCGTAACAGCCGCTATCATTTTGCGATTCGCAGTTGGCACTGGCGCATTGACGATCCCGCTCATCCTGCTGGCTTTATTTCTGGCGTGGTTTTATAGTGCGCCGCCGCTGCGTCTCCATTCGAGAGGCTTGGGTGAATTGGTCGGGGCGCTGCTCATCCCCGGCTTGACCGTCCTCACTGGGTTTTATCTTCAATATAGACGGCTGACAGTCCTCCCTCTGTTAGCGATTTTCCCGCTGTCGTGTCTGCAATTTTGTATGCTGCTGGCTGTTGCATTTCCTGACGCAGCGGGGGACAGCGCTGTTGGCAAGCGCACCTTGGTCGTGCGGCTTGGCAGCCGAAATGCTGCACAACTGTATGCTGCATTGATGACTGCTGCTTACCTCTCGCTGCCTCTGCTGGTGGTGATGGGTTTACCCGCGCTTGTTGCATTAGCAATTGGCCTGATGTCCCCGCTGGCACTTTGGCAGCTTTGGCGGATTAAGGATACACGCGATCCGCTCCGCTGGAATCGGTTCGCTTTTTTTAGTATTGGCTTGTTGTTTGGCACCGCCGTTGTGGAAGCAGTGGCCTTTATGCTGCTAGTAGGTGTTTCCGCTGCTTAGACAATCCACGTCATCGAAATCGGTGCGAGATACCGCTGCCTTTAGGCAAGGGGGCGAACCAAAGGTTCGCGGTAAGCACCTTAATCCATTCAATAGTAGCGGACGATAATCCCGGAAGGGAAAGGGAGATTTGCAGTTACCTGCTGGCTCTCCCTCAAAGCCTGCTCCGCTTGCGCGGGGTTAAGTTCACCTTGACAATGT